>ERZ1643251.1418-NODE-1418-length-27276-cov-8.915286_pt1 | contig 27276 bp, 30 predicted proteins | sample MGYA00579261_ERZ1643251 | MGnify/ENA primary metagenome ERZ1643251 (study PRJEB29033, sample SAMEA4952267) | chicken gut metagenome | biome: Broiler Chicken; feature: Gastrointestinal Tract; material: Caecum | place: Ireland | collected 2018 | study: Broiler... | reverse complement strand
CTCCCAGGCGGCGATCTCCTCCTCGGTGGCGGCCTCCACCCAGGCGGAGGTGCCGGAATCCCACTTGGGGGACACAAAGCCCGCCGCCCCCGCGTGGGGCCGCAGCACGGGGGGCGCGGCGTCAAGGAGCTGCTCCCCCTCCGCGAGGGTGTATCTTTGTACCTGCCATGCTTCCTCCTGGTCCCGGCTTGTCTGTACCAGCAGCGCCAGGACCAAGGCTTTATACAGATTTTCAGCGTCGATGACGCATATGTGCTTATAGTTCACAGCATTTTCCCTCCTGATTGATTTTTGTGCGCTCCTCAGTTCTGCGCCTGGAACACCAAAAAGCCCCGGAGCATGGTGGCCTGTACCCCTGTTTGGGCATAGCATCTCACGCCCCCATCCGGGTCTACCCAGAGCTGGTAGATGCCATATATGGGAGAGCCAACGGTGTCTGTCGCAATCGCCGTCGTATTGATCCCAGCAGCGGGGCGATATCCAACCGGAATCGTTCCGATCATCTCGGTAACTCCATTCCCCAGTACCGACGCATCCGTTTTTTGAATTCCCTGCAGCATAATCAGAACGCGGTCAAAAGGGTCTATGCTGTATTTTGCGTACCCGGAAAATCCCTCCGCCAGCGGCAAATCGTACATCCACGGGGACGCCGCCGCTGCGAGCTGGACCCACTGGGACCACGGGTCGGCCGTATCCCCGCTGAATATCCGGGTATACGTGACATTTTGGTGCCACGGCGTATAGGTCTGCTTTCTGCCCCGCGCACCATAGGAACCGATGGTCTCCACCAAAAGGGAAAATGCGTTGTCCGCACCCGGCATATTGGGGAGGGTCTCCCCGTCATAGTAATACATGCCCGGTGCGGTCACTGCGTTGAGGTCTGTGCCGGGCAGGATGATCTGTGGTACGGACAGCTTATTAGACAAGGCTGTACTTACCGACGTATCATCTTCGGCACTGGTTTTGATGTCATCGCCCGTCAAAGTAACATCGCTGCTCAGTGCCTTATCGTTGACCTTGCGTATCATTGGCACAAATGTCTGCTGCACGTAAGACACAGAGGCGATGGCGCTTGTGTCGATATTGACGGTGATATTTGCCTTATTGGAGATGCTGATGACGGCGTAGATCTCAAACAGCCAGTCGGGATTCTCGGCCTCCGTGGGGATCTCGACGCCATGTTCATCCTGCAAAATGCACAGGAGCGTCAGCGGAGCCTCCTCATACTCCAGGCGGGCTTTCACTCCGATCTGGTGGAGAATATAGGACTCCGACACCCCTTTGTTGGTGATCTGGATGCCGACCCGTTTTCCACCCTCAATGTCTTCTATTCCGAGAAGCGCGAAGGTCTGCTTCTGGTCCGCTACATCGGTGGCCGCTGCCAGTTCCTCCTCGGTCAGGGTTCCGGCGCCCCCGACGGCGCTCTCGATGGTCAATGTGTGGCCGGCCAGGGATTCGTTCAGCAGGCCGACACCGGCATTGGTTACGACAGATTGATTCCAGCTCATGGTGATACCTCCGTTGGCACCTCCGCTGAGGTGCTGATATAGGTTTCCGATACTCTGACATCGGTATAGATGGGCAGCTCTCGGCGGGGCCACCCAATATGGTCCACCGCTATCCGGACCTGGTACGACGCATAGGCGCCGGATACACATACGCCGGAGGCTGTCTTTGTGGGAATATGGGGAGGACCAATCTCGCCTCGGCTTTGCACCGGTGCAGTAACGCGGAGATACTTTCCGGTACCTGCCGCGGCCGTATGCCCCGTTGCAACACCCTCGGCCTGGATAATGTAGATGATCTCATCCAGGTGGGAGCGGAGATTCTTATAAAACCGGACCCGCTCCAATACCCTGCGGTGCCGCTCCGAACTGGTGTCCTCAGTGGCGACATCGATCTTCAGCTTGAAGTGATAGGGGGCTCCATCGTATTCAAACCACTCAATGACCCGCGCCCCCGGATAGATGGATGAGATGGCCAGCTCAACGGCGGCCTTGGTGCCGAGCATCCGGTGGACGCTCCAACTGTCCTTCAGCGTCCTCCGCTTTTCCTCAAGGGTGTAGTCTCCGTCCCACCAATCGACCTTGAAGTCGTAGGCCAGGATGTCCAGCAGCTCCTCCGGGAGCTCGTCAATGCGGGGGTAAATGGATAGGCGCTGGATCTCTTCGGGGCGCTGGGCCAGCACCTGGGCGATGGAGGCGGCCAGCGCCGCCATATTCTCATCGTTGCGGAGCACTTCGGGCAGGGCGCGGAGCAGATTTTCAGCGGTCAGTCCGTATGCGCTATTCATCCTCATACCCCCCATTTGTGGCGGTGATGTTGCCTACCGCCGCCACCTGGGGCGTGTCCTGGTTGCTCCCGTCTCTGAGGACGGTAAAGCTCGGCGCGGCCAAATCCACCCGCTTGATGCCGGTCTGCATGAGCAGACCAATCAGATAGGAGGGATTGATGTCCCGCCCCAGCTTTCCGCGCTGCCAGGCTGTGTATTTCTCTACCGCCGCGTCCACAGCGGCTTCGATCTCGGCCGAGCTGACGGCGGTGTCGCTGGGGATGTAGTAGGTGAAAGCGATGTCGTATGCCACCGTCTCAGGGTCTTTGACGGAGACGAAATCCGTCAGCGGGCGCTTGGTGGCCGCGCTGCAGGCGGCGAGCACCGCGTTTTTCATCTCTGTCTGGGCGATGGTGCCGTCGTCCATAAGCACATACAGGTCGACACACCCGGCGGTGGGAGAGTTGGCCACCACATCGGAGATCTCTGTGGAGACCCGCTTGGCGATGTAGATGTAGCCCCCCTGGGGTCCGGCGGTGGAGTAGGCGTCCTGGCTGGCCCGCATGAGGGCGTAGAACTCATCGTCGGTGGGCGCGTCCGAGCCGCTGCCGCTGGCGGTGGTGTTCTCGCAGCGGCTATAATAGTCAAACAGATCAATGAGGGTGTTGATCTGACCCGCGGCATAACCGTTTCCCACGGCGCCGGGCGTCTGGCAGCGGATCTGAACGTCGGCGGCGGTGTCGCCGATGGCCACATAGACGTCCGCCACCGTCTCCCAGATGAGCGTGCCGCTGGCGTCGGTGACGCGGGTACCGGCGGGGATCAGGATGGATGTGCTCTGTGCCTGGGAGAGGTAGAACCGCATATTGCACACGGCGGGCTGGGCCGCCGGGCGCTGGGAAACATAAAACAATTCCCCCAGGGCGTCCAGGTTTTCTCCGGAAGCTCTGGAGGGAATATTCTGATTGCCTGTGTAGTTGTTCATCACCCGCTCCTGAAGGACAATGTCCGCCACCCACTGGATGAAGAGCTTTTCCGGGCTGGCCGGCTGGACGCTGACGCCGGTGATCTTCTCATACCCGGCCACCAGGGCGGAGACCAGCGCGCCGGTATCTGTGCTGACAAATTGGTACTGTGTATTTCTACTCATGGATCTCCACCTCCACGGTCGGTATAAGTCTGCCGGGGGTACTGGCGTCCTCGTCGAAAAGCACCCGGAGAAAGGTGGCACGGGGCTCAAACGTCTCGATGGCCTCCTTGACCTCCGATACGATCATGGGCTTTGCGATGTGGATGGGCTGATCGAGAAAACGCATGGGCAGGCCGAACTCCCGGTAGAGGGGGACGGTGCCCTGCCGGGTGGCGAGGAGGATGGCGATATTCTGCAAAACGGATGAAATGGTGTCGGACTGGCTCAGCTTGATCGCGCTGAGGCCGGCAGGCGTGACCTGGTAGCGCAATTCCTCACCCCCTCAAATATTCCTGCAAGGTCAGCGATATGGTGGCGCTGGTCATATCGCCCGTCTCGTCAAAGTCCTGGGCCTTCATCTTGTGGCTGAGGATGGACCAGCGGTATTTTCCATAGGCGTGCGTCCCGATGGTCAGCGGAACGGCGGTGCCGCCGCGCTCATAGTTCCAGATCTTCACCACCTCCGTCATCGGGTTTACCCCCAGATAGGCGGAGACATAGATGTCAAAGGTAATGCTGTCCGGGTCCAGGCCGGTGAACTCGGTCAGCGCGTTGGCGAGGTGGCGCTGATGGGTGCCATACCGGGCGGAGCCGGACCAGACAAAATTTTGGATGGTCTCAATGGCCCGGTCCGATATGGAAAAGAGGATCTCTCCAAGGGTTCCGATCTGCATCTATATTCCTCCCAAAACGAAGCCGTCGCCATTGAACACGGGGAGGTACAAAACAAGGACTCGGTCGTTGATCTCAAGCGCCCCGCACGATGACAAGAGCTTGAGCCAGCCGGAGGTATGGCCCGTCTCCGTGAAGATGACCCGGGCCATGCGCCGAGCGCTATCCAAGGCGCTGACGGTCCCGATTTGGACCAGGCGGGAGAACAGTTCTTCCTCCATCAGTACCCCTCCAAAACGCGGCGGAGGACCGTCTGTGTGGTATAGCCGGAGCGGTCAAGGGTGTGCTTCGCCTGCTTGACGATGTATGTTCCGTCCCAGCTTCCCCAGCCTTCCAGGGTGGCCGTGACGCCGGCCACCTTATACGGGTCCCCAGGAAAAGTAAAGGATGCGGTGCGGGCGTATTTGTTGTGGAGCCGGAGGCGTTTTGCCGCCAGGGTCCGGGCCTCGGCAATGCTGGATACCTTCGCTGTGACCTCCAACTGCTGATTGTCCTCTTCCGGGTCATAGTCCTCGGTGTAGGCGACGCCCTCCAGCACCTGTCCGGTGGCCGGGTCGGCATACCGGACGCGGCAAGAGGCATACTTGGCGTCCGCCGTTCCGACGGACAGATCATACTTGGTGTAGCTCCCGTCCCCGCGCTTTACATGGAAGGTCGGGGCTTTGGCCTCATAGTCGGCCTGGTCAAACAGCACCAGGATGCGGTTGGTGGCCTTGAGGGAGATCCCGGCGTCGTGGCAGAGCCGGGACAGCAGGCTGATGTCGCTGGCCTTATACTGCTCCATGCGTTCGTAAAATGGGTCGGACGCGGATTCATAGAGGCAGGTCATCCCATTGGCCCCGGCCATCTCCCGGGCGATGTCGGAGAGGTGGCAGGACTCCCAGGCCTTGGTCTTCTTGGTCTGCCGAATCCGTGCGCGGAAGGGGAGAGAGGTGGCCTTGATGGTGACGGTGGAGGGAGGGCCGGACGCCTTTATGGAATCCAGCTCGAATTGCCCGCAGTCAAGCGCGGTGTCCTTTCCGTCGCCATTCCAGTTTTCCCGGAGGAAAACGGCCTGGATGGAGAGGCCGGCGGTGGAGCCGCCGGAGACCTTGCCCCGGCCCTCCCCACCGGAGTCCTCCAGGATGTACTGCGCGCTGACATAGGCCTCCTTCCCGCCGTAGTCGATGGCGGCCCAGCCGTTGGAGACGCCGGTCACGGAGATTTCCGCGCCATAGGACAGCGCCCCCAGCTTTTCATAGCCCGTTCCGGGTCCGGAGCGGACATTCAAGCCGACGGAGGCCGTCACCTGGTAGGTCTTCGCCGTGCCCGCTCCGGGTGTGGAGGAGGCCGCGGCCTGTATGGCGTCGTTGAGCCACTTTTCCATCCAGATACCCTCCCTGTCCTGGAGCTTGATCTGCAGGTCGTCCGCCTCATCCTCCTCGTTGTCGGTGTAGGTCAGGGAGAGCAGATACGGACGGATGGATGCCGTGATGTTGGTGCCGCCGAAGGCGATCTCCGCCGTGGTGCGGCGGGCCTGGTTTTTGTCGCTCATCCGGCCACCTTCTTCCACGGGGGCAGCGCGTCAGACACCGGCAGAATGGGGTCCGGTATGGTCAGCACCACGCCAGCGGGAAAGGTGTAGTACTCCCGGTACCGCTGGTTGACGTTCATCAGCTGGTCGGTGTAGTCAACGCTGCCCATCTCCCGAAAGGCGATGCTGTCCCACATATCGCCCTGGGTGGTGGTGTAAGTCTTCATGTGTATGACCTCCTTGCTGCGTCTACGTCGGCCTCCTCCAGCACCTGGAGGATCAGCTCACGCATACCCTCGTCGTGGGCGGCAAGCACCGCCTCCAGCTCGGCGGCGTTGGTGACGCCGCCCAGGTCATATTGCGGCGCGAAGTGGATCACGATGGAGCCGCCTCCGGCCTCCCCGCCGCGCTGCGCGGAGAGGGCATGATCGGAAGCTCCAGGCCGAAATGCGTCCAGATAGGCCATGAGCTGAGGGGCGAGGACGGCCGCCTGAAGCTCCTCGGTGGAGAACGCCTCCACGCCGGCCCCGGCCACGCCGGACATGGCCTGGGCCACATATGGCCGTAGGGCCTCGGTCTCCCGGACATAGCCCGCCCAGGTCATATCGGCCTTTTCCTCCATGACGCGGGAAGGGCTGTGGATCTCCAGCTTGGTGTCGATGGCGTCCATAGCGGCCTGGGCGATGCGGGAATAGGCGGCCTGCACCTGGGGGAGCATCCCCAGGGAGCCGGATAAAAAGCCCTCAATGGTGGACCGTCCGCTCTCGGCGGCCTCCGGGCCCAGGTCCATTGCCGCAATGTCGGCGGCAAACTCGGCTTGCAGCTCGTCCATGGTGGCCGTGAAGTCGTTCTTGAGGTCGGCCACGCTGCCGGCGGCCTCCTTCTGTTCCGCCTTAAGGGTCTTCCAGTTGGACACCATTGCGGCGAGCTGTTCGTCGGTGGCCCCGGCCATGCCCGCGATGGCGTTCACGCTCTCCTCAGAGCCATCGGCGAAGGAGGCGATCATCTGGCTCAGGCCGGCAATGTCGGAGCTGCGCTCGGTCAGGGCCTGCAAATTGGCGTTGTAGTCCTGCCAGTAGGTGATCTGGCTTTCCAGCGCGGAATTGATGGTGCCAGCGCTGGTTGCAACGATGCCAGCGGCCTCATCCCAGAGCTGGTACTGCCCGGAGATGCTGTCGTATGCCGCGTCGTAGGCTTCCTCATATGCGGCCGTTATGGCGTTGATCTGCTCCATCGCGCCGGTGATGGCGGTCTGAAGCTCCTGGGTCTGGGCGGCAGCCTCGGCGGTCACATCTACATTGGCAGCATTGGCAGCAGCCATCCGAGCGATTGTATCATTCGCCATTTCCATCTCCCGCTCGGCATCAGCGACGGCCTCCTGGTCTTCCTCAATGGCCTTTTGATAGCTCCTCACACTCTGCTCTGCTATGTAGATTTCGTTGCTGGTATTGCTGAGGGCGTTCTGCAGGTCACAATACTCCTGGGTTAAGTAGCTGGTATAATCAGCCCATACGCCGTATTCCTTACTGTAATCCTGTGCCCTGGCGTATGCCTCCGCCTCCAGCTCATTCATCCGGGCTTGAATCTCGGCCTGCTTCTCTTGTTCCGCTTCCAGTTGGATTTGTGCCTTGGTTAAACCGATGCTGTTTTGAGTCTGCTCTAGCAGGACGGCATTATACTGCTCAGCAAGTTGGTTTTTGTACTCCTGGTACGCCTGGGCCTCTACATTGTCTCGCCATGCCTTCGTGTTGGCACGGAGTGCGGCGGTACCGCCCTGGACCACGCCATTCTGAATGTCTATTAGGTTGGAGAGCTCTGGCATAAGCTGGCACAGTAGTGTCAACGTATTGCGGTATTGCTCCTGTTCTTCTCTGGAAAGACGGGTGTAGTCCCCCATCTCGTCCAGCTTTGTGATGTATTGGTCTGCGACTTCTGCTGTCGCTGCGGTCTGCGTGAAGGTGGATTCAAAGGTTGAGTTGGCCTCGTCCATGACCTCACGCATCTCCTGGGCCGCCTGGGTCAGCTCATCCACAGAGGGCACGGCGTCATTGGCGGCGGCGGTGGCGAGGGCGGCGACAGCGGCAGTCACCGCACCAATGGATGCTGCTACGCCCATAATGACGTTTACGCCAGGTGTGGCGGCAGCCAAGAGGGCAGAAGCGGCGGCGGCAATTTTGGCCTTTACCGCGTAGACAGTCAAAACAGCTACCCCCATACCCATTGCGGCGGTAAAGGCGGTGACGGCATTGACCAGGGCCGGATTCTGCTTGACAAACTGGGCGGCCGCGTTGAGCACCTGTGTGCCGACGGAATAGGCCCCCTGGAGCGCCGGGGTGTAGGCGTCGCCGATGGCCACCTCCAGGTTGTTGTAGGCGTTTTCCATCATGGTGAGCTGGCTTTGGGCGGTGGCGTACCGCTTGGAGGCCTCATTGATCAGAGCGGTGTTTTCTTTCCAGGCGCCGCTCCCGATCTGCAAAGCGTTGGTGAATACGCCGCTGGCTCCGGCGGCGCGGAGCAGGGCGTCCCGCATACGGATGTCGGACAGGCCCATATCGTCCAATACGGCGATGGCGCTGCGGCCCTGGGCATCCATGGTGCCGAGTCCCTGGATAAACTGGAGGATGGCCCCGGCCGCGTCCTGCTCAAAGGCCGCGGCGAATTGGGCGGCGGATATGCCGGCCACGTCGGCAAATTGCTCCAGATCATCGCCGCCCTTCTGGACGGCCAAAGACATGTTGGAGATCAGGGTGGAGAAGGCCGAGCCGCCCGCCTCCGCCTCGATGCCAACAGAGGATAGCGCGCCGGAGAAGGACATGATCTGTGCCTCGGTCATGCCCACCTGGGCGCCGGCGCCGGCAATCCGCAGGCTCATGTCCACGATCTCTTTTTCCGTGGTCGCCAGGTTGTTGCCCAGGTCCACGATGGTAGCGCCCAGCCGGTCAAAGTCCCCTTGGGACATCCCGGTGATGTTGGCCAGCCGGGAAAGGCTGGTGGCCGCCTCGTCGGCGGTCATGTTGGTGGCCGTTCCCAGCATGGCCATAATCTCGGTAAAGTCCAGCAGGGACTCCTTGTGGATGCCCAGCTGGCCGGCGGCCTCCGCGATGCCGGCGATCTCGTCCGTGGTGGCCGGGATCTCCGTGGACATTTCCTGGATGGCGTCCGACATGGCGGACAGTTCATCGTCGGTAAGGTCGGTGGTCTTGGCAACGCCGGTCATCGCTGACTCGAAGTCCATAGACGCCTGAGCGCAGTCCGCGAAGTACTCATAGACTTCTTTCAAGGCGGTGGCGATGCCCGCCGCCACGATTGCCTCATGGACGGCACCGAACGCCTGGCTCGCCTTGTTCCCGAAGGTCTGCGCGCCCTCGGCGACCTCCTCCTGTTCCTTTTTCAGCGAGTCGATACGGTTGGTGAGCCGGGCGGAGCTCTGGCCGAGGTCGTCCATGTCGACCCCGGCCTCCCGCAGTGCGGCCCCCATGTCGTCCAGCTTTTGGGTCTTTTTGGTCAGCGAGGAGGTGGTCTTGTCGATCTGGAGCTGTTTGGCCAGGAGCTTATTTTGCAGGTCGGCGGAGTACTCCCCGGTCTGCTGGATCTCCTTTTGGATATTGTCATACTGCTGCTGAAGGAGTTCCAGGCGTTTCCGGGTGTTCTCCACCGCCGTCTGCTGCTTCTGGAAAGCGGTGATGTCCGACTGCGTGCTGGAGAGGGACTGGATCTCCTTCTGCATGGCCGTGATCTCCCGCTGCGCAGCCTGGAAGGTCTTGCTGTATCCGCTCCCCAACTGGGCGCTTAGCCGGAAGAGCATCTCATATTCCCGTTGACTTGCCATACATCCCCCTCCCTTCACACGTGCTTCTTCTCTTCGATCAACTCATTGCTGGCGCGAATCCACTGTACCAATGCCCCCAGGGGGAGGGACAGCCAAAAGGGAACCGGCGTGTGGTTGGCCTGGGCCAGCACCAGACACTGCCGCCTCAGCCAGACGCCTCCGTCCCCCGCGACAACTCCGAGGCCAGGAAAAAAGAGCGGGCATGGCTCCTGATCTGGTTGTAGTCCCTGATGGGCATGGCCTTAAAGGCCATAAAGTCGATCCTCTCCTGACAGGCCCGGGCGGAGATGCGGGTGAGGTACTGGCCGGAGAAGATGGGGACGATGACCGCCTTTCCCAGCGCCTGCAGTTCGTCCTCCACCGCCAGACTGTCCGCCCCGGTGAGCCGATCAAAGAGGAAGGTCAGCTTGTCATAGGTCTTCCCGCAGTAGGAGAAGGGGGGCTGGAAGGTGTGGACATACACGCCGGCGCTCTGGGCCGCCTCCTCTTTCGCCTTGGAATACTCCTTCGGGTCTACGATAGACATCATGTTTTCTGTGGACATGGGGGGTCTCCTTTCTGTTTTTGTGTCTGCGTCAGTACTGCGCTACTTGCCCAGGGCCTTGCGCACCTCGGCCATGTAGTCCACGCCCAGGATGACGCACTTCATGTTGCGCTTGTCCACCTCCCACAGCTGCTCTCCGTTTTTGTAGGCGGCAAAGTAGTACACCACATACTCGCCGGAGGCGTCGGCGGCGGACATGGGGGCCACGGTGCCGGGGGTGGTGGTCTTGGGCCGGACGACCATGACATACTTGTCCGCCCAGAGGCCCACCTCGGCCTGCTCCACATCCCAGTACTCCTCGGCCACACGCATATCGAGCTGGTGCTTTTTGGGGGACATCAGCTTGACCGCGTCGCCATGGGGGGTGAGCCAGGTGATGGTGGTGGTCATGTTGCTGACCATGCCATACAGGGGGACCTCCATCTCGCCCATCATCCCCGCGCCGGAGATGTTGACACAGGGAAAGGCGATGGCGGGGAGCTGTACCTTGGCTACGCCCATCAGGTTGACGCTGTCCTCATAGATCTCCAGGTTGATATAGGCAGCGGGCTGTTTGCTCATCTGTGTTTCCTCCTCTTATGCGGTAAGGGCCGACTGGACATAAGACACATCATATTCCAGGGTGAAGTCGATCTCCTGGGCAGGGCTGGGCGGAGTCATGTAGATGTGGATCTTCACGATGCCCGCCATCAGGTCGGTCAGCGGATTTTCGTTCTCCAGCATCTCCGCCCTGGCCCCCAGCAGATAGCCAGAGCCGACCAGGCCGTTGAGCCAGATGTTGGCGGTGTCCATGATGGTATCCAGCAGACGCCGGTTCATGGGCTTGTCCAGCTTGCTCCAGAAGGTGCGGATCAGGGTGTTGGCCACCCAGTCGAACATCCGGGAGACGGGGATGAAGTAGTCCTTTACATCGGTGTTGGAGGGGTAGCAGGCGGTATAGTTGCCCCAGGCGCACCAGCCCCCCATGAAGTTCAGCGCGGTGTTGATGCCATTGCTGTTGAGGATATTGGCCTGGGCCAGGGTGAGGTTGACCTCGGTGCCGTCCTCCAGCACCATGGCGTCGCACTGGAAGTTCTTGTTGGACGGGCTTTCATAGGGGCAGCCGCCATTTCCGGTGTCGACCTGGGCCATCAGGCCGGCCAACTGGGTGCTCATGTGGAACTGGTAGTCTCCCAGCTTCAGCATGGGCCAGCAGAGCAGCTCGTCTGCGTCGACAAGGTTGCTGCCGCTCTTTTCGGTGATGGCGGCGGTATAGCTGGTGGCCCCGGAAGAGCTGGAGTCGATGTCGATCAGGGCCTTCGCCCGGAACAGTCCGTTGATGCTGCCAGCCTTGGTGGCCATAACGGCGGCCACCACCGAGGACTGGGAGTGTCCGGGGGCACAGATCAGATCGGGCACGATGCCCAGGACGGTGAGACACTGCTCGATACTCTCCATGCCGGCGGCGACGGTATTGTCGTCCACAGCGTCGGGTGTGACCTTGTTGTAGGCTACATTCAACTGCTGGGCGTCGTAGGCTCCGCCGTCGGGCAGCGCCTCAATGACGAGGAACTCGCCGTCATAGTAGGTGCTGTAGTCGGTGTCCTTCACATAGGGCTCGCCGGAGCCGCCCGCCGCCTTGACGACCAGGTTTTCATCGTCGATGGCGGCAATGGGCAGCCTGGCCTTGTGATCGGCCACGGTCACGTCGGACGCGGCCTCGGAGTCCTTCATATCGGCAATATCGAGGACATTGCACGCGATCATCGGCTGGCAGCCAAAGAGCTGGAAGTGGGAGTACATGAACTCGCAGAGGGGATAGCTCCCCCAGTCTTCCGAGTAGCCCAGCTTCTCCACCGCCTCGGCCCAGCTGGTGCAGAGGACAGGGACGCCAGCCGCAGCGGGAGACGCCGCGCTCTGCACGGGGGCCGCGCCGACGACGAAGGGCACGCCGCTGTCGGCGACAACGGGGGTGCTGACGCTGGTGGCCTGCTCGGAGACATATACGCCATGATTTGCCATAGGTAGTCCTCCTTACTTTCTGCCGGAAGCCAGCTTCTTGTAATTCACGTTCAGCAGGTTTCCGGCGGTCTTTACTTTGATGCGATCCTGGGGAAGGGTGTCACTGGTGACCACCAGCGACGCGATCAGGGGATACCGTTCCAGGGCCGGCGAGAGCTCCTTCAGGACGGTGTCCCTGCCGCCTGGGTAGACCGTGCCGGACTGGATCACGCCCCGGATGCTCGGCCCCAGATAAACACAAAATCCGGCGGCCCTGCCGTCGGATTTTTGCTTGGAGACGCCCTTCCGGGCTGTCCTCTCCTCCGCCTGGGGGATGGGGGAGGGGGACACGTCTTCAGGACTTACTTTTTTCACAGCCATTGCTGTACCTCTCTTTCCACACCGGGGACATGCCAGGTGCTGGTCATTTCCCCACCAAAATATGGGGCGGTGTCATCTGGGTAAATGAAGGTCTCCAGGCCGGCTTCCAGGTCAAGCCGGTAGCGCCTGCCGATTACCACCTGCCGGAGCAGGCGAATCCGCAGCCGTTCCATCAGATTGAGCAGCATGAGGCCGCCCTCCTGCTCGTCGGCATTATAGACGGAAAAGATGGAGCGCACCACGGCTGTGCCGGACTCCGCCCCTCCAGCTGGCTGGCTGTCCTTGCTGGTAATGGCCTGGTGAATGATGTAGGGGACTTTTTTCTTCGCGGCGCCGCTGTCCGGGAGGCGCATCAGGTAGACCTCCGCCGCCCGGTACTGCTGCTCCTCGTGCTCACTTTGGGGCTTTACCGGCATGATCAGGTCTTTCACGGCGTCCTCGGTAACGGCCTTCAGCTCCTCCAGGAGCATGACGCGGTCCATAGGCTACCCTCCCCAGCCGTTGAGCACCCGCATGATCTCGTGCTCAAGACGGCTCTCATAGGTCTTCAGGATTTCTTCATCCATCTTGTCGGTCGCCTCCTCATGGGCATAGAAGGCCTGGACGGCGGAAGGCCCGAACAGCTCCCGGATGGGGAACCGTTCGGGACCTTCCCGCTCAAACACGCCGGTATGCCCGCCCACCTGGGTAACAAAGGCGTTTTCCAGGACCTCCTGGGTATTGGCGCGCAGGACGCGGGTGTGCACCCTTCCGTCCGCGCCGAAGGTGGTGTCAAATTTGATGAGGGGGATGACGTTTCCCCGATAGCCGAAGGTAACTTCATAGGAGCCGGCGGAATCCCTGACAATGGTGTTGATGTTTCGTGTCCTGGACTTTAGCTCGCTCTGGGAGATGGCGTACTCCCCGGAGACGATCTTCATGCCGACGGTGCGTCCGTGCTGCGCCGCGCGCTTGACGGCGCTCCCCACGGCCCGGTATACGCCGTCGGGAATCCCGGCCAGGAGCTTCGTTACCCGGTCAAGGCCGTGCTCACCCACATCGTCAAAGTATACGATGCTCATTCGTCCATCGCCTCCAGCTCCACCCTGAGCATGCCCAGCTCGCAGACTGAGGCGGCGACATAGAACGTCCGGAAGAATCCGCCCCCGCCCTCCCTGTCGTTGACCTGGATGCGTGCGCCCTTTTCAGGCTGGTTTCCGCCCAGGTCGGACAGCGCGCAGTGGAGCACGGAGGACACGAGGTAGAGCCCCTGGATGTGATCGGACTGGAGCTGCCGCCGGTCCTGCTCCTTCAGCCCGGACAGTACGATGGGAATGTCCCGGTACTCCTCGCCGTCGTAACGGATGGTGCGCTTTTCGGCGAACTCGTCCAGGTTGAGGAAGGTGGAATGGATGTCATCGGCCACCATGTCCCGGAAGCCGCTCATGTCACCGGGGCCTCCGCCCCCAGAACCGGGGCGTCGCCGCCGTCCGCCTCAGGGTCCAGCGCCACCGCCGACAGCAGCTTGGCGATCTCCCCCTTGTTTCTGCACTTGGAGGTGTCAACGCCAAGGTCTCCGGCCAGCTTCTCCATATGGTCCCTGGTCATGGTCATCAGGCTTTCCACAGTAAAGTGCCCGTCCACAATGTCCAGGGCATCGGGGAGGGGGACGCCGTCAGCGCCCTGGCCGCCCCCGTCCCTGTCCACGCCGGGGGAGGCCGTGCTCCCGGTCTCAGAGGGTGTTGCAACGGCCCCGCCGGCGCCCTCCAGGGCGTCTCCCAGGATCACACCCACCTTGAGACACACCAGGCGCGCCGCCTCCTCGTCGGGGAGATCGACCACATCTCCCGCGTGCTTGGGGTCCGGGCGCTTGGCGCCCGGCTTACAGTATCCGTATACCCCGTTGGTGATCTTGACCTTCTTCATACGCTGCTCCTTTCCGGGTCAGGCCCCTACCACGTTCTCAGCGTACATCCACGGGGCCTTGCAGTGGGGGGCCGCCAGCGGGCGGCTGCCCAGGCGCAGCTTGCGGGTGTCCTTGTCCTTGTCCACCACGAACTTGGGGACGCGCTGCATGGCGAAGCTGTGGTACTCGTTGTCGTCCTCGATCTGGTCGATGCGGCCGTACATCATATGGCCGCAGCCGGGGGCGGTGACCATGGCGGCGGTGGAGGGGAAGAGCCGCACGGTTCCGGACTTGTCCCGTACGGTCTCCCGGACGGAGAAGATGTCCAGGTCCGTGCCGTCAAAGTTGAGATTGCCCAGCCAGGTCACGCCGGGGTAGCGCACCCTGGGAGCCAGGCGGCCAAAGTCGGCGCGCCGGTTGTCCAGCTTCTTCAGGAGTGTTTCATCGTCCAGGAGAAAGGCCGCCACATCGGTACCGATGACCAGGTCAGCCGCAGGCAGACCCCGATCCAGCAGGTCGTTCGCCATGGCGGACACGTCGCCCTCAAAGCTGCCGCCGCCGTCCCATTTGGTGGAAACGGTGTACTTCGCCGGGTTCCCGCCGCTGGTGTCAAAGTAGAAGATGTCGTAGGTCTCGCCCACGGTGTCGTCGTCGATGTAGGCCACGATGGTACAGCCGTTGTTGATCATGGTCTGCGCCGCCATCCACTCCTCACGGCGCAGAATACGGGCGTCGAGGTCGGTGAGGTCCTGCATCTGGAGGGCGCGGGCGCGCTCGGCGGGGGTGCTGCCCACATACAGGGCCTCCCCGTAGCCCCGCTTTTGGAGGTCGTCCAGGGTCAGAAGGCGGGACGGGGCGATGTACGGGGGCTCGTACTCATGGATCTCGTAGCCGCCGCGCGCCACGGGAATATCGCCGGCCCGCCGCACCACGAAGGGGGCCATGGCTCGGTCGCGGTCACGGTACTCCACCAGCACCTTGTTGGAGTTGAAGATGTCAGTCGCCGCGTTGGTGGGGAAGTAGCGGTCGCGGAAGAAGCTCTGGACGGGGACGATCTCCTGGACCATGCCCGCCATGTAATAGGTGTCGAAAATATCGAAGGGCATATCGTTTTCCTCCTTCGGTCAGTTCAGGACCTGGGACAGGTAGATGCCCCGCTCCCGCAGGGCGTCCTTGTCGGCCTGGGTGATGGTATACTCCTCCTTGACGGTGATGGCGCCGGGGTTGAAGCAGCCCATCACATAGACGGCCGCGTTCACATCCTCGTCGGTGCCGATCTCCTCCTCGTCGCAGAGGACACAGTCGGGGGTCAGGTCACCGGGTGTGTCGCTGCCCAGCAGATACAGCTTGCCGTCGGCGGCGGACTTCGCCAGGACAGCGCCCCTGGGATAGGTGGCGGCGGCGCCAGTGAGCTTGGCAATCACACCGGAGGCCACCTTGGGGGGAGGGGTCATCCCGGAGATCAGATTGTCGTGCTCCACGGAGCCGACCTTGCCGTTGAGATGCTTTGCCATGTTACGTCTCCTCCTTCTTGTTCAAGGCCTTGGCGTCCGCCCGGCCCTTGGCCATACGCTGCTCCGGCGTCAGCTCCCCGCCCAAAGGCTCGCTGCCGGTACTGGCCGCGCCCACCGACTGGGCGCCGGAGTCCTCCGTGTCCCTCACCAGAGAGGCCAGATAGCTCTTGCCGGTCTTTGCGGCCTTCTGGGCAAAGCGGTAGGTCATTTCCTGGGCCGTGCAGGCGGCGGGGCCGTACTTGGCCGCCCGGATGGTTTCGGCGTCGTACAGGGCGGCCAGGGCGTCAATGTCCTGGAGCCGCCGGCGCTCCGCCTGGACGGGATCTTCCTCCGCGGCCTGCTGGACAGGGTGGGCAGAGGGGGCCGCGGCGGGAGACGGACCGGACGCGGAGACGGCGGCCCTGGCCTCGGCCATCAACTGCTCCGCCAGCGCCGGGTTTTCCTGCCGCAGCTCTTCGAGGTTATTTGCCATAGTGTTGCCTTCCTTTCCCCCGGCGGCCTGCCGGGGCGTATTTATCATATCCGGGGCCGGGGCCTCGGAATCGACCGTGGGAATATTGTCCGGGGCGAACATCCCCGGTGTGAGAGAAATGGTCCGCCCGTGGACGAATAGGCGGCGGCCGTCGGCGCTGGCCGCAATCTTCACGGGCTCCGCGTCCTCCAGAAGCTCGTCGGCAAAGCCCTTTTCCAGGGCCTCTTTTCCGGTCAGATAGGTGGTATCGGCCATCATGTGGGAGAGGACCGTATCGCTCATGCCGGTCTTGCGCCTGTAGATGGAGACCTGGGCCTGATCCCAGGCGTCGTTTTTGTCGGCCAGCGCCCGCATCTCATCGGCGTTGTAGCCGCCGAAAAGAAAGGTCCAGCACTTGTGGATCATCACCAGGCTGGAGGGGTTGACCTTGACGGTGTCGCAGGCGCACATGATGAGAGAGCCGCCGGACATGGCCACGCCGTCCACGATGCAGGTGAGCTTTGCCCCGCTCCGGGAGAGCTCCCGGAGCCGGTTGTGGATGGTGATGGAGACGCCGGCGTCACCGCCGTAGCTGTTCATGCGGATGGTGATCTCCCGACAGGCTGCGATCTGCTCCAGGTCTGCCATGAAATCGGACAGAAGGACGAATTGCCCCTCCACCGGGTCGCCCCAGAAGTCCGTGGGGCGCTGGTCGTAAATATCGCCGTACATGGTGAGCTCGGCGCTCTGGCCGTCGGTCGTCGCCATGGCGTAGGCCGCCCGGTGAATGTCCACAGCCAGCGGCGCCCCGCGTTTTGGTCTGCTCATACCTCTCCTCCTTTACGGTTGCTCTGCTCCGCGCCCACGGTGCTGAGCAGCATCTTTTCCATGGCCAACTGCTCCATATTGCTCTCCCAGTCTCCGCCGCCCATCTCCAGAGTGACCTGCTCGTGGGTCTTGAAGCCGTGCTCGGTCAGAATGACGGCGGCATTGGCCTCCTTCAGCGGGTCAAGCTGCCCCTGCACCGGCCCGATCCACCGCGCCCCGCACCAGGCGGCGCGGATCATGGGGTCTGTAAAGAAGCCCGGCGCCTGGACCCGCCCCCGGGCCACCGCCTCCGCAAGCCAGACCTCGTAGACCGGCTGGCAGAAGTCGGATACGAACCAGCTCCGGCGCATCCTGAACTCCTCCCAGGCCTCCAGGAGGGCCGCCCGGCTGGCGGAATAGCTGGCGTTGAACTCCTTCATCAGCACCTCGTAAGGCTCGCCCAGGGCCGCGCCGGTCATCTGGCAGAAAGTCCTGACAAAGGAATCGAAGCCGGTGGTGGGGATGTTGGGAGATCCGAACTTGATGTCCTCGTCCTGGGCCAGGTGGGCCACGGTACCCGGACCCATCTCATATTCACTCCGGCTCTCCGAGAGGTCATTCTCCATGGGATTTGCCGACGGTACGCCGGCGATGTCCCCGGTCCCCACCTCTCCTATGGGGATCTCGCTCTGGTCGGTCTTGGTGATGATCCAGGCGGTGAAGAAGGACTGGACCAGGGCGGCCATGAGAGAGGCCTCGGTGTACCGGCGAAGCTGAAGCAGCTGCTCAATGACCGGGGCCAGGTAGGTCACGCCCCGGTACTGGTCCGGGCGCTCGCTCCCCATGACGTGCAGGATGTTCGGAAGCCCCGTCCGGGGGCCGTAGGCCTCCACCCGCGTCCAACGGGTCGGCTCGGCGGTTGTCTCCCATGGGTAGGTGTTGTGGACATAGTAGGCCGTCACCATCCCGTTTTTGTCCACCTCCACGCCGTCGTAGATGCGGTTGGCGTTGTGGGGGTTTCTCCCATCTGTGATGTGGCCCACCGCCGTTCCGCCCCCGTATTCCGCCGGTGTGCGCACCCGGTCGGCCTCCACCAGATGGACCCGGAGGGAATAGGGGTTGACCGGCGTCACCTTGGCCCGCTGGAACAGGGGGAAGACGTCGCCGCTCTGGAGCCAGGCGATCAGGGCCAACTGCTGGAGGCCGGCAAAGTTGTTCATGCCGGTGGCGTCGCAGTTGGCCTTGCGGTCGGCCCAGAGGGCAAATTCCGCCTCGGTTCGCCGCTGCCACGCCTTGGCCGCCTCCGGGGAGAGGCCCAGGACATCCCGGTTGACGGTGCTTTTCAGGGCAAGGCCGACGCCCACCACCTTTGTCCGGTTGGTGTTGATGGCGGCGGTGGCCACGGGGGAGGACATATAGAGCATCCGCCCCCGCTGGCGGAGGGTGTAGTTGTTCCAGTCGATGTCCTCACGGGGTGAGCCGCTGCGGGACGTAAAGGCCTTGAGCGCCCGCCGGGTCAGGCTGGCCCCGGCATCGCTGTAGCCCTTGGCCTGGGGGCGCGCTGTGTCGGGCAGGTAGAGCCCGCAGTTTGCTTTCCGGTAGTTGATGAAGCTCACCTCCGCTGGATTTCCGTGCCGCTGACGGCACAGCTTGATGAATGTGAATCCCTGTGGTAAAATAAGCCATCATCATGGTAAAGGAGTGATTCGCGGTGGAGTTCATCCCCGCGCTTATGGCCCTTTCCCGTCTTGACAAAGATGGTGTCAGCATGATGATGCCGCCCCTTCGGGGGCGGTTTTTTTATTGAATTTTGATGATGGCGTGAACTTGGGATGATAGAAAAACGGGCCTCCCGGCGGCGAAAGGAGCGAACAAACTCCGCCGGGATGCCCGTGGCAAAGCCCTTTCGGGCCTGTACCCATATCAGTTCTGCGGCCGGATCAGAGCGGTCACCAGTCCCGGGGGATGACGCCGAAGGCCCTGCGGGGCCGCCTGCCGTTCAACTGGGCGGTCAGCGCGTCGATCCTCTGCTCCGCCTCCTCGATCTCCTTCTTTAAGGCGCCGAGGTCAAAGCGGGTGAGCTGGCGGTCGTTGATGGTGTAGCTCTTCACCCCGCCGCTGGCCAGGGCCACATAGGCTTCCCGCAGCTTCGCCAGGGCCGCGCGCCAGAAGTCCAGCCGGGTTTTTACATCGGTCATATCTGCCATTCGGCGTCACCTACCAGTCGTCGTAGTATTTTTCCAGTGCGGAGCTTCGCTTCACCGTCCTGCGGGGCTGGGGACGGGGTGTTGCAACACCCGCGGAGGGGGCCTTTCCACGGGCCTCCTTCAGCCATCTGTCGATCTCGTCCAGGTTGGCCGGCGTGCATTTGAAGGCCGCCAGGGCGTAGTTTCGGCAGTCCAGAGCCTCGTTTCGCTCGTGGCCGGGGATGGGTTTCCATACCCAGGGCTGCTTTCTGGCCGGGTCATAGACCAGATGTTCCGAGAGCAGGCCGGTGAAATAGGCGGGGCCGTAGTCGTCCCGCTTGGGGAAATGGCAGTATCTTGAGCCGGGCTTCTGTACCTTGAGGTTGTCCATGATGATCTGTTTGCCGGAGTCGACGCCCAACTGATACTGCCAGCAGGTGCCGATGGCGATTTGGTTCACCACGATCTTCATTTTCTTCGGCGGGGAGGTATAGGGTTTATCTGACCCAGGCATACCCTTGATGCAGAAGACCTTGCGCCCAATGCGGGCCCGGCACTGGATGCGGACATCCTGGGTAAAGTGGCCGCCCTCATCCACAAAGGACATGGAGACGTGGAGGCCCAGGCCGTCCTCAAAGCGGAATACCCGGCTGAAGACCATCTCGTCCAGCTTGGCCCAGGTGTTCGGGTCGTCCGGCCGGCCCATGATGATGCCCTTTTCGATGCCCCAGGTCTCCCCGAAGTGGCCGTGTCCCACCACCTCGTACTCCATGCGGTCGTCCTGGGTGTCCACGCCGGCGGTCAGCACCAGCACACCCTCCGGCAGCTCTGCGGGGTACTCCTCCCGGCGGGCCATTAGGCTGTCCTCGTCCTCCAGGTCGCCCCGGTCCTCCCACAACAGGCCGAAGCAGGTGTTGTAGACCACCTGGAGCTTCCGGGTGTTTCCGATGGCCTTGAGGTACTTGAGCACGATGGAGCTCCAGGAGGCCCACTGGCTGACGAAGGCGTTGAGCCAGAAGGAGCGGACGCCCTGGGCGTAGGCCTCCGGGTTGTCCGCCTCCCACCGCGCAGGCTGGCGCTTCATGGCCGTCTCGTCGGAGATACACCCGCAGCCGGGGCAGACGTACCAGACGCGCAGCACCTTGTAGGTTTTCCGGCCGGCGATCAGGACCTCTTCATGGTCGTAGCGGATGTCCTCAAAGTTGATCTCATGGTATTCCCCGCAGTGGGGGCACTTGCTTTTCCATCGCTCCATCGTGCCCTCGGCGTAGGAGGCCTCAATGGCGCTGGCGTTCTTGATGGTGGGGGTGGAGACCTCCAGCGCCTTGGCGTTGTAGAAGGTGGTCTGCCGGGCCTGGGCCAACTCCCAGGGGTCGCCCTCATTGCCGGCGGAGGTTGCCCAGCGGTCCCGCTCGTCGCCCATGATATAACGGATGGGTTTGGACGCCAGGGCGTGGGCCTCGGTGGAGCCGCACAGGGTGAGGATGCCGCCGGGGTAGGTTTTTTGCAGGATGGTGTTGCCGCTGTCCCGGCTCTTGGGGTCCGCCACCTTCTTTTTGAGGGTGGGGCAGTCCCGGATCATCGGCGCGATGCGGAGCTTGGAGTACTCCTTGGCGTCAATGGTGGTGGGGTGGACAAACAGGATGGAGCCGGGGTCCTGGTCGATGATGTAGCCGATGGTGTTATTGAGAAATTCCGATTTTCCCACCTGGGACGCCGCCACCATGACGATACGGTGTACCCGGGGGTCGGTAAATGCGTCCATGGGCGCCCGGAGGTAAGGGGTACGGTCGGTGCGCCAGGGGCCGGGCTCGGCGCTGGCCTCGGACGACAGGCGGCGGTTTTTCTCCGCCCACTCCGTCACGGTCAGGTCGTCCGGAGGCTTCATGCCCGCCAGGACCTTGGCGATGACGGTGTTGAGCCGGTCGACGTCCCTTTTACTCGTCATCGGCATCACGTCCGACCTCGGTTTCCCAGGCCCTCCGCTCCCGGACGCGCTCCTCGTATTTCTTGGGATCATAGCGATAGGTGGAGAGCTCCCGCATGGCCTTGCTGACCTCCCGGCGGATGATCTCGGCGGCCTCCGCCGGCGACTGCACAGCGGCCACATCCACGGCCAGACGGCCGGGCAGGGCCATCATCGCCCCGCGGATGGCGTAGATCAGGTCGGCGGTTATGGCGGCCACATCCTCGCTCCGGTGCATCTTGCCCTGGAGCTCGTCGGCCTCAGCCTTGGCGATGTTGGCCTTGGCAATTTTCAATGTCACGTCAGCGGCCGCCTTCGCCTTCTCCTGTTTGATTTCCCGTTCGATCTCCTCCTCGGTCTTGGCCGGTCCCGCGCGGGCTTCCAGCATGGAGCAGTAGGCGCGTACGGCCTCGGTGACGTTGAACAGGCTGCCGTGGGAGGTGCCGCGCTTGTGCAGCGTCCCCTGGGCAACCAGCTGGCCGATCCACTGGTTGCTCTTTCCGGTCATCGAGCAGATGTCGGCGGTCTTCACATAGACGGCAGTACCGGCGCGCAGCACATAGACAGCGCCGTCCTCGACGATCACATCGTTTTTCGGCCTTGCCATCTGCCACGCTCCTTTCCCTGAGATTTCAATTAAAGTTGTTCTGTTTCCGCCCACTAACTGAGCGTTTTTTGGGGTCGGCGAGCCCGCAGCTTAGGGGGTGGGCCCGTCACAGTACCTTGCCGCGCTCTCCTTGCCGTCGCCGCAAAGCTCTCTCCGGGGCTTGCAACAGCCCTCTGCGCCCCGGCATGGCGTCGCCAGGGGCAGGCCCAATCTGCCGCGCTCATGGGCTGTATGGCCCTGTCACGGGCGACGCCATTGGTACGGGTGCGGGAAGGAGGGCGTCAGTACTTGGTCAGCAGCTCTGCGTTGCTATACCCGTGGACGCCCTTGGTCATCATGGCAAGGAAATCATCCCGCGAAAATTCAGACAGGCGGAATACCTCCTCAGGCCTCATGCCCAGCTGCTTCCCGATCTCCTGCACACTTTTCCCGTCGGCCAACAGGCGCTTGACGATGGCCTTCATAGGCTCCAGCAGGTGCGTACCACGGGCGCGGTTGTGGGTGACGGTACCGTAGATGTCCTCGGTCTGGTCGTCGTGCCGCACGATCACTACGGGCACCTTGCCGCCCAGCTTAATCCGCAGCGGCTCCTCGCCGGCCACCGTCCAGCGGTGAAATCCGTCGATGATGGTGTAGTCCGGCCGGACCACGATGGGCAGCGTCCAGCCGTTGGTGAGAATGGACTGGACCAGCAGCTTGAGGTTCTCACGGTTGACCTTGTTGGGGTTGTAGTCGTTGGGCTTGAGCCGGTCCCGGTCCACCCATTGCAGAGAGGACAGAGGGGCGAACAGGTCCACATCAGCCATTTGCCTCACCTCCCTTCCGGAAGTGCTTGGCATAGGCCGCGTAGGCGCAGGAAATGTCCTGATAGATGGCCCGCAGGGTGCGGAGCTTGGGATCACCGGCCACGAGGCCGCCGTACATCTTCCTGTAATCACGGGGCCGGGCCATGCCGTCCATGCGGATGAACAACTTGCGGTACTGCTTTGCCACCTCCCGCTTGTGCGGGGTGTTGAAAAAGTCGCCCGGCCAGAGGAAGAGCATGTCTTTGAGCAGGGACCGGTAGTCTCGCTGATCCTCGCCCTCCAGCTCCCGGCGCTTCCGCGTCGTGCGGTGGAACATTTCGCTGTCCCAGTAGAGCATGGCAAGGTAGGCGTTTGGCTCACGGCGGAGCACGCGTTCCATCAGAGCAGGGTCATACTCCGCAAGATGTACCAGGACGGGGACGGTATCGACAGAGAAGAATTGCGAAACCCGCAGCTGGTTGCGATTGACCCCGACCTGGTACATCTGCAGATAGACCTTGGGGATCTCCACCCGCTCGTTGCGAAGATAGAGCCACACGTCGGTGGTCTTCCAGTCGTAGAGCGGGTAGATGGTGTTGGTGTTGGTAATCCCCTTGCCGCCCACGCCCAGAGCCGCCATATATTGGAGGCGCTGGACGGATTCGGCCGCCCGGACGCCGGTCATCATAATGCCATCCCGGGTGACGCGGGGCAGGAAGGATTGATAGTTGTCCACCCCGGGCTTGAGCAGAGGGTGGTTGCGGATGGCGAAGGGGGGCGGCTGGCGCACCCACAGATCCCGCTTGCGCCGGTCCCAGCAGACAAAGGTCTCGTCGCTGGAGAGCTCATTGAGGCAGTTAAAGTGCTTGACCTCGATGCACCACCACTGGAATTTGGCGCCGGCCAGCAGGAACTTTTTGCGCCAGGTCTTGGTGGTCTCCTCGATGCAGTCGAAGATGGCCTCCTCGTCAATGAAAAGGACGGTCAGCTGGGCCGGGTCGATCTCCCCGGCCTGGATCAGCTTCAAGGTGAGATCGGCCAGGCACAGGCTGTCTTTCCCACCGGAGAAGGACAGGTAGACTGGTACGCCGTTGGCAAACACATTCTTGATGCGCTGCCGGGCGGCAGTGACCACATCCAGATTCGAGCGGACGCGCTTTACAGCCATATCCGCTCACCGCACTTCGGGCAGAGGATAAACCGGCGGGCCGGCTCTTCCTCCTGGGGCTGTGTTCCAGCCGTCGGCGGGACATATTCCTCAGCGTTCCTCGCGGCTGCTTCCTCCCGGGCCTCCGTGCGTGCCTGGGCGTCCCGGATGGCCTCGGCCCGGTCCTCGTCGATGGTGCCGTATTCCCCCAGAGCAGCGGCGGCCTCGTCCGCCTCCATGACCATTGCCCGGAGCAGATCTTCCTCATAGCCGGGGATGTCCAGGTCGTCCTTCAGCTCCTGCACAAAGGCGTCCAGCGCGGACAGGTCGTCCACGCCCAGGTCGAAGACCCGGTTGTCGGCCAGCATGAGCTTTTTCTTCTGGGCTTCGGTGAGGCCGGACACCACGTAGCAGTCGGCCTCAGAGGCGCCCATCTGGAGCAGGGTCTCATAGAGGCCGTTGCCGGCCAGGATGACGCCGGCCTCGTCCACCACAATGGGGCGGATCTGGCCGAACATCTCCACGGAACGCCGGAATTCCTTCAGCTGCTTGTCGGTGTGCATCCGGACGTTTCGCGCCGGACGCCGGAGCGCGGACAGGGGCTTTCTCACGACGGTCATGCCCCCACCCCCTTTAGGAAGAACCGGGCGCTGCCGATCTTCTCAGCGGCCCCGACGACGATGGAGGGGTCGATGTCGTACACCTCGCGCCAGCCATTTTCCACGCTGCCCGTCCACTGCCGGGCGGGCCAGGGGTGCGTACCGCAGAGGTAGCCGTTCTTCCACCCGTAGATGGGCGGGAGCGGGAGCTGATGGTAGTGGAGATAGGCCAGGACGTGCTCATGGCTCCAGTCCGCGAGCGGGCTGAAGCGGGTGACGCCCTTCCTGTCGGTGTAGATGTTGGCGCCCCGGCCTACATAGTTCCCGTCCACCCGGCGGCGGCCCAGGATGATGAGGTCAAGGCCGTGGGCCTTTGAGTAGATGCGCTGGGCCCGGTGCTGGACGATGGAGAACCAGCGACCGGCCGCCGCCGCGTCCTGGGGAAATAGCATCTCCGGGTGAGCGGCCAGCCAGTCCAAGTCCTGGTGGGTGTTGACGATTTCACACCCGGCGGGCCTGTTGTCCTCGATCCAGGCGGCAAAGGCCGGGTACTCCAGGTCGCATACGCCGATCATGGAATCGGTCACGCCGGCGGCCTCACAGAGCGCCCCGAGAACGATGCTGTCTTTGCCGGCGCTCCAGGCGTAGGCCGCCTTTTTCCCCGCTGTCTTGGCCCTGATGTCCTCGATGGTCGCGGCCACAAGTTCGCCCAGGGCTTCCTCGGAAACCGCGCTTTCGACGGTTGCAACGGCCTCCAGCCATGCTTCATTGGTAATGCGTTGTTTCCTACCCAGGCTCATGTCCGCACCGCCTTTCCGGGGGCGGTGGCGATGCACACCGCACCGGAGAGCAGAAGGGCGCACAGGCTGCCCGCTGTTTTGAGGGCGGCGCTGTCCAGCACGGTACCTGTGATGAAAACCGGCATTCCGATTACCAGAGAGACCAGAATACCGAAGAACACACCGCGCGCCGACAACTCTTTTCCCGCCAGCGTCAACACGGGGGGGAGCATCGTCGTGGCCCGGAGAGCGCCGTAGATGAGAAACAGGTTTGTTACTGTGAGTCCTGGGATATTGGCGATGCAGACCGCCAGGGCCAGAAGCACAAGCATAGCGCCCCTTGCCTCCTTGACGCCGCCGCTGAAGTCGCTGGTCAGGGAGGCAATGGCACAGAGGTTGCTGTCCGCCGTGGAGAGGAGGCCGGAGAGGAGCATGAACAGGAAGGGAAGCATGACCCAGGCAGGGAACAGGCTGCCCACCAGCTCGAAGTTGACCTGCCCCGCGTTGTCGGCCACGAACCCGGCGCCTGCGGCGATGAAGCCGAGGACGCCCATGGAGAGTGGGACGACGGCAAAGAGCAGGGCGCCGAGCCGAAAGGCCCCGCCCACCTTGTCCTCCCGGATGGAGAAGGCCCGCTGCCAAAAGCATTGGTCCCCAAAGGGGGCGGCGATAAGTCCGACGGCCGTGGGGATGCCGAAGGAAAACAGGACCTGCATCCCGTGGCGGTCAAACAGCTTGGAGTACTCGCCGGAGAAGCCGGAGAGCCCGGCGATCAAGTGGCCGACGTCGCCGTCCATGGACAGTGCCCACGGGATGAGCAGCGCGCAGCAGGCGAGCATGAGCGCCATCTGGAGGGCGTCGGTGAGCACCGATGCCTGGATTCCTGAGTATTGGGAATAGGAATAGGCGATCCCGGCCAGGATGATGGTCAGCAGCCAGAAGGGCCAGCCGGTCACGACCGAAAGGATCTTAGCGCCGGCGAGCAGTTGCACCCCGGTGGAGAGGACGGACAGGGCAGACAGCGCGAAGAGATAAGCGCCGTGGACCGCCCTGGAGCGGTACCGCTCCGCCATATAGCCGGAAAGGGTAATGCCTCCGGGCATCTGGCGTCGGATCTTCTGGCCAAAGGGGACAAAGATGAGAAGGCAGAGTATGTTGGGCACCAGGAACCAAAATAGCCCCGGAATGCCGTTGGAGTACGCTTTTTCCGCCGAGGTAAAGAGCGCGGGCGCCCAGATCCATGTGGCAGCAATGCTCATGGCGCTCTGGACCAGGCCGAGCTTCCGGTCGGCGACGTGGAAACGCTCGGATGTCTGAGGCCTGCGGGAGAGCAGAACGGTCACGAGGACCATCAGCACGCCATAGGCCGCCAGTACGATGAAGCCGTACATGTGGGGATTCCTCCTTGTGTTGTGTCGCCGCCGCCCTCCGCTGGCGAGGCGTCCGGCCCGGCGCATGGCCGACGCGCAAGGAGAAACGCGCAGGCCCAAACCTCCTTTCCCAAAAGAATGGCGGCCCCTCCGGAGAGGGACCGCCTGGCCGCTTAGGATTTTACGAGTCTAATCCTACACTATGGTGGTCGGAATGTCACGCGACATGGTGTAACACGCCGTTGCAACTTTTCAGGAGTTGAGATAGCGGTAGGCCGAGGTCTTCACCCCATCCTCGGTGTTCCGGCCCCCTACAACAGCCGCCACCTCGCCCCAGGTCAATCCCCGGATGAACCGGAGCCGAAAAATGATCCGCAGCTGCTCGTCCGGGATGGCGGCGATAAACCGGAGCACCTCCTGTTCCTCAGCCCGGATCTCTGTCTCCAGATAGTGGATACGCGCTCTCAAGTCGGCAATCTCAATGGCCAGATCGCCCACCTTGTCCCGCACACCCGGGACATGAGGCATACCCGTCAGGACCTGCGCCCCGGGGCAAGCCGCGGCCTCCAGGGAGCTTAACAGCTCAATGTCCCTCTCCAGCCGCTCCCGCAACTTGAAATGATGGGATAGTTCTTGTAGCGTCATTTGATCCGCCCCCTATGTCGTCTACTTTTTCCTTCGGAATCTCATCGCCATACGCTTCCCGGCGGGCGTTTTGCCCCATATGATTTCAGCGCCGCACCCTCGACACACGCTTTTCCTCACGGTATGAGCCGCCTCCTATCGTCAACTGTTCCATC
>ERZ1643251.1417-NODE-1417-length-27295-cov-25.157673_pt1 | contig 27295 bp, 27 predicted proteins | sample MGYA00579261_ERZ1643251 | MGnify/ENA primary metagenome ERZ1643251 (study PRJEB29033, sample SAMEA4952267) | chicken gut metagenome | biome: Broiler Chicken; feature: Gastrointestinal Tract; material: Caecum | place: Ireland | collected 2018 | study: Broiler... | reverse complement strand
AGACGGCGCGCGACATCAACGCATTCATCGAGGAATATACGCGCGAGCACGGCGCACAGCCGTCTGTCAAAGAGATCGCCGCCGCCTTTTCGATGGAAGAGAGCGAAGTCGTCTTCGCCCTCGGTTCTTCGCATATGCCCCTTTCCATCTACGAGGAAACTCCGCACAAGGACGGCAACTTGCAGCCCATTGCGGAAAAGCTCGCCTCCCCCGATACGCCCGAGGAGATGCTCGACCGGATGCTTTTAAAGCAGGCGATCGAAAAACTTCCCGAACGCGAAAAAAAGATCGTCGTTCTTCGCTATTTCCGCGATATGACGCAGAGCGAAGTCGCCCGCGTCGTCGGCGTTTCTCAGGTGCAGGTCTCCCGCATCGAGAGCAAAATTTTAACGCGCTTCCGGGAAGAGCTGGGAAGCTGAGTCTTTTAGCCGAGCGGGACGACGTCTTCCCCTTTTCTCGTTTCCCACGCCCCGTGCGTGAAGTCGGGGACGGGAACGCTTGCGCCCGTGCGGATGGAAACTTCGGAGAGCGGTGTTATCACCATCCATGCGGCGGCGTCGTAGACGTCGATGGGCATCGGCTTCCCTTCGAGTACGGCGCGGAAGAATTCGCGCAGCATGAGCATATCCATGCCCCCGTGGCCGCCCGTAAGGCGGCCTTTTTCGGCTTCTTTCCAGATGTCGGGGAGATATTCCGAGAACTTTTCCGCGCTGTCGAGATACTTTCTCACCGATTTGTTCGGGTCGAAGAACTCTTCGAGGCCGTCGTCGTCCAAAAGGACGGCATTGAGCTCTTGCAGACAGCACCCCTTCGTGCCGCGGACGGTGAATTCCCGCGAATAAAAGCGGGGCAGCGTCGTATCCAATTTCAAGGAGATGGTCGTGCCGTCTTCGCAGGTGATGAGGGTATTGACGATATCCCCCTGCGCAAACCGCTTGCCCATAAGCGTGGGATCGGGGTTGCGGGGATCGGCGGCGAACGTTTGGAGCCCCGCCGCTTTGGAGGCGACGGAAACAAGGCTCACCATGCGGTTGCCGCGGTTGATATTGAGAAGGCGGGCGATGGGCCCGAGTTCGTGCGTGGGGTAATTTTCGCAGTTGCGCGTGAGGTAGTTGTTGAGGCGGTAATGGCGGTTGACCCTTCCCCCCAGCACTTCCGCGCGGAGGTCGTGGGCATACGCTCCGTGGCAGTGCACGATCTCCCCCATCATCCCGCGCCTTACAAGGGCGGTCGAGAGGAGCTCGAATTTGCCGTAGCAGCAGTTTTCCAGGAACATGAAGGGCGTTTTGGTCTCCTCGTAGACGCGGACGAGCCTTTCGCAGTCCTCCACCGTATAGGCGCCGCCCACTTCGAGCGCCGTCACTTTGCCCGCGCGCATGCTGTCGGCGGCGATCGTAACGTGCGATTCCCACGAGGTCGCGATGACGACGGCGTCTACCTCTTTTGCTTCAAGCGCTTTCCGGTAGTCGGCATACTGTTTGGGCGCGCGGCCGCACGACTGTTCGACGAGCGCCGCTATATCCCCCATCCTGTCTTCATAGACGTCGGAAACGGCGACGATCTCCGCCTCTTCCATCTCGTTCATCATGGATGCGAGCGACTTGCCGCGGCATCCGAGCCCGATGAGGGCAACTTTTACTTTTTGCATATCTTTCCTCCGTTGGTATCGTGAAGAGCTTCCCGCGCGAGGAGCTTCTTTTCTTTGGGTAGATAAGCGATCGAGCACACGCTGCAATAGCTTTCAAGGTCGGCCTCTCCGCGCAGGAGAAGTTCTTTCGCGTTGACTTCAAGCGGCCGCATCCCCTCCTCCAACGCGATGGCGTGAAGTTCGGCGGCGGGAAGCCCGGAGCGGATGCCTTCGCGGATGCGCTCCGTGACCTCGAAGACTTCGTGGACGGCGCGCCTGCCCTTTGTCCCCTTCCCGCGGCAGTTGTCGCAGCCCGCTCCTTCCGTGAGAAGAGAGCCTTCGGGGAGCGCATAGCAGGCTGCCTCGTCTGCGTTCAAAAGGCGGGTCGTTATGCACTGCGGACAAAGCCGCTTTATGAGCCGCTGCGATAGGATGCCCGAGAGCGCATCCGATAGGACGCCGTTCCCGATGCCCAGATCGCGCAGCCTTGTGACGGCGCCTGCGGCAGTCGGGGCGTGCAGCGTCGAAAGGACGAGCTTTCCCGCAAGCGCCATGCGGATCGTCTCTTCCGCCGTCTCCTTATCGCGGATCTCTCCCGCCATGATGACGTCGGGATCCTGCCGCAGCACGCTTTTGAGGGCTTCGCCAAAACTCAGCCGCCCGTTTTCGGGCAGGGAAAGCTGCTGTGCGCCTTCGATGAGATATTCGACGGGGTCTTCCACCGTGACGGCGGTGCGACCCTTTGCGAGGAGCGCTTTGAGGATGCAGGCGAGCGTCGTCGATTTCCCCGAACCCGTCGGACCCGTCAAAAGCACGAGCCCGGGACGGGAGAGCATCCTTTGGATCGCCGCTTCCTCTTCGGGGAGGAACCCGAGCTCTTCCCAAGTGTACGGGCAGATGCGCGGAAGGATGCGGAGCACGAACCGCTCCCCGAATACCGTCGGGAAGGAAGAGACGCGCACGTCGTAGTCGTTATCGTAAAAGCAAAAGCTCATGCGCCCGTCCTGCGGCAGGCGGCATTCGGCAACGTTCATCGAGGAAAGGACTTTTAGCCGCGCGCAGACGGCGGGATAGCCCGTCTTGGGGAAGACGATATGTTCTTCCCGTTCTCCGTCGATGCGGAAGTGTACGCGAACGAGGTCTTCTTCGGGGGATAAATGGATGTCGCTCGCTTCGAACAGGGCGGCGGAGCGTAGCAGCGCTTCCGTAAAGAGCACGGCGGGCGCGTTTTCGGGGATATCGTGCTTAGATGGCAGCTTCCCCATGCGGCGGACGGCGTCCTCTTCTTCCGCTTTGAGCCGTTTGAGCTCCTCCTGAAAATGCTCCTCTTTCGTCATTTGCTTCCTCTTTCCCGTATTTGAAGTGCGCCCGCTCGGCGGGCTGTCCGTTTGCCGCATGCAAAGGGGGAGCGCACCCGAAGCGCTCCCCTCTCTTATGCGATGAAGTTTTCGAGCACCGCCATCAGCTCGTCCGAAACGACGTGCTCGATGCGGCAGGCGTTCTCTTCGGCGACGTGCTCCTCCGCGCCCAGCTTGATGAGCGCCTTCGTGAGCACGCGGTGGCGTTCATAGACGCCCTCCGCCTTCTTTTTGCCCGCTTCCGTGAAGGTGATGTTCCCCGTTGCGGGGTCGATCTCGATATATCCCTTGTCTTTGAGCAGATTGACCCCACGCGAGACGCTGGATTTCGCATAGCCGAGCTCTTCCCCCACGTCGACGGCGCGCACGTTGGCGTGCTCCCGATGCAAAAGCAGGATGGTCTCCAAATACATCTCTTCCGATTCTCTCGTCCGTTTGATCGCCACGGCGCACCTCCTTTTTGTCGATTATACCCCATTTTCTTTCAATTGTAAAGAGGTAGAGGAAAACTTGTCAAAAAAAGACGGTCCCTGCGGACCGCCTTTCGTGCCGTTATCTTCTTATTTCTTCATAAGTGTATCCGCCGTTGCCGTCCGAGACGACCAGATAGCTCTTCGTCTCTCTTCCGCTGCCGACGCGGAGGAAAATATACTCTCTTCCGCGGTAAGTCTCCTTTTCGAAGGAGAAACTTTCGCGCTTGCCGTTCCTTTCGGCGATCATTTCAAGTTCGGTCTCCCCTTTCTCTTCCTCGAAGGAGAAGGAACTTCTTTCCACCACGCGGCCGTTTTCGCGGATGAGATAGCTGTATTCGAGTTCGTGCTCGTCCTTTTCCGAGCTCTCGCTCTGTTCCACCCAAACGGAACGCCCGTCTTCGAGCGTCACGCGGAACTCGGTCTCGCTCTCGTATTCATTGCGTTCGCGTTCGATCTCGCGTACGCCTTGAACGGGGTATTCCATGCCGTCGATCACGAGAACGCCTTCGATCGCATATTCTTCTTCCTCCTCATCCTCCCAACGATCGTCATCGTCAAAGTCGGGGATGAGCATTTTGTTGTAGTGCATCTCGTACTTGGTGCTGCCGTTGAGACCGCTGTAAGAGATCTTCATCATCTCGTCGTACTCCGCGCGGTCGGAATTTGTGACCTCCACGGAATATCCGCTGCCGTTTAAAAAGCTGTCGACAAGCCCCATGTAGCCGTCGAGTTCGGGGAACGCAGAACCAGTTGTGTCGGGCGCTGCGGGCTCCGTGGGCTGAGGTTCGGGGGTTTCCTGAGGCGCTTCGGGGAGCGTCGTTTCGGGCGTCTGAGGCGTATTTTCGGGCGTCTGAGAGGAGCTCGGCACCTCGGCTTTCATCGACTGAATGAGCATCCCCGCCGTCGCGGCGCTCACGCCGTAGACGGATTCGCTTGAAGCGGGGGTGTCGCCCGTGCCGCCGAGTGAGATGCCGCCCGTATTGCAGGCGGTCGCCCCGAGTGCAAGGGTGAGTGCAGAAGCTGCTAAAATGAGGGTGATCGTCTTTTTCATGGTGTTTTCTCCTTAAAATGAAATTTGGGGGATGTTCCGGAAGTTTTTTCCCTTTGCACCTATATAACAAACCGCCTCGCCCCGTTTGTTGGGAAAAAGAGAAAAAAAGCAAAAAAATTTTTTCCGCCCTTGACGAAGGGCAAAACTCTTGATAAAATGGAGAAAGAAAAGATTTATTTTGCTGTTTCCCCAACAATCGGGAATGTTTTGATTGTTTATATTGTGGAAGAGAGATGAAAGACGAACATTTGGAAAAAAACGTCGAGGCGCTCAGGCAGGGCAACACGCGGGCGTTCGACCTCATCTACGAGCGCACCAACCGCGCCGCGTATTTTACCATCCTGTATCTCGTGCACGACAAGATGCACGCCGAAGACATCTTGCAGGAGACCTATCTTCGCGCCATGCGTTCGCTTGCGCAGTACCGCGCGGGCACCAACTTCACGGCATGGCTTTGCACGATCGCCCGCTCGCTGGCGCTCAACCATCTCAAAAGAGCCAAGCGCGAAGTTCCCACCGATTTCGAAGCGGACGCCTATAAATACGGCACGCGCGAAGCGGAGATCCCCTATCTTTTCGACCTCGCCGCCCGCATCTTATCGCCCGAGGAGTACGAGATCGTCATGCTCTGTCAGGTGGCGGGCTATAAGCGGCGGGAAGTTTCCACGATGCTGGGCATCCCCATCGGAACGGTGACCTGGCGCAACAACGAAGCGCTCAAAAAGCTAAAAACACACTTAGAGGAGGATAACGCATGAAAGACATCAAGAAAATGCTCAAAGCGCAGGCAAAAGACGTCCTCCCGGACGAAAAGCTGAAAGAGAGCATCAAACAAGAGCTCGGCTACCGGACGGCGGAAGAGGCGCCCATGCTCGCCCGCGTCGACGGCGGGAGCGAACAAGTTAAGGGCAAACGCAAGTTGATGTTTCCGCTCGTCGCATTAGCCGTCATCCTGCTCGTGCTTGCGATCGTGCTCCCCCTCGCCCTTCCCGGCAACTCGCCGACCGTGCTCCCGGGCGGCAATAAGTTTGCAGGCATCACGAACGCGGACTCCTTTTATGCGTACGGTGCGGCTTCGGTGGGTTCCCTTCTCGCGTCCGAAAGCGATACTTCCCCCGTCCGCGCGATGAAGGACGATGTGGCACGGGAAGAGAAGCATATCGAAACGGTCAACCGCTATATGGCGCTCGTTGAGGGGCTTCTGAGTAAAGACGCGATCGAAGCGACCGCCGTCGCGGGCAATGAGGAATATCAATACGGCATGAAGATCGGCTATACCGACCTTTTAGGCAACGCCGCGCACTACACCCTCTACTACAACAAGCACTTTTTGAGCGCCGAGCAAGAAGAAGACGAAAAGGAAGAAGAGTATGCGATCGAAGGCGTGCTCGTTGCCGAAGGAAGAACATATCCCGTCAGCGGCAATTACGAGACGGAGAGCGAAGAAGACGAAACGGAGGGCGAGCTCTTCTTCCGCGCCTATCTCGATGAGGCGAAAAGTGCGTATATCGAAGTGACGCAGGAGTACGAATCGGAAAACGAGGACGGCGGGCAGGAAGTCGAACGCGAATACGTCTATTCCCGCTATGAAAACGGAAAGCGCGTCGAGCGCACCACCGTCGAATATGAGTCGGAGGAGGGCGAGCTCGAACTCAAACTCACCATCGAGCAGGAAAACGTGCGCGACGAACTCGTCTTCGAGAGCGCGCGCCGCGATGGAGAGACGGTGCTTCTTGCCGAAGGGAAGCTTTCGGGCGAGGATGTCCGCTTTGCCGTCTATATCCGCGAGGGCGGCTATCACTACGTCTTTGAGGACGGAAGTTCTTCCGATCATGACCGCTACGACGACGCTCACGACGATGATGATGACGACGATGATGACGATCGCCCGTGGCGCGGGCGCGGCTCTGCATCGGTGTAACAATTACAATTTCGTGAAAGCAAAACCGCTGCCGCGCAACTGCGCGGCAGCGGTTTTGCAATATCTCTCGGCTGATGATATATCAGAGAGGAGCAAAGTTTAGAGGAGCGCCTTGTAGAGGGCGATGATGTCCTCCTTGGTGGGATCCTTGGGGTTGCCTGGACGGCACGCGTCGTCCATTGCGGACTGCGCGAGGAAGTCGAGGTCTTCTTCCTTGACGATGTTCTTGAGGTCTTTCGGGATGCCGACGTCTTCGGAAAGCTGCTTGACGGCTGCGACGGCTGCCTTTCTTGCGTCTTCAAGATTCATTTTATCGACGCCCTCCACGCCCATCGCCTTGGCGATGTCGCGGTACTTCTCGCCCGTTGCTTCCGCGTTGTATTCCATGACGGTGGGAAGCAGGATAGCGTTCGCAACGCCGTGAGGGGTATCGTACAGCGCGCCGAGAGGGTGTGCCATGGAGTGGACGATGCCGAGGCCGACGTTGGAGAAGCCCATGCCCGCGATATACTGACCGAGCGCCATGCCCTCTCTGCCTTCGGGGGTGTTGGCGACGGCGCCGCGCAGGTTCTTCGAGATGATCTCGATGGCCTTCAAGTGGAACATATCGCTCATCTCCCAGGCGCCCTTCGTGATGTAGCCCTCGATGGCGTGGGTGAGCGCGTCCATACCGGTCGCAGCCGTGAGGCCCTTGGGCATGGAGCTCATCATATCGGGATCGACGACGGCGACGACGGGGATGTCGTGCACGTCGACGCAGACCATCTTGCGGTTCTTTTCCGCGTCCGTGATGACGTAGTTGATGGTGACTTCCGCCGCGGTGCCTGCCGTCGTGGGAACGGCGATGATGGGCACGCACTTATTCTTGGTGGGCGCGACGCCTTCGAGCGAGCGGACATCGGCGAATTCAGGGTTGGCGATGATGATGCCGATCGCCTTTGCGGTATCCATCGAAGAGCCGCCGCCGATGGCGACGATGCAGTCTGCGCCGCTCTTCTTGAATGCTGCGACGCCCGTCTGCACGTTCTCGATCGTGGGGTTCGCCTTGATCTGCGAATAGATCTCGTAAGCGATGCCTGCGTTTTCGAGGACGTCGGTCACCTTCTTGGTGACGCCGAACTTCAAAAGATCGGGGTCGGAGCAGACGAAGCACTTTTCAAAGCCTCTGCCCTTGACTTCGGTCGCGATCTCCCGGATTGCGCCCTTGCCGTGATAGCTCGTTTCATTGAGAACAAAACGGTTTGCCATAATGAACTGATCTCCTTATCAATAATTTCTTTCAGTTTAGCACATTTGTGCGATTTTGTCAAAGGTCGAGGAAATCTTTGCGGTAGTCGATACCGAAGAGGTCGACGAGCTTGACCATATCCTCATCCTTGATGGTGTTGACGCGCGGAAGATGCGCCGTGAGCATATAGATCTGCGCGGCTTTTTCCACCGTTTCGATGAGACCGAACGTCTCGTCGAGCGTCTTGCCTGCGCCGTAGATGCCGTGCATCGCCCAGACGACGAGGCGGAAGCTCTTCATCTTCTCGGCGGTCGCCTTGCCGATCTCGGCGGTGCCGCAGAGCATCCAGGGAAGGACGCCCACGCCTTCGGGGAAGACGACGATGCACTCCGTGCACATCTCCCAAAGGGAATGCGTGAACTTCTTTTCGTCGAGCTCATGCACATAGTTCATCGCAAGCGTGTTCGTGGGGTGCGAGTGCATGACGACGCGGTTTTCGGGATCGACTTTAAGGCGCGCGATGTGGCTCATCATGTGCGCGGGGAATTCGGAGGTGGGTCTGCCGCCGTCCTTAAAGCCCCACAAGAGCTCGACGTTCTTGCCGCCCCTGCCGATGCGGACGATGCCGAGGTTGGTCTCGGGGTCCTTTTCCACGTTCTTGAAGTACTTGCCCGTGCCCGTGACGATGAAGATCTTGCCTTCGAGCGGGGAAGCGTCGAAGTCCACTTCGTTGACGCCCATGAGCGGGATGACGCGCTCCACCTTGGAAAGGTCGAGATATTCCGAAACTTCTTTTTCCTTCAAAAGATAGCTGATATTGCCGCCGTTTCTCTCGTCCCAGCCGAGGCGGTACATGTTGGCGGTCGTTTCACACATTTCGCGCACGAAGGGCGCAGTCATGATATCCTTCATTTTCTGTCCTCCAAGATGGTTTTTTCGTATTCGGAGATGGTCTCAAAGTAATTGTCGTCGAGGCCGCACTCTTTGAGGTATTCTGCCCATACATCGCCGAAGGGCAGCATCTTTACGCGCTCCTGGAGATACATGAGTCGGGTGAACTCCCCTTTCTCCTGCGCTTCCTTCATGGCGGTATTGGGAAGGAGCAGCGCGTAGAGGAGCGCCTTCTCAACGGAGCGTTCGCCCGTCACCCAGGCAAAGACGCGATTGATGGAAGCGTCGAAGTAGTCGAGCGCGATCTTGACTTTTCCGAGCGCGTCGTTTCTCACGACTTCCTTCATGATCTCTTTGAGCTCGTCCTCGAAGATGACGACGTGGTCGGAGTCCCAGCGGACGGGGCGGGAGACGTGCAGCGCCACCTTATCGTAGAAGGTGAGCATGGAAGGGATCTTGTCGGAGACGACTTCGGTGGGATGATAGTGGCCGTTATCGAGGAGCGAGCAGATGCCGCGCGTTGCCGCGTAGTTCTGGCAGAACTCGTTGCTGCCCACCGTGTAGCTCTCGACGCCGATGCCGAACACCTTGCTCTCGATGGCGGGGATGACCCACTCCTTGTCGTAGCCTTCGAGCATTTCGTCCAAAGACTGCGCATAGCGTTTGCGGGGGCCGAGACGGTCTGCGGGGATGTCTTTATAGCCGTCGGGGATCCAGATGTTGACAAGGCAGGGGCTGCCCATCTCTTTGCCGAGGTAGGCAGCGATCTCCATGCAGCGCTTGCCGTGTTCCACCCAGAACTTTCTCGTCTCTTCGTCGGGCGAGGAGAGCGTGAGCCCGTCCTTCATCTTGGGGTGCGCGAAGAAGGTCGGGTTGAAGTCGATGCCGTCATAGCCGTTGTCCTTTGCGAATTTCACCCACGGGGCGAAGTGCTTGGGCTCGTACTTGTCGCGGTCCACCCTGCCCTTGTCCTCGCCGAGGAAGGCGTAGCTCGCATGCACGTTGATGCGCTTTTTGCCGGGCATCAAGGAGAGCGCGAACGCATAGTCCTTGAGGAGTTCTTCGGACGTCCTTGCGCGGCCGGGATAGTTGCCCGTCGTCTGGATGCCGCCTGTAAGGCTCTCTGCGCCCTCAAAACCGAGGACGTCGTCGCCCTGCCAGCAGTGGACGGAGATGGGCACGTTTTTGAGCGCCGCAATCGCCGCATCTGTGTCTACGCCGAAGGCGGCATAGGCCTGTTTTGCTTCCTGATAGCTCATTGATTTTCCTCCATATGATATTTATTCCTGTTTCAAATTTAATTTTGCGCCCTTCTCTTGCCTCCCTCCATGAGGGAGGTGGCAGCCCAAAGGCTGACGGAAGGAGTTGTCCTGCGCGGGCAGACCATGCCTTCGCAAGTCACTTTCTCATCTGAATTTTCAGATTGCCGAGAGCGGTCGCCTCGACGGGGATGGGCTTGACTTCCACGCCGCACACTTCTTGGGTAAGTTCGTTGAGCCAAACGTTCTTGGCGCCGCCGCCCACGATATACAACGTTTTGACGGGCTCCCCCGTGCACCCCGCAAGCTGTTCGAGCGCCTTCTTGTAGCCGAGCGCAAGGCTCCTGTGCGCGCAGCGGAAGTAATCGCCGAATTCCTTGGGACCCTTCCCTTCGGGAAACGCACTGTCGAATGCTGCCTTCATGCTCTCGGGCGCAAGGAACCGCTCGTCGTTGACGTCTACAAGGCCGTCAAAGCTGCTCTCCTTGCCCGCGTACATGGCTTCGTCGAAGGTCTTTTCGGGGCACAGCTCCGCCTTTAAGCGGTTGATGACCCACATGCCCATGATGTTTTTGAGAAAGCGGATATAGCCGACGCCGCCCTCGTTCGTAAAGTTTGCCTTGCAGGCGGCAGGGGTGCAGATGGGCTCTTTGGCGCGGATGCCGAGCAGCGACCAGGTGCCGCTCGAAAGATATGCCCCCTCCTGCATGGGGATGCCCTCAACGGCGCTTGCCGTATCGTGCGAGGCGCAGAGGATGACCTTGGTGTTCCCCCCTACCTCGGCTTGGATGTCGGGAAGCAGTCCGCCAAGTTCATACCCGGGCTGCACGATCGCGCCGAACAAAGTTTCGGGAAGACCGAGAGACCGGATGAGCTCTAAGTCATATTCGCCCGTTTTTGCATTGACGAGCCCCGTCGTCGTCGCATTGGTGTATTCGTGCGCGCCGACGCCCGTGAGCTTGTAGGAAAGATATTCGGGGATCATCAGAAATCCGGTGACGCCGGTAAGCCTTCCCTGCCTCATGTCGTCGGTAAGCTGATAGACGGTATTGAAGGGCTGGAACTGGATGCCCGTGCGTTCATACAGCGTTTCGAAGGGGACTTTGGCGTGCACCGCTTCGATGGCGTCTTTCGTGCGCCCGTCGCGATAGGCGTAGCAGGGGCGCACTTCCTCTTTCCCTTTGAAGAGCACATAGTCGACCGCCCAGGTGTCGATCGCAAGGCTCTCGATCTGAGGATGCTTTGCAAACGCCGCCTTGATGCCTGCTTTGACGTGGGAAAAGAGCGCGTCGATATCCCAAATAAGATGCCCCTTTTCTTCCTTCACGCCGTTGGGGAAGCGGTAGACTTCCTCCGTTTTAAGCTTCCCCTCTTCTTCGTGGCCGACGATGTGCCTGCCGCTCGAAGCGCCGATGTCGATCGCAAGAAAGTATTTCATGCTTTGTGTCTCCCTTATCGTTTGATTTTATTATAGCACGCTTTTCAGATGAAACAAGGACGTAATTTTTGCTATTTCCCGCCCCCACTTGACATTTTTCGAATTCTGTGTTAAGATGGACGCATGGACAGCGCCATCATCGAACAGCTCTCCCGCCTCACGCGCGAGGAGCAGGATATTTTACGCGGCAAATCGCTGCAGCGGGGAGACTATACCACTTCCGACCGCTTCATCGTCAACAGCGCTAAATTTTTGGAGGGGAAGGAGCTCGATCTCCGCCCGCACACGCGTTTTGTCGATTTCCCCGAACACGGGCATGACTATCTCGAATTCATGTATGTCTATGCGGGGCGCATTTCGCATGTCATCGGAAAGGAAGTCATCACATTGGAGCGCGGCGACATCATCTTCCTCAACCGTCATGCCCGCCATTCCATCAAACGGGCGGGACAGGAGGATATCGGCATCAATTTCATCGTGTCGGATGCCCTTCTTCGCGTCATCTTCCGCCGCGTGAGTAACAACCCCGTGATGAGCGGCTTTCTTTCGGGCAATTTCGACGACGGCGGAGAAGCGGAATATCTCTTCTTCCGCACGCAGAACAACTTTCCCATCCGCAATCTGATGGACAATCTCATCTATGCCGTCGTCAAGGGCACGCAGGAAGTGTACGCGGGGCTTGTCGAACTGCTCTTTTCCTATCTCGCTTATTATCGCGAAACGCTCGTCAACGCGCTCCGCGTCTCATCCCCCGATGCAAAGCTGAGACGCGCCGTTTCGGAAGTTTTGGAGCGCTCCTATCCCGACGCGACGCTTTCGGCGCTTTCCTTATCTCTCGGCTATACGGAGGCTTATCTTTCCCGCCGCATCCGCGAAGTGTTCGGAAAGCCCTTCCGCCTCCTTTTGCAGGAGTACCGCCTAAAAGCTGCGGAAGAGCTTTTGCGTTCAAGCCGCCTCTCCGTCGAGGAGATCATCCGCGCCGTGGGGTACGAGAATTCGAGCTACTTTTACCGCGCCTTTCGGGAAGTCTACGGCGAAACCCCGCACAAGTACCGCAAAAACCACGCTGCCCTCTGATGCGCGAAAAGCCTGCCCCGCGGCGGGCTTTTTTGTGCGGGAAGAGACGGCACAAACGCCGTCTCCCCCATTGAGCTCGGTTTGGCACTAAGCCGCCGCTCAATCTTTGAATATCTTATCGTAAAACCAAATAACGAGGTTGAGTACGATCACAAACGCTGCGATCAAGAAACAGCCGATCAGGCAAAATGTGTACATCCCTTCAAAAGTAACATAATTTTCCTGCAAGATTGGAATATATACATTTATCATTTCATAAAGGCATGCGATCGTCTCCGCCAACAGATACAAAATGAATAGGCTGACTGCTGAAACAGCAATTTTCTTTTTCGTCGTTTTTTTCACAAGAAGCTCCTTTCAATATTACTTATTGAGAATACCATAAAAAACAGTGGTTGTATTTCAAAAAACATTGTATTTATTGCAGAATTTTGATTTTATTTCAACTTTTCTATTTTTCATCAAAAAGACCCGCCTTGCGGCGGGTCGGAAGTTTCATGTATTATATTTCAGCTCAGAGCTGCGGCCAAAGCGTATCGTAAATGGCGCGGAAGATGAGCGGCACATGCCTGCTTTCGGAAACGACGGTAACAACGGCATCCTTTTCGGGGAAGACGATGGAAAGCTGCCCGTTCTTGCCGTCCGCGCGGAAGGAGTGCTTTTCCCCCATCCAGAAAAAATATCCGTAAGGAGCCGCCGACTGCGGGCGGGTGCACTCTTTGAGCCAGCCCTCGTCGATGAGCTGTTTCCCTTCCCAGTTCCCCTTTTGCAGCAGAAGCATGCCGAAGCGGTGCAGTTCGGAGAGGGTGAGCATGAGCCCGCTCGAGCCGAACGTATTGCCCAAAGGATCGACTTCCCAGGTCGGGCATTTGATGTTGAGCGGGGCGAATAGGCGGGGCGTCAGGTATTTCACAAGATCGCACCCCGCGCGCTTTTGCACGAGCATCCCCGCAAGGTACGGTCCTGCGTTGCTATAAACAAAAGTGCTCCCCGGCTCATGCACGAACGGGATGGAAAGCGCCAGTTTTACCCAATCATCCTCTTTATAGAGCGGGCGGTAAGGTCCCATGAGCTCCGCCTTCTCCTGCCCGAGGCACATGGTGAGAAGATCTCTCACCTTCGCTTTTTTCAGGTTTGCGCTGCATTCGGGCGGCAGACTTTCCGAAAATGCTTCGGTGAGCGGCTCGTCGATGGAAAGAAGCCCCTCGCTTTGCGCAAGCCCCACGGCACAGGCGACGAAACTCTTGGACGCGGAATAGACGTTGCGCCGCACTTCCTCGTCCCACGTCGTATGGATGAGTTCTTTTCCCCCTTGCGAGACTTTGAGCCCGAGAACGCCCGTGAGCCGCGCAACTTCGTCGAAATATTTGATGTCCATAAAATACGCCCCCTTTTCTCTATCCTACCATAGAGCGGGGGCGTTTGTCAAGTTCAGTTGTGTTTGGTGTGCGATTTGAAGATGACCGACATGAGGAAGGAAAAGACGATGGCGGCAGTCACGCCCGCGCTTGCCGCCGCGAGTGAGCCCGTCAGTGCCTGAAACAGCCCTTGCTCGGCGCCCTTCATCGCGCCGTTTGCGAGCAGATACCCAAACCCGCAGATGGGTACCGTCGCCCCCGCGCCCGCAAATTCGACGAGCGGCTGATAAAGCCCCAGCGCGGTGAGCCCGATGCCGATGAGCATGAAGAGGACCAAGATCTTGCCCGAGGTGAGGTCGGTGAGATTGATGACGACCTGCGCCGCCGTGCAGATGAGCCCGCCCACCGCGAACGCTTTTAAAAACATAAGGGCGATTTCGATGTATTCCATATGTCGATCTCCTTGCGCAGGCGGAAAAACCCGCCTTACTGTTGATAGAAAAAGTTACGCTTCGAGCGTAACGGCATGGGCGATGCAGGGGATGCTCTCCCCCTGCCCCGAAGAAACTGTGGAAAGGAGCGCGCCCGTCGCCACAAACAGGACGCGCTTGAGCTGCCGCATGCGCATCTTTTCGAAGAGATAGGAACAGAGCACGAGCGCAGAACAGCCCGCGCCGCTGCCGCCCTGGTATTCGTCTTCGATGACGTTATAGACGATCTCCCCGCAGTCCACATGATTGGAGGAGATGTCTACCCCCTTTTCGCGGGTCAGGTCTTTTAAGATGCGGCTGCCGAGCGCGCCCAGATCTCCCGTGACGATGAGATCGTAATCTTCGGGCGTCCTGCCGCTCTCCTTCAAGTGCGCAAGGATGGTATCCGCCGCCGCGGGAGCCATGGCTGCGCCCATGTTGTTGACGTCCGTCACGCCGAAATCGACCACCTTTCCGAGCGTCGCGCCCGTTACGGCAATGCCTTCTCCTTCCCTTGCAAGCAGGGCTGCGCCTGCGCCCGTCACCGTCCACTGCGCCTGCGGCGGGCGGATGCAGCCGAGCTCCAACGGATAGCGGTATTGCCGCTCGGCGGAAGCAAAGTGGCTGCCCGTTGCGGCAACGGCGTAAGGGACATGCCCGCCGTCTAAAAAGACCGCCGAGAGGCAAAGACTTTCCGCCATCGTCGAACACGCGCCGTAAACGCCCAAAAAAGGGATGTCGAATTCCCGCGCCGCAAAGCTTGCCGAAATGATCTGATTGAGAAGGTCGCCCGAAACGAGCAGCCCCACGTCCTCTCTTTTCAGTCCGCCCTTTTTGATGGCGCCGTCGATGACGTGGATGAGCATCTTGCATTCCGCCCGCTCGTACGTCGTTTCTCCGAACATATCGTCTTTGAGCAAAGTGTCGGCATATTTTCCGATGATGCCCTCGCTCTCCTTCGTGCCCGCGATAGAACTCACCGAAACGATCTTCGGCGGTGTTTTGAAGGTGATTGTCTGCCCGCTCATTGCTGATACTTTGCGCTGATCGGCTTGGGAATATGCAAGTATGATCCTGTTTTCAGGGGAAACAAAAAATAATCGGCTTCAAATGTGAAAATTATTCGCCCATATTGTTTACTACTTGCAAATTTTCGTGTATAATGGACTCATATGTATCCGAAACCGCGTTTCTCGGGCAGACGGCTCGCTGTTCTTGGTATACTTGCGGCGCTCTCGCTCGCCGTTCATACCATCGAATCGGCATTCCCGCCCCTCTTCGGGATCCCGGGGGCAAAGCTCGGGCTTTCCAACCTCTTTTCCATGCTGGCGCTCGTCGTTTACGGTCCGCTCGATGCCTTCTGTATCCTGCTTGCAAGGACGCTCCTCGGCGCTTTGATCGCGGGGAACGCTTCCTCGCTCCTCTTTTCTCTCACGGGCGGCGGTGCGGCGCTGCTTGTCTCCGTCCTGCTCATTTCCTTTGCCCTGCCGCGGGTGAGCTATCTTGCCGTCAATATCGCGGCGGCGGCCATGCACAACATCGTGCAGGTTGCCGTGTTTGTGTGGGAGACTTCCACTCTTGCAAACTTCTCCCTTCTTCCTTACTTTGCCCTCGTCGGCGTGCTCTCGGGCGCTGCCGTCGCGGCGGTCGGGCTGCTGCTATTCAAGCGCATCCCCGAACGCATCTTTTATGGTATACTGTAAGGGAACAGTACGAACCCGCTTTTGGCGGCATCTTTTGTGCGCTTTGCCGTTCATCGTCTTTGCAATACGGCGGTATTGCTGCATCCTCTTCACGGCAAAGCATCTCAAAATCTACTCGCCAAAAGTGCGAAGCAATCAAAAGCTGCGGTTTTGCCCCCAGACAAGGCAAGGGCCGCAGGCCGTGCCGAGCGCACGGTCAAGGGCCTTAACGCAGTATCGGGGCAAAATACGCGCTTTTGATCGGGTTCCTATTATTCCCTTACAGTATAGAATAAACGATCCGATCCACCAGGAGGTATTTCTTGAAAGCGATCCAAGGTAAACGCCTGTTTGCGGGCATCCACCCGCATGGCAGGAAACAACTTTCGAGCGGAAAGCCCCTCGAACAGCTCCCTCCGCCCGAGGAAGTCTGTATTTCTCTCTCGCAGTCGCTGGGGCGCCCCGCCCTTCCCTGCGTCGAGAAGGGTGCCAAAGTAAAACGCGGCGAGTGCATCGCAAAAGCGGACGGAGCCATTTCTTCCGACGTCTTTGCGAGTATCGCGGGCGAAGTCATCGACATCCGCACGATACCGGCGCAGGGCGGCGGCGAAGAGACCTTCCTCGTCATCAAAGCCGATCAAAGCGGCGAGGAATTCCGTTTCCCCGCCCTTACCGACCCTACGCCAGAAGAGATCGGAGCCCGCGTGAAAGAGTGCGGCATCGTGGGTTTGGGCGGTGCGGGCTTCCCGACTGCGGTCAAGCTCTCCACTCCCTGCCCCGTCGATACCCTCATCTTAAACGGTGCGGAGTGCGAGCCCTACCTCACCTGCGATCACAGGCTCATGCTTGAATTTACCGACGAGATCGTCCGCGGCGCGCGCTATTTAAAGCAGGCGCTCGACTGCAAGCGCATCATCATCGGCATTGAAGACAACAAGCCAGATTGCATCTCTGCATTTGAACGCTATCCCGATATCGCCGTCGTCCGCCTTCGGAAGCAATACCCGATGGGCGGCGAAAAACAGCTCGTCTATTCCGCAACGGGCAGAAAGATACGCCCCGGGAAGCTCCCCGCCGATGCGGGCGTCGTCGTGCAGAACGTCGCGACCGCCTTTGCGGTGTGCGAAGCCGTCGAGCAGGGCAAGCCGCTCTATGAGCGCGCCGTTACCGTATCGGGAGGAGCGGTCAACGAGCCCAAGAACGTCTGGACGCCTGTGGGGACGCCGCTTTCCGCGCTCGTCTCGTTTGCAGGCGGCGAGAAGACCTCTCCTTCCAAGATCGTCCAGGGCGGCCCCATGACGGGCATCGCGCTCCCTTCTTACGATTTTTATACGCACAAGACGACTTCGGGCGTGCTGCTGCTCGATGAAAAAGAAGCTTCCCTTTCGGAACCTTCGCCGTGTTTGAGCTGCGGCAAATGCGCGGACGCCTGCCCCATGCACCTCATGCCCATGCAGACGGATTTTTATGCCGAAGCGGGAGATTATGAGGCGGCGGCAAAGCAGGGCGGCGCGCTCCACTGCATCGAATGCGGTGTCTGCGCCTATGTGTGCCCCGCCCGCCGTCCGCTCATCCAGAGCATCCGTAAGACCAAACAGGAGATGAGGAAAAAATGACAAAGCAAGCGGAACAAACAACTCAGGTCGCCGTCTCCGTTCCTCCCCACATCCGCGGGAGGCGCACAACGCGCGGCATCATGCTCGACGTCGCCATTGCGCTTCTGCCTTCGGCGGTGATGGCGTGCGTCTATTTTCATCTCTATGCCCTCATGCTGCTCCTCGTGTGCGTCGCGGGGGCGGTCGCAACGGAGTTTGTCTATTATTTTATCGCAAAGGGCGGATTTGCAAAGAAATGCAGCCGGGCGGGAGAAGTCGTAAAGAGCTGGGCGAAGCAGTTCGACTGCACTTCCGTCGTCACGGGGCTCATCTTAGCGCTCATTTTGCCCGCCTACACCGAGTGGTATGAAGCATTGCTTGGCTCAGTGTTTGCGATCGCGCTTGTGAAGATGCTCTTCGGCGGCACGGGCAAAAACCTCGTCAACCCTGCGGCGGCGGGGCGCGTCTTCCTCTTTATCAGCTTTTCGCTCTCGGTGGGCGTTCTGCTCGTCGACGGCACGCTGACGACAAGCTCCACCTATCTTTCGGGCACCCTTCTTTCGGAAGGAGCGCTCTCGGGCGGCGCCTCCTATCAGGAGAGCGTCGAGCTCTCGCTTTTGCAGCTCTTCCTCGGAAACGGGGTCGCAACGGCAGCCATCGGCGAAACGTGCAAGGCGGCGATCTTTGCAGGCTACCTCTATCTCGTCGTCCGCAAGGTCATCAAGTGGTGGCAGCCCCTCCTTTGCATCGCGCTCTCGGGCTTTGCTTCGGTATGCCTTGCGGCAACGGGCGGCACGTTCGATATCACGCTCTTCCCCGATTACTGCCTTTCGGGCGGGCTCGTGTTCGGCGCGGTGTTCATGGCGACGGATTACGTCACTTCCCCCAAGGGAACATACGGGCAGCTCGTCTATTATGTGGCGCTGGCGCTTCTCACCGCGATTTTGAGGCACTTTACCCACATCGAGATCATGTCCTTCACCATCCTTCTGATGAACCTTGTAACTCCCCTCATCGATACCTACATCGTGCGCAAGCCCTTCGGCTATAAGCGGGAGAAGAAGGCAAAGGAGGCGGTCAAATGAGCGCGAAGTCCTTCTTCCAGAGCACTGCGTTCAAGTGCATCGTCGTGCTGTTGTCCATCGTTCTTTTATGCTCCGTCTTCCTCACCATCTGCAATGCGCTCTTTTATGTGTCGGATGACGAACGGCTCAACCGCGCGCTCTCCGAACTCTATGACGGCGAAAGCGTGACGACGGAGCTTGCGCCCGGGGCGGAGGCTTTGGGGAACGGCGAAGAGGTCGGCCGCGCCGTCATCCTTGCAGCCCGCACCGTCACGAGCGATAATCATATGGGCGACTGGCTCATCCAGGTCAAAGGGCTCGACGGCTATCAGAACGGCACCGTGACCTGTTGGGTGGTCATCGAGACGCAGGAAAATGCCGTTTCGGGCGTGGGCGCCGTCTCCATTTCCTCCAACGAGGGGCAATCGTACATCGGCAAGATCACGCAGGATTTCTTGAACGGGTTCTCGGAAAATTTCACGGGCGAGAATTATCCCGACGGGATGGTTTCGAGCGGTGCGAGCTACTCTTCGACTGCCATCCGAAATGCCGTGAACGGCGCGCTCGACTATGTCGGCAATGCGCTCGAAGAGAGCGGGGAGGCGGAACATGAATAAGTATAAAAAGATCTTTTTAGACGGCGTTATCTTTTCCAACCCCACCTTTGTGCTCGTGCTCGGCACCTGCCCGACGCTCGGACTCATCTCTTCTGCCATGTCCGCAATGTCGATGGGTCTTTGCATCATCGTCATTCTGACACTCAGCAACGTGCTCATCTCGGCGATGAGAAAAGTCATCCCCAACGAGGTGCGCATCCCCTGCTATATCGTGCTCATCGCAACGCTCGTCACCCTCCTTCGCATGGTGCTCGAAAAGTTCCTGCCCGATATTTACAGCGCGCTCGGCGGGTTCTTGGCGCTTATCGTCGTCAACTGCATCATTTTGGGGCGCGCGGAGGCGTTTGCTAACAAACACACCGTGCCCGAAGCCGCCATGGACGGCCTTGCAAACGGCATCGGGTTTACCTTAGCGCTCACCTGCATGGGCATCGTGTGCGAGGTCTTGGGCTCGGGCTCCCTCTTCGGGGCAAAGCTCTGGGATTTCAGCATCGCTCTCTTTGCGCAGCCTGCGGGCTCCTTCATCATCTTCGGGCTTTCCATCGCCCTTTTCACCAAGGTGATGGACAGCGTGACGGGGAATGCACGGAGCAAACGGCAGGCGGAAGAGGCAAGACGCGCATTTGAGGCGCGCCGCGGCACCGCCGCAAAGGAGGCATAACATATGGGAACTTTGATCGCCATCGTCCTTTCGGCAGTTTTGACCGATAACTTCATCACGTCGCAGACGCTCGGCATCTGCCCCTTCCTCGGCGTTTCCAAAAAGACGAGCTCCGCCCTCGGCATGGGCGTTGCCGTCTCCATCGTCATGGCGCTCGCGACGCTCGTCACCTACGCTCTCTACGAATACCTCATGGTGCCGCTGGGCATCGCGTTCCTCGAGATCATCGTCTTTATCTTCGTCATCGCCTCGCTCGTGCAGATGCTCGAAATGATCATCAAAAAGCTCTCCCCTTCGCTGTATAACGCGATGGGCATTTATCTCCCCCTCATCACGACCAACTGCGCCGTTCTGGGCGTCACGGAGATGGTCATCGGCGATATGAGCTCGGTCATGGGAGAAGCCGCGATGAACCTCGGCTGGGCGGTCCTCTATGCCTTTCTTGCGGGCATCGGCTTTACGCTCGTCATGCTCATCATGAGCGGGCTTCGCGAAAAGCTCAACCGCTACCGCGTGGGCAAGGCGCTTTCGGGCTTCCCCATCTCGATGGTGACGGCAAGCTTCATCTGCATGGCGTTCACCGTGTTCAGCTATATTGCGTGAGGAAAAGGATATGCAAAATTTACTTGTAACGCTCGGCATCGTCGATGCCGAGACCTGGAAAATGGTCGGCTGGGTGGCGCTCATCATCGCCGTTATCGCCGTCGTCATCGTGCTCCTCATTTTGCTCGTCGGCAAGGTGTTCCGCGTGGATACGGACGAGAAAGTGACGAAAATTTTGGAAAATCTTGCGGGCGCCAACTGCGGCGGCTGCGGCTGTTCGGGTTGCAGCGGGTTTGCGCAGAAGCTCGCCTCGGGCGAGGGGGATCTTTCTGCCTGCCATGTGACTTCCCCCGAAGGAAAGGCGGAGATCGCCAAGCTCCTCGGCATTGAGCTCAAAGCGGAGGAGCGCACCGTTGCCGTCGTGCATTGCGCGGGCACTTCCGCCGTCCGCACCTTCCGCCCCGTCGGCGCTTCGACCTGCGCGGAGACAGCCGCCCTTTTCGGTGGCGATAAGCTGTGCAAGGAAGGCTGCCTCGGCTGCGGAGACTGCACGGCGGTGTGCACGGAGAGCGGCGTTCATGTCGAAGACGGCGTTGCTAAGATCGATGCGGACAAGTGCCTCGGCTGCGGCGCGTGCATTCTGACCTGCCCCAAGCACGTCATCGGCCGCATCCCCGCCTCTGCCCCCGTCTATGTGGCGTGCTCCTCCCATTGTAGGGGCAAGGAAGTCATGGCGGCGTGCGACGCGGGCTGTATCGGCTGCGGGCTGTGCGCCAAAAAATGCCCTTCTTCCGCCATCACGATGAAGGACAACTTGCCCGTCATCGATTATGCGAAGTGCACGGGCTGCATGACCTGCGTAGAAGCTTGCCCCAAGAAGGTCATCAAACCTCGCTTCGACGCTTGAAACACAAAACAAGATGGTCCATCGGCATTGCCGGTGGATCTTCTTTTTTATAAAGCAGTTTTCTGCAATATTTCCCCGCAAACGCCACACGGTACTTGCAATTTCCTTGCGAATATGCTATTCGGCATTTCGTATCTCTATTTCCCGATATAGCGGAATTTTGTACCCAACAAATCGGAGATACCATGCAGGGCGTGTCTCCGAAAGGCGGCACGCCTTTTTCTGCCCTCAAAAATACATTTGGGAGGTACCCTATGAAGAAATTATTGACCATGCTGTTATGCTTTGTAATGGCACTTTCCTGCGTCTTCGGCGTTGCTGCCTGCGCGCCGACGGACGATATGGGCAACTCGGGCGTCGTCACCCCCGGCGGCGATCAACCGGGCGGTACCGAACAACCCGGCGGCGATCAGCCGGGCGGTACCGAACAACCCGGCGGCGATCAGCCGGGCGGCGACGAACAAGATCCCGGCGGAGAAGAAACGCCCGAACCCGCCCCCGAACCTTCCGAAGGCCTGGAGTTTTTTCTTGTCACAGAAGACGATGCCGAGAGCATGAAAGAGATTTTGGGTTATTACTATACCCCGTGCTATGGGCTTATAGGTATGGGGACCTGCACGGATACCGACATCGTCATCCCCGCGGAATACAACGGGCTTCCCGTATGTGTAGTGCGATTGGATGCTCTTAGCGAATCTGTCACAAGTTTATATTTTCCGGACAGCGTTGATCTGATTTTTTGTGAGTATGCCCCGAATTTTAGAGCTCTGACAGATCTGCACTTACCGCATAATCCCGATCTAATGATCATCAAACTATCTCCTTCGGAAATTACTCCCTCCCCCTTTGTAAATAGCGCCTTTTATCAGGATCCCGACAACTGGGAAGACGGCGCACTGTATATTAACGACTGGCTGCTTGCCACCAATGAAACTCTGCCGACCGATTATACCGTAAAAGCGGGAACATATGGAATTGCAGGGATGGCTTTTTTGGATTTTTATGATTTGGAAAACGCTTATTCTTCCCGATCTCACGTTCAAAGAGTCGTTCTTCCGGACAGCGTCAAAGCTTTCGGCGGCGCTTTCGGGGCTTGTTTTTCCTTAAAGGAAGTCGTATTGCCCCCGTCTCTCACAAAAATTAGCGGCATGGCGTTTGAAGCTTGTACTGCTTTGGAGAGCATTACTCTCCCTGACAGCGTCACATCCATCGGTATGGCTGCATTTGGTGAGTGTGCCGGATTGATGCAAATCGATATTCCCGAAGGTGTCACTCATATTGGGGCTGCGGCGTTCGCAGGCTGCATCAAATTGACGAATATCGAAATTCCACAAGGCGTTACATACATTGCAAAGCAGGCATTTGAAAATTGCTACAGCCTTACAAGTATCGTCATCCCCGACTCTGTCACGGCAATTGATGACTATGCATTCATGGATTGCAGCAGTCTTACGACCGTCTACTATACGGGCAGTGAGGCGGAGTGGGAACAGATCGAGATCGGTAGTTGGAACGACGAACTGCTCAATGCAGAGATCGTATTCAACTACAAGGGCGAATAAAATAGCACAACGAGGCGCCGCCGCGGTTTTTTTCCGCGGCGGCGCCCTTTGGCTATGTTTATTGCAATGTTCCGTCGGGTTCAGGGTCTCCGCCCACGGGCATCACGACGACGCCGTGCGGGATGCAGGAGACGGGCGCGGACGCCGTGTTTTCGATCGCGGGCATGTGGACGCAGTCGCGGCTCCACGAACAGTCCGCATCCGTCATTTCCGCCCGCCGCGCTTTTGTGTCGATCTCGATGATGTTGAACCCCTCCTCCGTCGTGACGGTCACTTGAAGGAGATCGCCGCTCTCTTCCACGCGGACGCGGGATGTGTCTTCGATCGTATAACTCCCCTCTTCAAATTCGCAGAAAAAGACGCGCTCGTTTTTTACAAAGATCTCGACGCCCGAGAGCTGTTCCTGCTCGGGAAAAATGACAAAGAACAAAAAGAGCGCAAAAAGGAGCAGCAGGATGAGGGCGTAGATGAGGATATCCCACCCCTTGAACCATGCGGCGCGTTTTGTTTGCTGCAGCTTCTCCCTGCTCATGTTATCCTCTGATCTGCCTTAAATGGAGACCGCCTCTCCGTACCCTGCGGCAAGCGTAAAACTTCCCTCGGGCGCGTTGGTGTAGACGATCGGCTTGTCTCCGTCGAGCACGACGAACCAAACGGTCTCGTCGATGGTCTTCACAAATTCTTTGGCGCGCTCCTCGCCCATCGCCATGAGGGAAGTCGTCAAGGCGTCGCAGCGGGCGGCGCTCTCTCCGAGCACGGTCGCCGTCACGATGCCCGCAACGTTTTTGCCGTCTTCCACGTTGACGGGCATCATCGTCTCGGGGTCGATGATCTGGCTGTACCGCGTGCCGCCGATCTCATAGTAGAGCCCGTTGTCGGCGCTCGTCGAAAGGCAGGTATCCTGCACGTTTGCCGTGAGATAGCTGCCCCTTTCGCGGGGAGCCAATACGGAGAGTTCGTAGTAGGCGCGGTCCTCTTTGTATTTCCCGACCGCCATACTGCTGCCGCTGAAGCTGAAATAACCGTACTCAAACGCCCCCCAAAGCTCCTTCACGCGGTCGCAGGCATACCCTTTGGCAATGCCGCCGAAGTCCACTTTGAGGATGTATCGGACGCCTTCTATCTCGACAGCCGCCCCTTCGGGCTTCTTTGCAAAATAATTTCCGTCCTCCTCCCAAAGCCCGATCAGGGGGAAGTAGTCGGAAAGCTGCAAGAAGGCGGAAAGCTGCGCCTGCGTCGGCAGCGTTTCGGGTGCGGGTCCGCCCGACTGAAAGTCATAGAAGCCGTACGCCTCCACGCTGTGATAGACGGAAGGATCGTAACAGCCGCCCGTCTCTTCATAGAGCTGCTGCGCAAGGGAGAATACTTCGTAAGCGGCGCGGTCGAGTTCCACCGTTTCCCCCGCTTCCGCTTCGTTGAAGGCATAAACGCAGGAACCTTCTTCCGTCACGGAAAGGCTTTGTTCCAGGTCTTTTAAGAGCGCTTCGGCTTCCTCTGCGGCGCGCACTGCCTCCTCTGTGGAAGGAAGACCTTCGGCGCCCGAAAACAGCCGAAGATCTGCGGTCGTGTGGAAGAAGTATCTCTTCTGAAAGCCCTGCCAGCTACCCCTGTTTGCGCACGCGCTCAGGCAAAAAGTTCCAAACAGAACGGTCGCGGCGAGCAAGCTCGCCGCGGCAAATTTTTTCTTCATATCAGAGGCAGTCGTAGGCGTATTGCGCGGCGCCGTAAAGTCCCGCATCGTTTCCGAGTTCCGCGCAGCGGATGTCGAGCGGCGCGTAGTTTTCCGAAACATACAGACGGGGATAGACATAATCGCGAAGGGGCTTTAAGAGCGTCTCCTTCTCCGCCGAAATGCCGCCGCCCAAGATGAACGCCTGCGGGCGCAGGATGGCGGAAAGGTTCAAAATACCCTCGCCGAGGTTGGCAACGAATTCGCGGATGACCTTTTCCGCCGTTTCATCGCCCGCACGGAGCGCGTCGAACGCAGTCCTGCCGTCTACGTCGTCGAGCGTCTTTGCAAATTCCCACATTTTGCTCGTAAGCTCGGCTTGCATATTTTCTCGGGTGATCTCGATGAGAGCGCGGGCAGAGGCGTAAACTTCGTAGCAGCCGCGCCTGCCGCAGGAACAAAGCTTGCCGTTTTGGCGGATGACCATATGGCCGATCTCCGCGCCTGCGCTGCGGAACCCTTCGAACAGTTTTCCGCCGAGGATGATGCCCCCCCCGACGCCCGTGCCGATCGTGATGAGCACGCTGTCGGAATAATTCTTGCCCGCGCCGTACTTCGCTTCGCCGAGCGCTGCCGCATTGGCATCGTTGGTGACGAAGACCTGCTTGCCCGTGCGTTCACGGATATACTTTGCAAGAGGAACGTCTTTCCAATTGAAGTTGGTCCAATTGACGACGGTGCCCGTCTTACTGTCGATAACGCCCGGCGAGCCGATGCCGATCGCCTGCACTTTGTCGAAGCCGATGCCCGCATGTTCCGCGACTTCCATCGCGAGACGGGAAAGTTCGAATGCCGTTTCTTCGGCGGAACGGTCCGCAGACGTCTTGACGCGCGTTTTGCCGAGCAGTTCGCCGTCCTTTAAGATGGCGCCTTTGGCGGACATCCCGCCCAGATCGATACCGATGATCATTTTGTCTCCTTTGTCCATTTGGCATAAGGCAGCGCGGTCTTACATTTTTCCGCAAATTCCGCGTTGTCCTTTGTTTTTTTCATGAGATCGAAGAGTTGAGTCTGATTGTCTGTGAAGTGTTTTTCGCGGAGAAGCCGCGTGGCTTCCAACTCTTCGCGCGGGAGCAGCAGCTCCTCTTTCCTTGTCCCCGATCGGTTGAGATCGATGGCGGGGAAGATGCGGCGCTCGGAAAGTTCGCGCGAAAGCACGATGTCGCAGTTTCCCGTTCCTTTGAATTCTTCGTAGATGACGTCGTCCATACGGCTTCCCGTTTCGACGAGCACGCTTGCAATGATGGTGATGCTGCCTGCTTCCGCCGTGTTGCGCGCCGCTCCGAAAAAGCGTTTGGGTTCTGCGAACGCCGCGGCGTCCAGCCCGCCCGTGAGCGTTTTCCCCGAACTTTCCGTCACCTGATTGTAGGCGCGGGTGAGGCGGGTGAGCGAGTCGAGCAAAACGACGACATCCCGCCCGTGTTCGGCATAGCGCTTGGCGTGTTCGATGGTGAGCCTCGCCGCGCGCGTATGATGCACGGCGTCTTCGTCGAAGGTGGAATAGATGACTTCCGCGTCGGAAATGCAGCGTTTGAATTCCGTCACTTCCTCGGGCCGTTCGTCGATGAGCAGCACGATGAGATGCACGTCGGGCCGCATACGGGCGCACGAGACGGCGATCTCTTTCAAGAGCGTCGTCTTGCCCGCCTTGGGGGGCGCGATGACGAGTGCGCGCTGACCTTTCCCGATGGGCGTGAACAGATCGATGACACGCAGGGAAAATTCGCCTTTCTTTTCGGAGAACGGGATCCGTTTTTCGGGATAACAGGCAGTGAGAGTTTCAAACTGCGGACGGGGTTCGCATTCCCCGAACGGGATGCCGTTGACGCTCAAAAGCTCCTGAAAAGCCGCGGATTCGTTTTTTAAGGAGGGCTTTGCCGTGCATGCGACCCGATCCCCTTCCCGAAGCTTTAAGGAATGGATGAGTGGCGCCGCGATGAAGACGTCGCCCGCTCCGTTTGCAGAGGGCTGGCAATTCTTTGCGCGCAAAAAGCCGTATCCGCCCGACATGATCTCTAAAATACCCGTATAGACGGGCTCTTCATAGAGATTTTTGGGGGGATCGGGCGCGCAGACCGTAAATGTGTTGGGGGGAGTCGTGTTTCGTTTGTTCCGCTCAAGACGAAGGTCTTCCAAATGGCGGAGAATAGACGGATCGAGATAATTGTGTTTTACGGGGGCGCCCTTTCCCGAAACGGGAACGGGGAGCGCTTTCCCCGTTAAAAGATCGATGAGGGCTTGGATGCAGCCGGGTTTTGATTTTCGGCTCTCTGCCGAGATGCCGAGCCTGCGCCCCAGCGTGCGCAGCGTTTGCAAGGGAAGGGACGAGAGGTAGTCAGAATACTCCTCTTCAAGCGTCTTTTCCTGCATTCTTTGCGCGCTCCATCAAAATGATCTTGGTCGTTTCCTCATCGATGTCGTCCCGCGTGAGCTCGATCTCGCTCGCGCCGGTCTCCTCTACGTCTTCCTCTTCAAATTCCGAAAGGAAGGCGTCGGGTTTATCGATATCCAAAGAAAGCCCCTTGGATTTATAGTGCATGGGAATGACGATGGACGGCATGATGCGGTCGACATATTCCTTCGCCTGTTCCGAGTCGATGGTATATTTCCCGCCGACGGGGATCAAAAGGACGTGCACGGGCAAAAGCATTTCGATGAGCGAAGAAGAGCATTCCTCCCCCAGATCGCCCAAGTGGCACACTTCGATGCCGTCGAGGCGGAACTTGAAAATGAGGTTCTCGCCGCGCTCTTCGCCGTTTGCGTTATCGTGATAGCTCTTGACGG
>ERZ1643251.1416-NODE-1416-length-27296-cov-36.438493_pt1 | contig 27296 bp, 21 predicted proteins | sample MGYA00579261_ERZ1643251 | MGnify/ENA primary metagenome ERZ1643251 (study PRJEB29033, sample SAMEA4952267) | chicken gut metagenome | biome: Broiler Chicken; feature: Gastrointestinal Tract; material: Caecum | place: Ireland | collected 2018 | study: Broiler... | reverse complement strand
TATAATCTTTAGATATATTAATTATTTTATATAATTCTTTTTCAATACTTTTACTCTTAGTAGTTCTTCCTTCATAATTCATTTCACTAATTTTAATAGACATTTGTTTTATTCTTTCAAATATTGGAAATCTTGAATATCTATTTTTTAACATATTATTAAGTTCTTCTTTAGTATAAAATACATATTTATCAAATATTAAATTATCGGTAAATGTTAGATTATTAATCAAATCATTTAGATAGCTATTAATATCTTCGATAATTTCATCTGATTGCTTATATTTAATTACATCTTTATCCAATACATTGCCTTTATAATATCTTTCAATAAATGATGTAAAATCTTCAATAATTTTATATTCTTTTATTTTATCTTTTAAGAAACTTGTAAAAGTAATCGAATAAGTATTATCTTCACCTAATTCTGGTAAGACATTAGATACATATTCTGTAAATATATTATTAGGAGAAAATATAAGGATATTTTTAGAGTTTAAATTAGCAATTCGATATAATAAGAAAGCAATTCGATGAAGGGCTACTGAAGTTTTACCACTTCCGGCGATACCTTGAACAATTAAGTTCTTATCATCTGTATTTCTAATAATTGCATTTTGTTCTTTTTGAATTGTATTAACGATATTTTTCATTTTATCTGATGATTCAGTAGCAAGTACTTGTTGTAATAATTCATCTGATATATTAATACTATTATCAAAAATATTTAATAACTTACCATCTTCAATTATATATTGTCTTTTCCTAGAAAGATTTCCTTCAATAATTCCATCTGGTGCTAAATATTTAGCTTTACCAACTTCGTAATCATAATATAAATTACATATAGGACTTCTCCAGTCATGAACTAAATAATTTAAATTGTCTTCTACATGAGTAATTCCCATATAAATAAGTTCATCATTAAATATAATTGATGCAAAATATGGTTTATTCTGTGAGCGATATAGTTTTTGTAAATATAATCCTTTGTTTAACATTATTGTTACTTGTAGGTCAGACTCTACCATCATATTCTTCATTTCTCCAGGATCCATACTTGCTTTAGAATCCCACATAAATTTTTTAAATTCTAAAATTTTTTCATCATCATCATATAGTTCTTGTCCTAATTCTGATATTTTCTTTCTAATTAAAGTAACTGTGTCATCAAGATATTTTCTTTCTTTTTGCATTTCACTTTCACTTATTTTCATAAATCCTCCTTTTATACAACGCAAAAAACTACAATATTTCATGTAGTAAAAAATGTATGTATTATATCTTAACTTTGCAAATGTCTTTTTAATTATATATTAAAAATTAATTATAAGTCAACATTTTTTATTAAATATGTATATTATTACATTTTTTGGAAACTATATAATTAGAAAAAGGAGGAAATTTATGAATATGTTACTTAAAACTACATTAGTTCTTTGTATAATTGGTGGTATTAACTGGGGACTAGTAGGAATATTTGATTTTAACTTAGTAGAATATTTATTTGGAGCAGGTAGTCTTCTTACTAGATTAGTATATATTTTAGTAGCTATATCTGCTTTAGTAGATTTATATATTCTAACAAAAGATTTAGATAGATAAAAGAGTAATTCATTAACGAACTACTCTTTTATTTCTACATAATCTCCAGAATCTAAGTATATTATACCTAATTTGCCTTCTAATTGGTCTTTTATACTGTTATATTTATTTATTTTAGTTATTTTAGTTAAAGTAATATATACATAATTTCCATCATTCATAGTAAGTAAAAATCTTTGTTTATCTACTTCATTTGGTACGTATTCTATTTCTGATATTTTAGTTAATATGTTAGTATCTATTTTAGAAAAATAATTTATAAAATCTTTATATACACTACTTACATCATTTAATAATATAGGTAAATTTAAGTCATATATATTTTCTACTTTGTTACCACTTTCTAATATTATTTCATTATTATATAAACACAAAGTTCTATATTCTTCTATATCAATATATACTTTACTACCTATTTTTTTAGTAACAGATACTTCTTTTATATAATCATTTTTTAATATGTTATTTTTTATTTCTCTACTTGTAGTGAGCAAAAACGATGGATATTCTTCTAACTTTGCAGAATTTATTATATCTTTATCAGGTACTATATTATTATTTATTATATATATATTTTTAATTTTTATATGTAATATATAATTAATACCAAAATATAACAATATTAATAATAATAACAATATTAAAATATTCTTTATTTTTAACTTTCTTTTTTTTACTTTAACCCTTATTTTCTTTTTATTAGGCATAACATCACCTTAACTATATTATTTCTTGTTCTAAAATTAATTCAACCTTATATTTTTCATATACTTTTTCTTTAATTAATTTAATTAACTTAATAATATCTTCCCCTTTAGCTCCACCTTTATTAATAATAAAGTTAGCATGCTTCTCAGATACTTCTGCTCCATTGATATTAGTTCCTTTTAATCCGCATTTTTCAATTAATTCTCCAGCATATAATCCTTCAGGATTTCTAAATACACTCCCTGCACATGGATACTCTAAAGGTTGTGTTTCTATTCTTTTTGTTTGCCTTTTAGACATTAATTCATATATATCTTCAGTATTACCATTTTTTAGTTCTAAAGTTGCTTCTAAACATATATAATCCCTATGATGTTTTAAAAATGAATCACGATATTTAAAGTCTAGTTCCTTATTAGTCATAGTTATCACTTCTAATTTATCATTAAGTACTTTTGCACTTACTAAAACATCACTTATAGAACTTTTATACGCTCCAGCATTCATGGCAACTGAACTTCCCATATGCCCAGGAAGTGCGCACATAAATTCAAGACCACTAAGTCCTAACTTAGCACAGTCTAGTGATAACTTTATTAAAGATACTCCTGGTTCTACAGTGACAGTAGTACCATCCACTTTATAATTATTTAACTTATCTAACTTAATAAATATTAAATCATAATATTCCTTAGATAGTATTATATTGGAACCATTTCCTAGAAATTTATAATTAACATTATTTTCTTTTAAATATCTAATTATTTTTACTAACTCATCTATACTACCAGGGAATACCATTCCTAACGCTTTTGAATTTACATGATATGTATTATAATCTCCAAGATTAACATTACTTATAAATTCAATATTATTCTCTTTAAAAAAATCTTTTATCATCTAATATCAAATCCTTTAATAGCTCATAAATTTTACCTGAACTATTTTTTATTCCTAATTTACTTACGTTATTTTTTAAGGTTTCATAATTTTTTTCATTCTTTAAAACTCTATCTATTTGTTTAAATAAAACCTCTTTTGTTAAATCTTTTTCTTCAATTATTAATGCTGCTTTTCTATTTACTAAATCCATTGCATTTTTATATTGATGATTATTTGTTACATATGGGCTTGGTATAAATATAGTAGGAATACCTACTGCAGTTATTTCACTAATAGTGGATGCTCCAGAACGAGAGACCATAACATCTACTGACTTCATAAGACCTGGTAAATTATCAATATATGATACTAATTTTACATTACTTGGCAATATTTGTTTTTTGTTTTGTTCTAAATATTTTTTACCTACCACAAAAAGTACTTGATAATCTTTATTTCTAAAATTATCAATAAAACTCATTATCTTTTCATTAATAGTTCTACTACCCAAAGATCCCATAACTATTAAAACTGTTTTTTTATCTTTAGATAATCCATAATCTTCAACATTTACTTTTTTAGCATTAATAGCTTTATCACTACATGGATTACCAGTTAAATAAACTTTCTCCTTAGGGAAGCTATTTTTAGCAGACTCAAAACATACTCCAATTTTATCAGCATATCTACTTAAATATTTGTTAGCAAGACCTACTACAGAATTTTGTTCATGAATAAATGTTTTCTTTTTTAATTTTTTAGCAGCCCAAATAACTGGTCCTGTTACATAACCACCAGTTCCTATTACTACATCAGGTTTAAATTTTTCAATAATCTTTAAACATTCTTTCCTAGCTTTTAAATAACTTGTAATTGTTTTTATGTTATCAAGCGTTAATTTTCTTTTAAATCCACTTACTTCTATTCCTTTATATTTAATTCCATAAGTTGGCACAATATCTTTTTCCATTCTATTTTTTGTACCTATATATAAAAACTCACTATCGGGTTCTTCTTCTTTAATTTTATTTATAATGGCTAAAGCAGGATATATATGTCCTCCAGTTCCTCCAGCACTAACTATTACTCTCACTTTTTCACCTCTTTTTGTCTATATATAATTATAACAAATAATTATTAATTTGTAATTATATTATAACAAAAAAGCACGACTTTTTACACCATATTTCTTTTATCAGATAATTAACTATTCTAATTATGTATTTTGATAAATTGTTAAATCAATTATTTTTCCTACCTTTTTATAGTTATCATTAATATAGTTTATGATTTTCCTATTTGTTTGTGTTAAAGTATCATCATAAATTTCATCTTCTCGCATTAAAAAAGTGCAAACTTTTTCTCTACATTTATATTCTATTTCTTTAATTAATCTTATGTCACCATCTTTTCCTAAATTACCATCATTTAATAAATCAAATTTATTTATAGGTATATCAGATTCTAATTTGTAGACATAAGCTTTATCATTAATTATATAAACATCTTTATTCTCTTTTAAATAATTAGAAACTTCCTTAATATTAGATATTGTATTATCATCAAGGATTCGCATTTTACATACATTAGTATCATTAGGGAATCTATTATTACCATTTAATATATTATTAATATTATATGCAAAAACGATACCTATAAATATAATAAATGCAACTTGAGTTACTTTTACTACTAAATTTAACTTTGAAAGGAAATATCCTAAAACAGGTATAAAAGGTATAAGTACATGATATGTATCAAATATAGGATAAGCTATAATTTGAAAAAATAATAAATACAGAACTTTTATATCTTTAGTTATCATATATTGATAAATTAAATATATAATTGCAATAATTGTTAAAGTTCCCCACATACTAAAAAGAATATTATTTTCAGCAAAACTAGATAAACCTAAAAAAGCATAATCAATAAAAGATAATAAACTATCTGTAATAATTAAATATAAAAAGAAAATAATATTTGGAATGATAAAACCTATCGTTCTATTTTTAATTTGTTTAAACTTTTTTGTTAATATACTTGGTAAGATAAACATAATTCCTATATTTTGTTTAGTTAAAAATGTTAATCCTATAAATATTCCTATCAAAAAATCATTCTTTTTATTATCTTCTAAATAAAGGATAATATACAATAATAAAATGGAAAAGAGACTATAATTAGGTAAAGAAACTAATAATAATATTGAATAAACAATGTAGTAACTTTTATTCAATGTAATTTTCATAAAATAAAAAATACCAGTACAAATTAAAGCATTAAAAATATGATAAACCAATAAGCTTTTACCAAATATTATAAGAAATAATGCCCCTAAAAAAGGATAAAAAGGGGTTATAACCATATTGAAATCTTTATAAGGTATTAATCCATTAGCAATATTATAAGTAAAACCATAATTCCATATTTCATCTAAAATTACAGGATTACATATTAAATTATATAATAATGTTAATATAAATATACATAATAATTCTATAGCTATATACTTTTTAGACTTCATAAAAATCACCAATATATATTATAAACAAAAAAGAAACAGTAGTAAATACTATTTCTTTTCGTTTAACATTTCACTTAATACAACACCCGCATTAGCAATATTTTGAAGTTCTGATGGAATAATTATTTTTGTTGATTGGCCATTAGCAACTTTCTCTAAAGCTTCAAAACTTTTAATTGCAAGTACTGACTTATCCGCTTTAGCATCTTTTAATAATTTAATACCTTCTGCTTCTGCTTGTTTAATCTTAAGTAAAGCTTCTGCTTCACCTTCAGCAATTTTAATTTGAGCTTGTTTTTTAGCTTCTGCTCTTAAGATAGCACTTTCTTTTTCCCCTTCTGCAATTAAGATAGATGATTTCTTTTCTCCTTCAGCTTGAAGAATTTTTTCTCTTCTTTCACGTTCTGCACGCATTTGTTTTTCCATTGCTTCTTGAATATCTCTTGGAGGTATAATATTTTTAACTTCTACTCTATTTATTTTAATTCCCCATGGATCTGTTGCTTCATCTAATATAGCACGCATTTTCGAATTAATGATATCTCTTGAAGTTAATGTTTGGTCTAGTTCTAACTCTCCGATTAAATTTCTAAGTGTTGTAGCAGTTAAATTTTCAATTGCATTAACTGGATTTTCTACTCCATAAGTATATAGTTTTGCATCTGTAATTTGATAATATACTACTGTATCTATTTGCATAGTAACGTTATCTTTAGTAATTACAGGTTGTGGAGCAAAATCTTTAACTATTTCTTTTAAACTAACCTTATTAGCAATTCTATCTATATATGGTAATTTAAAATGTAGACCATTACTCCACGTTTGATGATAAGACCCAATTCTTTCTATTACATAACTTTTTGCTTGTGGTACTATTGTTATACAAGGTATTGCAAAAATAGCCACTAAAATAAGTAAAATTATTAAAATATCCATACTAATCTTTCCACTCCTCTACTTTTAATTTTACACTATTTATTGAAAGTACTTTAATAGTACTACCAACCTTTAATTCACTATCACTATAAGCTGACCATAATTTACCATCTACTTTAACTTCCCCAATTCCATTCTTTTCAATTGTTTCAGTTACTTTTCCTTTCATACCAATAATTCTATCAATATTAGTCCTTTCATTATGTTTAACTTTCTTAATAAACGGTTTAGTCAATATCATAAATAATATTCCTAATATTACAAAGCTTGCAAACTGAATAAAGACATTATCAGTAACAAAAGATAACAACATTGCAATAATACCACTTATTATAAACCAAATAGTCACTAAATCAACAGTTATTGCTTCAATAAAACCTAAAATAATTACTATAATTAGCCACATATAAAACATAAATATCTCTCCTACTTAAATTATACTAAATAAACTTTAAAAATACAACAAAAAAACTAATGGAATTAATCCAAAAGTTTCTTATTCAACACTCTTTAAAGAATCTATCATATCTATTTTCTTTAAAATAAAATATGTCATTATTTCTACTATTATTGTAAATACAATCATTATTATAAATGTAAGTATATAACTTAGTAGATGAATATCTTTTATAAATAATAATTCTTCTGTTTCCGCAATCATAAGTACAAATAAGTTTAAAGTTACTCCTAAAAATAATCCTAATATTATTCCTATAATTGTAAGTATTAATGTTTCTCTGTATACATAATTAGATACTTCCTTATCATGGAATCCTAATACTTTTAAAGTTGCTATTTCTCTTGTTCTTTCATTTATATTAATAGTAGTTAAATTATATAAAACAATAATTGCCAATAAACTAGACGATACAATTATTAAATACACTATATTATTCATACCATCAATTATATCTTCTAAAATACTAATATTATCTTTAGTATATTGAATGCTACTAAAATAATTACTATCTATTAATTCCTCTGATAATTTATCATAATCATTATCACCTACATTAGTAATAATTGTATTATAAGTAATATCTCCAAATACTTTAGTATAATAATTTGCATTCATATAAATATAACTATTTACATAATTCTCGCATATACCTTCTACTTTTAATATAAATAATTCATTATTACTATTTCTAATTTGAATAGTATTTCCTACTTTAACATTTAGAAATTCTGCCATCTTCTTTGTAATAATTACACCATTATCAGATAAAGTTAATTTATTTCCTTCTAAATCATTTATCTTAATATATTTATCTAATAAAGATGTATCTTCAAATGCAAGAACATAAGTATCTATTTTTTTATCATCAGCACTAAAAGTATAATTTTCCATATGTGTATATAATAAATTACTTATACCTTTACTTTCTAACAAATTATTTATATCTTCATTAGTAGTACTCTGTTCATCTTTTAATATTAACATAGAATCATATACATGAATTTTATTATATTGAATATCTATTAAAGAACTAACACTATCTCTTATTCCAAAACCAGTAAGTAAAAGTGCTGTACACCCTGATATTCCAAGAATAGTCATTATGATTCTTTTCTTATATCTAAATAAATTTCTAATAGTTACTTTCCAAGTAAAAGACAATCTATTCCATACTATTTTAACTCTTTCAAGTAATACTTTTTTACCATTTTTAGGAGCTTCTGGTCTAAGCAATGTAGCAGGCATATATTTAAAGTTTTTATTAATAGTAATTAAAGTTACTGATATCATAAGAATAAGTGTAATTACAATAATTGACACACATGGAATTACTTCAGCATATGTAATTAATTTAGGTATTATAAAATTAGCTTTATAAACACTATATAAAATATGTGGTACATAAGCATATCCAATAGAAAGTCCTATAATAAGCCCTAAAGAAGTAGCAATTAATACATAAAATAAATAACTACTAAATATTTTTATCTTACTTATACCTAAAGATACATAAAGACCTATTTCACTTCTTTCTTCTTCAATCATTCTTGTCATAGTATTTAAACTCATTAAAAATACTACTAACATAAAGAATATAGGAAATACTGCTGCAATTGAATCTATTTTAGTGGCACTCTCATAAAAATTAGTATAACCACTATTATCTTCTCTTGATAATAAATACCAATTAGGTTTTTCTATTTCATCAAGTTCTTTACGGGCATCTTCTATTTCTTTTTCTGCTTTTTCTATTTCACTTATATATTTATCATAATTTTCTTGGTATTCTTTGTATCCTTCATCTAAATGTTCTTCACTATCACTTATTTTTTGATAATTACTTTCTAATTCTTTTAAAGCCTTGTTATATTCACTATTCCATAATTCTTCTTTTTCAATAAGTAATCTTTCACTATTTTCTAATTCTTTTTTAGTATTTATAAGAAGTTCTAAATTACTTTTATTCTTATTAAGTTCTTCTAGCATAGCATTATATTTAATATATTCTGGTGTTCCTGGTTCTAAACTACTTAATATATTTTCAATATTAGTTATATTATTATTTATTTCTTCTAACTTACTATCTAGTTCTTCTTCTTTTAATCCATAATTATTTAATGCATTATTATATTCTTCTTTTCCTTGTTTTAACTTCTCTTTTGCGCTTGTTAGTTCACTTTCAGTACTTTCTTTAGTTTGTTCTAATTCATTTTTACCTTGTAACCACTTTACTTTAGAATCTTCAATTAATTTTTTATTATCATCTAACTCTTTTTTAGCATCCTCTAACTTTTTACCATTATCATTTTTTTCTTTTATTAATTTATCTTCTGCTTCATTTATCTTATCAGTAGCTTCTTTTAATATTTCTTCATATCTAATCGTTTCTCTAATAGGTTTTAAATCTTTTAATTTATTTTCTAATTTATTTATATTATCTAGATATTGTTCTTCATATGCCACATAATTGATACTATTTTTATCCCTTAAATATATTTCTGTATAATATTCCATGTCAAAATTATCTTTTGGTATATAAATATAAGTATCTAATTTACCATCCCCAACACTAGATATTCCTTTATTTTTATATGTATATAATGAACTTGTAATAGTACCTACTACTGTAAATTCATTATTATTTGTATAGTCATTATCTTCAAGTTTAATTTTATCCCCAATAGCATATTTACCATCTTCCGCTAGGCATTCATTTTTACTATTAGGCATTCTTCCTGTTATAAGATTTACTTTATTTACCTCTTCTTCAATCGCATGAATTCTCGTTACATTACCATCTACTAAAATATCAAATGAATAAGTAGGTACTACAATTAAATCACGAGATAATTCTTCAATTGATAAAACATCATCATCTGTAAGCCCCATTGTACTTACTATTTTATAATCCATTAAAAGAGTATCATCATAATATTTATCCATAGTTTTTATCATATCACTAGATGCTTCTCTTATCCCTGAGAAAAAGGCACTTCCTAAAGCTACTATTAATATCAATGATATAAATCTACCTAAAGATTTTTTTATTTTTTTTAAACTATTTTTATATATTAACATTACCAGTCTATCTCCTCAACTAGTTTTGGATTTTTATTAATGACAATATCTTCTACTTTACCATTTTTAATTTTAATCACTTTATCAGCCATTTCTGATATTATGGCATTATGCGTTATTATAATAGTAGTCATTCCAGAACTATGACAAGTTTTTTGAAGTACCGATAAGACTTTTTTACCGGTTTTAGAGTCAAGGGCTCCAGTTGGTTCATCACAAAGAAGTAGTTTAGGATTCTTAGCAAGGGCTCTAGCAATACTTACTCTTTGTTGTTCCCCTCCAGAAAGTTGAGCAGGAAAATGATTAATTCTATCAAGTAGTCCTACACTTTTTAAAGTTTCTTTACTATCCTTGGGATTCTTACATATTTGACTAGCAAGTGATACATTTTCAAGAGCAGTAAGATTACCTACTAGATTATAAAATTGAAAAACAAAACCTATATCATATCTACGATAATTAGTAAGTTCTTTCTTTTTATATTTAGATATATCTACTCCATCAATAATTATCTTACCTTTATCTGCTGTATCCATTCCTCCTAGTATATTTAATACTGTTGTTTTACCTGCTCCGGAAGGTCCTAATATTACAACTAATTCTCCTTTTTCTATATCAAACGAAATATTTTCTATTGCCTTAATAGTAACTTCTCCCATTGTATATGATTTACAAATATTTTTAACTTCTATATATGCCACATTATCACCATTCTTTCACTTAAATTATAACTTATTTTATTAATTAAAACAACACAAAAAGAAAAAAAGAACAACTTGTTCTTATTTATTAACGATAACATTTATAATATCTGTTACTGTAATTCCTGATATTAATATCAAAATTGCAGCCATACTTAAAAATGGTCCGAACGGAATCATATTGTCTTTCCTTGAAAACAATATAAATAATGCTATTGGAAAAGCGATAAAAGTTGCTGCAAATATTGTAACTACAGACAAGTCTAATCCCAATACTAATCCAAAGAAAAACATTAATTTAATGTCTCCCCCTCCAAGGGATTCTTTTTTAAACATAAAATCTCCTAATAGTTTTAAAGCATACATTGCTACAAATGCTAATGCTGCATCAAGTACATGATATACTGTTATATCAAGTCCATATAAAATTAAATAAGATATTATTGTAATAACACTACCAAATACTAGTACCTCATCTAATATTATCATATACTCTATATCACTAATAATTACTATTATTAAAATTGATACAAATATAAGGCTTATAATTAGCTCATTAGTAAACCCATATTCATGATAACATACAACATATAATATTCCTGTAACAACTTCTATTATCAAATAACTAAGAGGTAATGTTTCTTTACATTTACGACACTTACCTCCTTGTATCAAATATGATACTATTGGTATTAATTCATACCATTTTAATTTATGATCACATATATGACAATGCGAACTAGGAGTTACAATAGATTCCTCATTACTCATTCTAGTAGCTACTACATGGAAAAAGGACCCCATTATACTTCCCAATATAAAAAATATAACATAAAACATAACTAATCCTTTCTATTATAATATACCCTCATACATTGAAAACATTGGAATAATTACTGCTAATAAAATTATACCTACAATTATTGCTAAAGTTACAATCATAATAGGTTCTATTAAACTTTTTAGTTGACTAACTAATGTTTTTTGTTCACTTTGATAGTATTCAGATACTGATTGCATCATTGGTCCTAATCTTCCTGTATTTTCTCCTGTTAAAAGCATTTCATATGCAACACCAGGAAAAGCCCAATGTCCTTTAAAAGATGAAGATAAAGATTCTCCAGAACTTAAATTATTAATAGATTTTTTTATAATTTTTTTATAGATTTCATTATTAGTAACTTTTTTTAATATTTCCATACTATTAGTAATAAACACTTCATGATTTAAAAGAGAAGCAAAAGTGCCAGTGAACATTATTATTTCTTTATATATAATAATATTTTTAATAACTGGAATATGCATTAATACATATTGAACTAAAGTTCTAAAAGCAGTAACTTTTCTATATAAAAATATTATACTAAACACAATTATTAATATAGTTAGAATAATAATTGGATAATTTATTCTTACAAAATCACTGATATTAATAATAAATAAAGTTATTTTAGGAAGTTCCATTCCTGATTCATCATACATTGAAACAAAATCAGGAACAATATATATTAATATAAAAGATAAAATACACATAGCAAAGATAAAGATAATACTTGGATAAGTCATTGCACTAACAACTTGTTTTCTAGTTTCATCTACATTTTTATAATAAATAGCCATATCATCTAATACTTCAGTTACATCTCCAGTAAGTTCAGATGTTTTAATCATATTAATAAGTAATCTTGGAAATACTTCTCCTTGTTTTTCTAATGCTTCACTAAAAGAAACACCTGAATTAAGTTCAAAAACAATTCTTTGATACAAATACCTATCTTTAGATTTCTTTGACTGTCTACTTAATATTCTCATGGCATCAGATAATGGTATTCCTGTTTTAATGTATGTAGATAATTGAGTTAAAAAGAAAGTTAATTCCTTAGCCTTCATTTTAGATCTAGGCGATAATTGAGATAAACCAATAATTGTAGATAATTTATCTTCTTTAATACTAATTATTTCATATCCTTGACTAGATAAAAACAAATGTACGTCAACTTTAGTAAAAGCATCAAAATATCCTTTTATTTTTTTACCTTCAGAATCTTTTACAAGATAAATATATCTATTTTTTTTATTACTTTTATTTTTTGTCTTTTCATTCATATTAGGATTCTTCTCTTTTAGTCTATTATTGGTCATAAACTCTCTCTCCTTATCTTATATCATTGTAACATAAAATCTATATTTTTTCACCATTTTTAATATTTTTCATATATTATTTTAGAAAGGGTGTTAATTATGTATGGAAACAATTATTTTATGCCGTATACTATGCCAATAAGAGCCTTTAATAGAACTTTACCTATAGCTAAGACTGGATTTCTAGGAAAATTAGGAGGTGCGACAAGCGCCATAAGAGGAATTAATTGGGGAGGGTTATTAAATAATGCTTCAAGAACTTTAGGTGTCATAAATCAAGCAATACCAGTAGTTAAACAGGCAGGACCAATGCTTAATAATATGAAGTCTATGATACGTTTAGCAAATGCTTTTAAGAATGAAACATCACCTTCTAAAATTAATAACAACCAAAATAATAACATTAATAATATTAATAATGTTAATTCTACCAATGTAATAACAGAAGAAAAAAAAGAAATAGTAAGTCAAGAAGACTATTTACCTAATTTCTTTATAAATTAAAATTATAGACTTATATTAATTAATTTGTTAAAATAAAAACTGGTGATTGAAATGAAAGAAAAATTTCCGTATTTTTATAAATTAATATGTATAAATAAACTATATTTTAAAGGAGACAATCTAAGAATCAAGAATTATAATGATTTAGAAGAAATTAATAATCTAATTTATATTTTATATCAAAGTATAAAGGATTTAGATGATATAAATTCTTTAATAGAAGTTGTATTAAATGTAACTGGAAAAATATTATATATGCAACCATTTTATGATGGCAATAGTAGAACTTTAAAAGATTTCATTAAATCAATCTTTAAATCATTAAAATATGATATTGAGATAAATGAAAATGACTATATTATTCCAATTCTTTTTGAAGAAGAACAATGTACAGAAGAAGAATTAAACTTTTTCAAAAAGAAAGTATTCCTAAAAAAAGAAGTATAAACTTCTATAAATTGATTTTTTTATACATTCTTATTTTTAAATATGTTTTAATTCTATGATGATAATGATTTTTAGGAATTAATTTATACAATATCTTTAGTTTGTTTAATTCATCACCATATTTTTCTTTAAAAAGTTTATCTTGATTATTTAAAAGAATAGGACCAAAATAAATTTTTCTTCTATTATAATAACGCCTTCCTTTACTAAAACATATAATTGTATATATAATTCCAGCATCTTTAACTAATTTTTCATCTTTTATGTAGTACCCTATTTTCGTTATTTTATATCTTAAAAAATCAATATGATTATTACTTTGTACTATAATATTGTTAACATTCTTAAGTTTTGCTAAATTTTTATATAATATTCCAACAATAGTATGAGACCCCATTCCTGAAAGCACAACAGTATCTATTTCTTCTGCATTAATATTATCTAGACCATTACTAATTCTATAACTAATAATATTTTCTAGTTTATGTTTTTTTATATTACATATTGCATTATCTAATGCATTCTTATTAATATCACTAGCTATTATAGTGATATTTTTTCTATTTTGTGCTAAATATATATCAAGAAGTCCATGATCACATCCAATATCAACTAATTTTGCATTATCATCAACATAACTAGCCACTGTTTCTAATCTTTTTGAAAGTTTAATCATTTAAGAAATCCTTTAATTTTCTACTTCTTGAAGGATGGCGTAACTTTCTTAAAGCTTTAGCTTCTATTTGTCTAATTCTTTCTCTTGTAACTCCAAACATTTGGCCTACTTCTTCTAATGTTTTACATGATCCATCATCAAGTCCAAATCTAAGTCTTAATACTTGTTCTTCTCTTTCTGTTAAAGTAAGTAAAACATCGGAAATTTCATCTTTTAAAAGTTCATGAATAGTAAATTCTTCTGGAGACATGCTTCTTTCATCCTTAACAAAATCTCCTAAATGAGAATCATCTTCTTCTCCTATTGGAGTTTCTAAGCTTACTGGTTCTTGAGCAATTTTTACTACTTCTCTGATTTTATCAACTGAAAGTCCCATCTTTTTAGCAAGTTCTTCATCTGTAGGTTCTCTGTTTAATTCAAGAGTTAGTTGTCTTTGACATCTAGATAATTTATTTATTGTTTCAACCATATGAACTGGAACTCTTATAGTTCTTGCTTGGTCTGCTATTGCTCTTGTTATTGCTTGTCTAATCCACCATGTTGCGTAAGTAGAAAATTTATATCCTTTATCTGCATCAAATTTTTCTACTGCTTTCATAAGTCCAATATTACCTTCTTGAATTAAATCTAAAAATAACATTCCTCTACCTACATATCTTTTAGCAATAGATACTACTAAACGTAAATTAGATTCTGCTAATTTGTTTTTAGCTTCTTCATCACCTTCGGCAACTCTTGCTGATAATGCTGTTTCTTCTTCAAGAGATAACAAACTAATTTTACCAATTTCTTTTAAATACATTCTAACTGGATCATTAATAGTTAATTCTTTAGCTATATTACTATCTTGTAATATAAGTTCTAAATCCTCTCCTCCATTTGCTTCATCATTATCGTCCATATCTTCTTCAGTTACTATTTGAACATTATTTTCAATTAAACTATTGTATAAATCATCAAGAGCATCACTATCTAATTCTAATCCTTTAAGTTCACTTGCTAATTGTTCATAAGTAATAAAACCTGTTTCTTTACCTTTCTTAATTAACGCTTCTTTTCTTGCTTCAAAACTTTTAATTTCTTCTATCATTATTTCACTCCCTTTACAGCCATTATTTCACTAAGTATTTCAGCTTGTTTTAATGGATCATTTTCTTCTTTAAGACTTTTTTCAAGTTTACTAATTTTACTCTTTTTAAAATATTTCTTGATTACTGTTATATAATCCTCTATTTCTAAATTAGTATACTCATCTTTCAAATTCATATTTAATATTTCATATAAAACTTTTAACAATTCTTCTTTAGATGATATAAAACTAATAAAGTCCGCAACATCTATTTTACCATATTTATGATAAAAGCAAATAATTTCATTAGATAAAAATCTAATTTCCATAGTAGGAAAATAACTTATGTTATTCTCTACTTGTTTAACTACCTCTTCACTTTTTAACATATAATAGATTAAACTTCTTTCTGCTTTTTCATAAACAGTAAGGCCTTTTTTATTTATTTTTACTACTTTTATTTCTTTTTTATCATCTTTATTATTATAAGTTTCATATTTCTTTTTTAACAATTCATAATCTATATTATATTCAATTGATAATTTTTTTAAAGTAAGTGATACTAATATTTCATCATTTACTTTAGTAAGTTCTCTTATTGAATTATCAATATAATTTGATATATCTTCTAAATTATTAAAGTTTTTATTTTTCTTTAATAATTCTAATTTGTATTCTACTACATTTATAGCTTTTTCTATTTTGCTAACAAATGCTTCTTTACCATTTTTTATTATATATTCATCAGGGTCTAAATCATTTTCTAATCTAATTATTTTGGGATTTATACCAATTGCTTCTAAAACATTAATTGCAGATATTGTTGCATCTTCTCCAGCTTTATCACCATCAAAACATAAAATTACATTATCTGTCATTTTTCTTACAATAGTTGCTTGTTCTTTAGTAAAAGCAGTTCCCATAGTAGCAACACAGTTATTAATTCCTACAGTAGACGCTCTAATAACGTCCATAAATCCTTCCATAATTATAACATAATCATTTTTCTTTAAGTGTTCTCTCGCATTATGATAATTATATAGTAAATTTCCTTTTTTGAAAATAGGAGTTTCTTTAGTGTTTATATATTTACTGCTATCTTTCATATTATATATACGGCCTGAAAAAGCCACTACATTACCACTTAAATCAAATAAAGGAAACATTATTCTATTTAAAAACAAATCATTAGATAAAGTATTAGATAATCCTAATTCTATCAATTTGTCTAATTTTATACCTTTATTTATAAGTAAATTAGTAAGAGTACTTTTATTTAATGAAAGACCTATACCAAATTTCTTAACGATTTCTCTACTTAATCCTCTTTTTTCTAAATATTCTATTGCATTCTTACCTAAACTACTATTTAAATTATTTTGATAAAATTTACTTGCTATTTCATATATCTTATAATCCACACTTCTAGTATCTACTTTTTCATTTGTAGTTAAATTATATCCTAATTTATTACCTAAGAGTTTTACTGCTTCAATAAAACTTATATGTTCATATTCTGAAACAAAAGTAAATACATTACCAGTAGCTCCACAAGAAAAACATGTATATATTTGTTTTTCAGGGCTAACACTCATACTAGGAGAATGATCATCATGAAATGGGCATACTCCAAAATAGTTTTTGCCTCTCTTAGTAAGGGGTACATAATTTGATATTACACTTATAATATCACTTTTATTTCTAATTTCATTAATAATATCATTATTAATCACGAGACCACCCCACTATATAATAATTACTTAATAAACATAGAATCTCCAAAAGAGAAAAAACGATATTTTTCTTTAACAGCTTCTTTATAAGCATTTAAAATAATGTCTTTACTAGCTAGAGCACTAACTAACATAATTAATGTAGACTTAGGTAAATGAAAATTTGTTATTAAACTATCTACTGCTTTAAATTTATATCCAGGATATATAAATATATCAGTCCATCCATTACATTTACAAAATTTATTATATTTATTCATTACTGTTTCTAAAACTCTAACTGATGTTGTACCAACACTAATAATTTTTCTTCCTTCTTCTTTAGCTTTGTTTAGTGTATTAGCAACTTCTTCATCCATTTCGTAATATTCTGAATGCATCTTATGATTAGTTACATCTTCTACCGTTACTGGCCTAAAAGTTCCAAGACCAACATGTAGAGTTACATAACAAATTTTAACACCTTTATTTTTATTATTTTCAAGAAGTTCTTTAGTAAAATGTAGACCTGCAGTTGGAGCAGCAGCACTACCAATATTTTTAGCATATACAGTTTGATATCTATCTTTATCTTCTAATTTTTCCTTAATATAAGGTGGTAGAGGCATTGTTCCTAGTTTATCTAATAATTCATAAAATATTCCATCATAGATAAATTGAAATTCTCTTATTCCATCTTCTTTCACACTTATACATTTAGCTTTTAATAAACCATCTCCAAAAGATATTACAGTTCCTTCTTTTACCCTTTTACCATGTCTTACTAAACATGACCAAATATCATCTTTAATATTTTTTAAAAGTAATACTTCTATATGTGCTAAAGTATCTTCCTTTACTCCAAAAAGTCTTGCAGGCATTACTTTGGTATCATTAAGTACAAGGACATCCCCTGGATTTAACAAATCAACTATATCACTAAATATATGATGTGATAATTCTCCCGTTTGTTTATCTACTACCATTAACCTTGAACTATCCCTTTTAACAATTGGTGTTTGTGCAATTAACTCTTCTGGTAATTCAAAATCAAAATCATCTGTTTTCATATAAAATCACCCGTAACTTCGTATATTATACCACAAAAAAAGAAAATATTTATATTTTTCTTTAAAAATTTAATATATTTAATTAATTAATCAATAAACAAACTATTATTTTTAGTTTTTATATTTTATATTATAAACGGAAGGGCCAAACAAAACATTTCCATCAATATCAAATCTTGACCCATGACATGGACAATCCCAAGTTTTATCTACATTATTAAAAACTAAATTACATTTAAGATGAGGACATTTTATATAAACCATGTGTTTAATGTTTTTTTTATCTGTATATATTCCAACTTTTCGACCATTAACAACCTTTATTTCTACGTTTTTAGGATAAAATACATAATTACTTTTTATCTTTGTGAGTATATAAGATTTAGCATTTAAATAATTATAAATAATTAAATTTTTTACTTTATCTTTAGTAATATTTCTATGAAGACTAAATAATTCAATATATTGATTATCTTTATTTAATATAATATCCGATAAAATTTTACCAGAGATAGTACCATTAGTCATTCCCCATTTATTAAATCCTGTTGCAATTAATAAACTATTATCATTTTTATAAACACTTCCGATATAAGGAAGATGATCAGGAGTCATTATATCATGATTTAAAAAATAATATTTAATATCTTTATCTATATATTTTTTATAATCATTAATTAATTCTTTATATCTTTTTTCAGCATCATAATGATTAGAAGTAAAATGAGAATTTCCCGCATAAATAATATAATCTTTATCTGAATTAGTATAATATCTTATTGAATATACAGGATTTTCGTTAGATATAGCAATAAATTTTTTATTAGTTTTAGTTATTCCTGATAATACATAAGATTTTTCTATACTACTTTTTAATGGTATCATACCAGGTATTACAAAAAATGGATAATGCGTACATACAATTACTTTTTTCGCAAGTATTACACCATTCTCAGTATTTACTTCATAATAGTTATCTTTTTTTGTTAATTTAATTGCTCTAGTATTTTCATATATACATACCTTAGACTCTAATAATATTTTTCTAATACCCATTAAATATTTTACGGGATGAAATACACATCCATAGTTAATTTTTATTCCATATTTAATCGATAAATTATTTGGAAGTTTACTTACTACTTTATATTTAATATTATTCTTATTGTAAAACTCTTCTTCTTTTTTAAAATTTTCTATTTTATTTATATCGTTGGTAAAAACATAAGAACTTACATTTTCTAAATTACAATCTATGTTATTTCTAGATACTATATTTTTAACTATTCTAACAGCATCTTTACAAGAATTCAAATATTTAAGTGCTACTTCATCATTAAAATTACTAGATAATTTACTATATATTAAATCTTGCATAAACGTAAGCTTTCCTGTAGTATTCGCACTAACACCATGGCCACATATATCTTTATCTATTAAAGTTACTTTATATTTACTATTTCTTAAGAAATATGCTGTAGTAAGTCCTGCAATACCTCCTCCAATTATTAATATATCAGTAGTTATATTTTTATCTAATTTATTTAACGCTCTTTTTCTAATATTATATTTCCAGATACTTTTATTTTCCATATTATTCACCATTATTATTATGTAAAATAATAATATTATTATAATAAAAAAGTTATCCAAACTAAGATAACTTCTTTTCAAATAATATAAAACTTTCATCCTCATATAACTTTATATAATCATCACTATATAAAAATACTGTATATAAAGAATTTTCTTTATTTAATATAACATGTGTTATATCATAAAATTCTATTATTTCATTATAATTAACACCATGTTTCATATAGTCATCAAATATATCATAAGATAGTCCACTAAACTCTCTTGTATATAAATCAGCTCTTGAATCTATAAATACAGGAATTCCTCTAAATAATAAATAACTTCCATAATTATATTCATTAAATAATCTTATATTTTTATAATCTAAGTTATTAATTATATAATCTGATGCTTTAATTGGATAGTTTTCATTACTAAAATATTCTTTATCTTTATTATTATATATTGTAAATACCAACAAAAATATAAGTATGATCGATATAATGCCTATAGATATTCTACTAGTTATATATCTTATTAATTTATCCACATTTAATTTAGTATTATCTAAAAAATTATTTATTACATTTATAAAACAAGGAGCAAATAATATTACAAATAATGCTATATGTCTATTAGAAGTAAAACTCATAATAGATAGACCTATTGTTAAAAATAAATATCTAAGTTTAGTATGTGATAAAAGACTTAACAATACATATTCTACCAAAAATACTATTAAGTATACTTGACCAAATATATCTGTACTTTGATGTTCTTCTATATAATTTTGAGAATTACCTAACATTGTGTTATATAAATAAGTATATGAAGTATCTTCAATTGGAGTAAGTAATCCAGTTAAAATGCTACATAGCATTATTATTACTAAATATTTAACATTATCATTTTTCTCTATTTTTATTCTACCAAATAATATACTTTTCTTTTTAAATAGTTTAGCTATTATATATTCTGCAACAAACGGTAAATATAAGATAAAATAAAATGGCCATACAGCAACATGAATATTACATAGAATTAATGATATTAATAATAAAAATATTGCATACTTTTTTTCTTTAGTTTGTAAAAATCTTTCTATAAAGAAAAATTCTAATACAAATAATATATAACTAACAAGTTGGGCTCTAGCAGTAGCATAATTAGACATTACCATAATGCTAAGTATTGATATAAATGCTACACTTAATTCTTTTTTATATAATTTTAAATTAGTGAAATATACTGTTAACATAAGTATTATAAATAATATTATCGTTGATATATATAAGCCTGTAAATGAGAAAAAATGATAAATTATGTATATAAATACATCATATAACCAATGAGGATAAGTATATGCTAATGTATGTATAGAAAAATGATCTAACATATCTATTCCATTATTTAATATAAGTTCTCCTAATTTAATTGTATAAAATGTATCATTTTGGAATGTCTTAGTTGTAAGAGCAATACATAAAACAACCATAATACTTATTATTAATATTCTAAACTTTTTCATAATACCTCTTTTCTATATCCATTATAACACAACATATAAAAATATGTTTAAGTTAATTAAAACTTAAACACATTATTCAATATTAATTTATAGATACTTTGTATGGATCTTCTTCTGTTCCTGTTCCTGAAGAATATAGAACATCTGAGGATAAATTAACAACTGGGCGAATACCAAATCCCCATGATGGATAACCACTGCTAAAATTACCCGAACTGTTAACATAAAAAACGGTAGAAACCAAGTTATAATTATCAAAATAACTAGGACTCATAGTCCAATAATTTTCACCTATCCATAAATAATATTTATAATTAAACTCAGAATTTTTCCCACCTGCCAAGGCTGCTTCATCTATTGTTAATAATGCAATAGGATAATCTAAATTACCATTACCTTTATCCACGTTTACTGTAAATTTATCATTATTATTGCATAATAAATTGGGACTTTTCTTACTTGCGTTTCTATAATATGAGCCAAATATATTATAAACACCTACCACGTCAAAATTATATCCATTTCCTCTAGTTACTGTCCTATCATTACAAAATATTTCATCACTTAAATAATCAGATAATAAATTTCCTCTAGAGTCAGTCTTATTTAATATATTTTTTTCATACCAATTATCTACTTCATATTTTATATTACTATCAGATACATTTAATGTTGCACTTTCTAAACTCTCTGAAAATAATCCATGATATCTAACTTTGGTATTTGTTTTATTTATATCTTCATTACTTTTTATTACTCCCAAAATTTCTGATACGATAGGGCACTTTACAGTAACAGTGCTTCCATTAGTTCCTGTAGTAGGGCCAGTAAAACATACATATTTATATTCATTTGTATAAGTGTAAATAGTAGAGGTCGAACCAATTCCGTTTACATCATAATTATTAGGATTACTTGCTAAATCTTGATATGTAGTATAAATACAATTATCTCCTACTCCTGTGCTACTATTATAATTATTACAAGTCATTGTACATGTTTCATCTTCTAAACTACAATTACTATTTAAATTAAATGAATTGAAAAAATAATATTTTGTTTCTAAACCAATGCCTTGTGAATGATAGTTACCCAAATTATTTGTCATACTCAAACTTACTGACGGTGTTGTTACAAGTACCATTTCTGGATTATACATATATCCTAAATATGTCGTTCCTTGAAAATAAGCTTTATTGGTATTTTGTGATACTGCTGAATATGTAGAGTTATAACTTCCTTTTGAGTTTTTTATCGAAGCATATTGTCCTGTATGAGATGCTCCTTCTTCTGCTGATCCTGAATATATCATTCTAATACTACCATTTCCGTTTATTCTTACTATTCTCCATAGACTTCCAGCATATTCTACCCAATTATTTTCAACATCTCCTCTATAAAAATAAGTAAAATTACTATCTATTTCTCCATCATTATTGGTATCTTTACTATAATCATCTACTGTTTTAAATAAGCCAGTTCTAACTGAGGTACCCCCTATATTTTTGTTTGTATATTTATACCCTTTATTAAATTCATATCTATCATTCGCATATCTATATTCATATATTAAATATAAATTTTCACAATTTCCAGTACTTGTAGTATTTAAACAAGTATACTTATATTTACCATTTTGTATATCTTCTTCTGTTGTTATTATATCTTCTATTCTCCCAGTTTTGGCATTTTGGAAAGTATATTTATATGTTGTATTATTAAATGATATATTTTGAGGTGCTCCATTATCACCATTATAAATTACACTTGATTCTTCTACATAAGTAAATGTTGTGTTTGTAGTAGTAGCCATACTACTATTAGAATTAATATCATAATTATATTCAGTTATTAATGGTTCATAATAGTTAGTTGGCTCTATAGTATCTAAATTAGTTAAATCTAATTTACTTGTCTTACTATCAATATTTAATAGTGCTGTATCATAATCAGTGTATGAATCACTTCTAATTAAGCATTCACTAAAACTTGTTATATTATTATATTTACAATAATTAGAATATATTGTTGTTATTTCTGTTGCTTCTGCTCTTACTTTGGTTGATAAAGTTTCTCCTTCTATATTTTGATTTATATCCATAGATTCATCTAACCATATGTATATTTTAAATAATTGCTTTTCTACTCTAAGTGGTATATTAATTTTTAAACTTACTGTATCACCAGTTTTTTGTCCTACAAAGTCACCAAAATTTAATAGTTCATCTTCTGATACTATTGCCCATTTTAAGGCAGATTCATTTGCTAAATTAGTTCCTATTGTAGTTATATCTAAATATATATGTCCATATATATTCATTGTTTCTGCAATTGGAGACTTCCATAATTCTATTTCTGTTGAAATACCTCCTTTATAATCTGCACTAGGCAAAAGTGTTCCTGTAAGCACATCTGTTCCTTTATTATAATTAATATAAGCATCTAATCCATTTAAACTTAGTGCTACATCTATATCTTGATTAGATTTACTATTCCATACAAAGAATGCTAATGTTGATGATATTATTAATATAAATAATATTACTGTTAACATAATTGTCTTTTTCATTTTATTTCCACTCCTTTACTTAGACACAAAAAAACTATAGTAAAACTTTCTAGTTTCCTAGAATTTTACTATAGTTTTTAATTTATATTTAACATTTGTTAACAAATAAGTAAGTTTATACCCCCCCCCCTAATTTACAAATAGTTAATTTTTCTTTGTTTAATTTCATATTTTATTACCTCCTACTTGTAAATTAGTTAAGTATTACTTACTATCTACATTTATAATATATCATAACTAATATTAAATTTCAATATTTTTGTTATGGTAATTTAACTATATAAGGATCTTCCTCTGTTCCTGTTCCTGAAGAATACAGAACATCAGATGATAGATTAAGAACGGGGCGCACACCGAAGGCAGTCGACGGGGAGGTCTCATACAGGATGCCAGTAGAAAACACAGACCACGCAAACGAATGCGCATTGTTCACGCTGAAGTAAGACGGCGACATTGTCCAATAACTTTGTCCAGTATATAAGTAATAATTATAATTAGGAACTCCGTTTTTTCCACCAGCTAATGCAGCTTCATCTATTGTTAATAATGCAACCGAATAATCTAAATCTCCATTTCCTTTATCTGAATTTACCGTAAATTTATCATTATTGTTAGTACATATCAAACTAGGACTTTTTTTACCTCCATTTCTATATTGCGGACCGAACAAATTACTAACACTTCCTAAATCAAAATTATATCCATTTCCTCTAGTTACTGTCCTATCATTACAAAATATTTCATCACTTAAATAATCAGATAATAAATTTCCTCTAGAGTCAGTCTTATTTAATATATTTTTTTCATACCAATTATCTACTTCATATTTTATATTACTATCTTCTACATTTGATGTTGCACTTTCTAAACTTTCAGAAAATATTCCGTGATATCTTACTCTAGTATTTGTTTTATTTATGTCATCATTACTTTTTAGGACTCCTAATATTTCTGATACTATAGGACACTTTACAGTAACAGTACTTCCAGTAGTTCCTGTAGTAGGATATGTAACACAAACATATTTATACTCATTTGTATAATTATAAAGCGTTGTTGTTGAGCCTATACCACTAGTATTATAGTTATCTGGATTACTTGCTAAATCATAATACGTACTGTATATACAATTATCTCCTTTACCAGTATTGCTATCATAATTATTACAAGTCATTGTGCATGTCTCATCTTCTAAACTGCAATTATTATTTAAATCAAATGAATTAAAGAAATAGTATTTAGTCGTTAAGCCAATATTACTTTGTTGTGGATACTTAGTTAAATTATTTGTAGAACTTAAAGCTGCTGATGGTGTTGTTGTAAGTACCATTTCTGGATTATACATATATCCTAAATATGTCATTCCTTGAAAATAAGCTTTATTGGTATTTTGTGACACTACCGAATATGTTGTCATATAACCTTGTTTTGAATTTTTTATTAAGGCATATTGTCCTGTATGTGACGCTCCTTCTTCTGCAGAACCTGAATATATCATTCTGATACTACCATTTCCGTTTATTCTTACTATTCTCCATAAACTTCCAGCATATTCTACCCAATTATTTTCAACATCTCCCCTATAAAAATAGGTAAAATTACTATCTATTTCTCCATCATTATTGGTATCTTTACTATAATCATCAACTGTTTTAAATAAACCAGTTCTAACTGATGTTCCCCCTATATTTTTATTTGAATATTTGTACCCTTTATTAAATTCATATCTATCATTTGCATATCTATATTCATATATTAAATATAAATTTTGACAATTTCCATTACTTGTAGTATTTAAACAAGTATACTTATATTTTCCATTTTTTATATCTTCTTCTGTAGTTATTATATCTTCTATCCCTCCTGTCTTAGCATTTTTAAATGTATACATATAGGTCGTATTGTTAAAAGATATATTTTGAGGTGTTCCATTATCTCCATTATAAATTACGCTTGATTCTTCTACATAAGTAAATTTTGTATTTACAGAAGTTACCATACTACTATTAGAATTAATGTCATATTTATATTCAGTTATTAATGGTTCATAATAGTTAGTTGGCTCTATAGTATCTAGATTAGTTAAATCTAATTTACTTGTCTTACTATCAATATTTAAAAGTGCTGTATCATAATCAGTGTATGAATCACTTCTAATTAAGCATTCACTAAAACTTGTTATATTATTATATTTACAATAATTAGAATATATTGTTGTTATCTCTGTTGCTTCCGCTCTTACTTTGGTTGATAAAGTTTCTCCTTCTATTTGATCATTTATTTCCATAGATTCATCTAACCATATATATATTTGGAATAATTTCTTTTCTATACTAAGAGGTATATTAATTTTTAAACTAACTGTATCTCCTGTTTTTTGTCCTACAAAGTCTCCAAAATTTAATAGTTCACCATCTGATGTTATTGCCCATTTTAATGCAGGTTCATTTGCTAAATTAGTTCCAATTGTGGTTATATCTAAATATATATGTCCATATATATTCATTGTTTCTGCAATTGGAGACTTCCATAATTCTATTTCTGTTGAAATACCTCCTTTATAATCTGCACTAGGCAAAAGTGTTCCTGTAAGCACATCTGTTCCTTTATTATAATTAATATAAGCATCTAATCCATTTAAACTTAGTGCTACATCTATATCTTGATTAGATTTACTATTCCATACAAAGAATGCTAATGTTGATGATATCACTAATATAAATAATATTGCTGTTAATATAATTGTCTTTTTCATTTTATTTCTACTCCTTTACTTTACACAAAAAAACTACAGTAAAATTTTCTAGTTTCCTAGAATTCTACTATAGTTTTTATTTTATATTTAATATTTGTTAACAAACAAGTAAATTTATACCCCCCCCCCTAATTTACAAACAGTTAATTTTTCTTTATTTATTTTCATATTTTATTACCTCCTACTTGTAAATTAGTTAAGGATTTACTTACTATCTACATCTATAATATATCATAAATTTTAATAGTTAGCAATAAATTGTACAAAAAAAAACAGTTTCAAAAATTCAAAACTGGGTTGTATAATAAATAGTGTTGGTGAAGTAAAATTCACTACACTGTTTTTATTTA
>ERZ1643251.1414-NODE-1414-length-27340-cov-4.960784_pt1 | contig 27340 bp, 39 predicted proteins | sample MGYA00579261_ERZ1643251 | MGnify/ENA primary metagenome ERZ1643251 (study PRJEB29033, sample SAMEA4952267) | chicken gut metagenome | biome: Broiler Chicken; feature: Gastrointestinal Tract; material: Caecum | place: Ireland | collected 2018 | study: Broiler... | reverse complement strand
CGCCCTAATTCGATGATATGTTACCCCGTCTACGGTCATTGTTTCATCTGTTAACTCATACTTTTTCATTCTGTTTTTTCTCCTTCCAATATCCTTGCCAATTTAGGATTTTTGCAAATTGTATTCTGCGTATATACTACCGTTATACGGTTTTTTTCCTGCTCATACTCACGCCGTATCATATTTGCTCCGTCCTTGATGCTTGCCGCCTCCAACTGACGGCGGCGCTCGATGTTTCTCTTGATTTTCCTGTTTTTCATGTTATCATGCCTAATTGACAGAACCGCTACAGCCCCCGCTATCAATGCACATACACCTATGTTTAATACTGATGGATCCATTTACACCCCTCCTATATTTTTATGCAGCCGTGCCGTTTTTCTCGGCCACTATCCTCGCGCCTTCGCTCATCCAAAAAATCTCCTGCTTCTTTTTCTCCGGCAATAAGCTGAGTAATTTTAATATTTCTGCAACAGCTATTGCTTCTGCTTTTTTATTGCCGCTCATATACGTCCTCCCTTTAAAATTTATCTTGCCCTTTTATGATTTCTATGCTATAATAGTTATATCATTGACAGACGGTGGGCAAGTCACCATCTGCCTTTGATTCCTGAAGTCGGAAGTCTTAGTCCTTGTTGACTAAGGCTTCTATTTTTTTGATTGCTTCATCTTTATTATTATCCTTTATTATTTGGATAATCATTTCTAAGATTACTCTGAATTGTTCGTTTGTCATCTCGTCCATTGTCTTCTCCTTTCCGACACTTGCCGTCTTATTACGTTAACGCTCAATCTTGCCTGTTAACAATTATATTATACGCCATTTATTGCATATTGTCAATACCTTCTCTTATGAAAACATGCACAAACTTTCATCTGCTATTATATTCAATATGCACAATTCTGCATTTAAGATTATTATTCGCTTGACACCCACGCCCAAATGTGCTAAAATAGGCTTGAGGTGATAATTATGCGAAACACTAAATATAACAAACTGAAAGAAATCCGCAAAAGTCGCAATCTTACCATTAAAGAAGTGGTTGAAGGCACCGGGATACCAATGCGCACATATCAAAATTACGAATACTGCGAACGCGAAATTGGCGCAACCGCACTTTCCAAGCTTGCCGATTTCTACCACGTCACCACCGACTACCTGTTAGGACGTGATACAGGCGAACCGAATACGCTTGACCAATTGGTAGCCGAATTCAACATGACTGCGCTTGAAAAAAAGATAGTCGAAAATTATCTTTCTTTACCGGAATCAATGCGCGGCGACCTTATGGAGTTCCTTCGAAAAACCGTTAAAGAGGTTCAGGAAGAGAACGGCAATTAGCGGTATTTAAAGCCGCTTTTTGTTTTGCTCATTCATAAGCTTTATCCCATCTATCATACAATTAAGTCCGGCTTGCTGAACTTGGTTTAACTTCTTAAGCAATTTTATAAATTCAACCGCTTCTTCTTTATCTATTTTTGCATTCATAATTTTATCCTTTCCAAAAATAAATTACAAATTTTGCAATTTGTATTGACATTTTCTGCCTTTTATGGTATAATGTAATTCCAATCGATTTTCATATTTTTGCACCGTGCAGAATATTGTTCTGTGCGGTGTTTTTTTATCATTATTTTTCACTGCACTTTTTACCGCCGGGGAGAAACCGCCCGGAGAGAGGCAGAATATTTAGGGGTACTTTATTTGGAACTTTATTATGAAAAACCGGGCGGCTTTTCTCCGGCGGCAATGATTATTTGATTTCACTTTCATGAATTTTTTTCTCTTGCTCCGCAATATAATCCATAGAAACACCGAATATTTCAGCAAGCTTAACTACCAATGACAGATCAAGATCCTTTTGTCTGTCACCATTCTCTATCATTGTATAAGTTGACCCGGCAACTGATAATAATTTTGCAGTTTCTGCCTGTGTAAGCTTCTTCTTGCTTCTAAGTTCTTTTAACCACATTCTCAACTCATCACCCTCTTTCTTTCGCTTTGTGAGAATATGATATCACATAATGAAAGAAATGTCAAGAATATTTTTTCACTTTGTGAGAATTTTATGTTTTTTGACTTTACGTATTGCAAAAACTCACATAATGTGATAATATTGCTTAAAGAAGGAGGTAACAATATGTTTGCACAACGATTAAAAGAGTTGCGGAAACGACAAGGTATTACTCAAATCGAATTTGCCAAAATATTTAATATATCTAACGGAACTATAGGCAATTGGGAAAGCGGAAATCGAATGCCTGATTTTAATACAATACAGAAAATAGCTGATTATTTCAATGTAACCGTTGACTATCTCCTCGGTCGCGAAAGCGAATCACAACAAAAGCCTGAGATAGAAACAGATATAGAAAAAATTCTTGAAAATACATTTGATAACCTTGAAAATACTGATGGTTTAATGTTTGATGGAGTTCCGGCAACACAAGAGGATATTGAACAAATTAAAGCTGCTATGCGTATAGGAATGAGTTTAGCAAAAGAAAAATCGAAAGAAAAATTTACGCCAAAAAAACATAAAAAGTGAGGTGCTGCGATGGATATTAGTGAAAAAGTAAAATCTATCATAAGACGGTTTAAAACTCTGGATCCATTCGAACTTGCAAATTGTATGGATATACTTGTTTTAGATGTTCCTCTGCCAAAAGATACAGGAGGCTTTTTTCAACATTATAAACGGATAAAAATTATTTATCTTAATGAAGATTTAAATGAATACGAACGCAAAATAGTGCTTGCTCATGAAATAGCGCACTCAATATTACATCCTAATCTTAATCGTATTTTCTTAGATAATCACACTCACTTCTCTGGTGACCGTTTTGAGAATGAAGCAAACCTATTGGCAAGTTACATGATTCTACCGGATAACGAATTAAAGGGATACCTTGAATATGGCTATACAAAGTATCAAATCTCAAAAATAACCGGTATTGATATTAAATTTATTGATAAACGAACAGGCGATATATAATACTGCATTGCCAGAAGGAGAAACAATATGAGTAGTTATGATGATATTATGGCGTTAAATAAAAAAATCGAAGAATCCCCCAAATCAATGGGCTGTTTCGTACTATTCATGAAAAGTATTGCTGTACTGATTATACTTATGGGAATAATGCTTTGTTTAATAAAACCAATCAGCGGAATTCTTGCAATTATATTTGGAATATTGATATTGCTGCTATTTCGAACAAAAAATAAAAACTTAAACAGCAATAATTTGATACCCAATGTATCAGATGACAATACACATTCCGAATTTGAATTTCCTGAAACGGATAAGAACGGTAAATCTCTGCTTAAAATCTATGATATAAATGTAACGGGCGTAATGCACAAACAGGACGGAGTGGATCCGCAAACTATAATTCCACAACTATATGAAGGAGAACAAATTATACTTGAAGCCGATCCGGAAAATATATATGACAAAAATGCAGTTAAAGTCAAAACAGTACACGGACAACAGATTGGTTGGCTGCCGCAAGGTGATAATCTGCAAATTGATATAGCAAATAGATTAAATAGCGGGCAAACTGTATATGCTCGTGTAAAAAAGGGTTATTGGTTAGACAATTACCCGGGCAAAGTAGGGATTATAATTGATGTGGCACGATATTCAAAAAGATAAAAAGGATGTGATATGATATATAGTGTCATAAAAGCTATAAACTAAAACAGTCGTACGACTGTGGGGAAACATTAAAAAAGGAGATTTCACGATGAACGATTCTAAACAACCAATTACAAACCAACCGATAAAATTAACCGGATTCGGTTCATTCACTGTAAGTATAATTTTGATGGTATTGGGAATATTGTTTTCACCAATTAATGGTCTTGCATTAATACCTTGCGCAATAGGTATCGCATCATTAGTAAAAATGAAAAAATCGTTAAAAAAGCAGTCTGATGCACTTATTCCTTCCCTCATGAAGGCTGAGAGAGTCGGTAATGAAGAGGACTATTTAAGACATATCAGAATGGACGAAGAAAGTAAATTACATCAAATTGAATTTCAAATTGAACAGAAAAAACAGGATTTCAATAACCTTAAAACAACACAAACTAAAGAGTTAGATAAAATTAAGGCTGAAATTAAAGCTCAAAAAAATGAATTATCCAATATAAACGGCGAAATACAAATTTCATATGTTTCACCATATATTTTCGATGATAACATTACTTCTGAAGAGTATAAAAATCAACTTTGTTTATTGCGTACCAATCAGAATGATTTTATGAAGTCTAACGACTGCATTATTTATTCAAAATCAGCGGATGAACAGACTAAGCGGACTCTTAACAATAATGTAAGGCAACTGCTCCGCTGCTTTAACTCGGAAACAAATAATATTATCGCTAATGTTACTGTCAAAAACATAGATTCCAGCAGAAATAAAATACAAAGAGTTTTCGAAACTCTTAATAAATTGTTCGTTACAGACGGTGTAAGTCTTGCTCAAAAATGTCTGGAGCTTAAGCTTGATGAGCTATCTCTTATTTATAATTATACGTTAAAACTCGAACATGAACGTGAGCAGCAAAAAGCCATAAAAGAACAGATGATAGAAGAAGAAAAAGTCCGCCGTGAAATTGAAAGAGAAAAAGCTAAGCTTGACAAGGAAGAAACTCAGTTTAAAAATGAAATATCAAAGCTTATGAAATACCTGCAAAAAGCCTCAGATATTGAAAAACAGCTTTATGTTGATAAAATAAAGGAGTTAGAGGATAAGGTTAAATCTCTTGAATCACAGCGTGAAAATGTACTGCAAAGAGAACAGAACACACGCGCCGGCTTTGTATATATCATATCAAACATAGGCTCTTTTGGCGAAAACGTCTATAAGATCGGTATGACACGCCGACTTGAACCCATGGATAGAATAAGAGAATTAGGCAGCGCTTCTGTACCGTTTGAATTCGATGTTCATGCTATGATATTCTCAGACGACGCTCCGGCATTAGAAAACATATTACATAAAACCTTTGAAAAATATGCTGTTAATAAAGTGAATTTACGAAAAGAGTTTTACAGAATTGATTTGCATGAGATAGAAAGAGTAGTAAAGGAAAACCATAATTCTACTGTTGTTTTCACTGAAGTTGCTAAAGCAGAACAATACCGTGAAACATTAAGTATTGAATCTCATATGACTGCCTAATACCAATTTTAAAAATTATGCAAAATATTACCAAATACGAGTGAAAAGGTGGGAACGAAACAATTGAGCCAGATGCCATATACCCTTGATGATATCAGAAAAATTTGTTCCGATGATAATATTATATTATCATCTCACACAAAAAATCGCTTTATCGAACGTAATATATCATACAAAGACGTCTATACGGCAATACTAAACGGAGAGATTATTGAAGAATATCCCGATGATACTCCATTTCCAAGTTGCCTTATATGCGCTCAAACCGACAGCGGATATATTCATACAGTAATAAGCACAGACAACACATATATTTATATTATAACTGCTTACCGTCCGTCATTGGACAAATGGGAAAAAGGATTCAGGAGCAGAAAGAGAGGTAATAAAATATGAAATGCTTCAAATGCGGCTATGAAATGATTGAAAGCACAACTACAGACGTCACAGATCTCGGGAACTGCCTCATCATCGTGCGTAATGTACCGTGTTTTAAATGCAGCGAATGTGATGAAGTTTTCTTTACCGGAGCAACAATGAAAACACTTGAAAAAATCATCAACACCGCCAAAATGATTGCAAATGAGATCACTATAATTGACTATTCAAAGACAGCAGCTTAATACCTGAATTATAGAAAGGAGCAATTTATGAAAAAGCAATTTATAATAGGATTTACGGCAGGAGCGCTGGTATTCAGCGCTATCGGTGCATTTGCTGTACAATATACAGCTACAGAAAATACATTCCCGGTACAGTTAAACGGAGATGCGGTTTCAATCAATGGATTTAACATTGAAGGAAGTACATATTTTAAATTAAGGGATGTTGCCGAAGCTGTGGGCGGTTTTGATGTAGATTTTAACAATAATACGATACAGCTATCAAAGGACGGTTATTCTTATTCAGAGCCAACAGAAGCAATATCATATTCCTGTCCGGAATTAGATATAAAATTTAATATTCCTGCTTCAATGACAGCTGAATATAATGGTAAAATTTTGATTTTAGATAACTGGTTCTGCACTGTATCACGTTTTACACCGGGGGATTTGGCTTCAACAATGCCAATGTTTTACGGTGTTGATTATCCCGTCAATACTCTTTCCGATTACGAAAGATACACTAAAGAATCGCATGAAAAACTTGAAGGACAGAACTATGGGGGCTATATAAAAGATTTCAATATGGATTATATAACTCATAACGGTATTTTAATGCGCCGTTTGGACTATTTTAAATACTCCTTGAACAGCGACATTGCCGAAACAGCAGATATTCGTTCTCTTACTCCCGAAAGCTATGAAGTATCAAGATATTATACATTTGAACTGAATGGCTATTTTTATGAAATAAGTTTTCAGAGATCCGAAGAGGCTTGGTCTGCAGCTGACTTATCAACCATAAATACCATTATTGACAGTATCAGTGCAATTTAAAGGGTGATATTATGGATACATATAAAAATAACGCAGCAATGTATCTGCGCAAAAGCCGGAGTGATGATCCGGCTGAAAGCATAGATGAAACACTTGCAAAACATCAGCAAATATTGAATGAGTATGCTGTAAAAAATAATATAACCGTAACCAAGATATTTAAGGAGGTCGTATCCGGAGACGGCTTATTTACTCGTCCACAAATGCTTGCCATGCTCAACGACATTGAAAATGGCATGTATACAGCTGTATTATGTGTTGATATAGACCGTCTGGGACGCTCATCCACAAAAGACAGCGGTATCATATTGGAAACATTTCAGGATAACAATTGTGTTATTATAACGCCCGATAAAATCTATGATTTAAACAATGATATTGACCAAATGACTGTGGAGATGAAAACCTTCCTCGCGCGTCAGGAGCTTAAAATGATACGTAAGCGTATGCAGCGAGGGCAGGTGCTAACGCTTAAATCCGGCGGGCATACAGGAGAACCGCCATATGGATATAAACGTGTATGGTTGGATAAAACGCCCTCACTTGTACCCACAGATGATGCTAAAACAGTAAAAATGATATATGACTGGTATGTAAATGATGGGTACGGCAGTTACACTATAGCAAATAAATTAAATAACCTTGGACTTATCGCTCCCGATGGGGGACAATTCACCCGTTCATCGGTACGCGCTATTTTATCGAATCCAACATACGCCGGAAGAATTGTATGGGGTCGGCAAAAAATATTACGAAGACGTAAGCCCGGCGATAAATACAAAAGAATTTATCAGCCGGAAGAAAATTGGATAAACGTAGATGGATTGCATGAAGCAATAGTACCACTCGAACAATGGCAGCGTGCACAGCAAATACGCTCCACCCGCTCGCACCCGCCTACGTTTAAAGGAATTTTACAAAACCCCTACGCCGGATTGATATATTGCTCTAACTGCGGAACCGCCATACAACGGCAATACAGCAATAAAAAATATCAAGAACGCCTATTATGCCCTACCACAGGATGCTGCGGGTCGATAAAAATGCAGTTATTTGAAGAGAGATTATTATTAAAATTAAATTCTGCATTATCTGATTTAAAGTTACAGGGCGCAAAAAAAGAAGATAACTCCACCCAAAACATTGTCAGACAAATTATTGCAGCTAAAAAGCAAATAAACACCATTACAAATCAAAGAGATAAACTCCATGATTTTTTGGAGCAGGGCATATACGACATAGACACATTTATGCACCGCCAAGACATATTAATACAAAAGCTTAACACTGCTGAAAGGGAATTAAATGAGCTGCAGTCTAATTTGAGGGATTTAGGAAATAGAGTAGACCCGGAAGAAATAGTTCCAACAATGGAAAATCTATTGCACAACTGGGATAACCTGATTCCCGCAGATAAAAATTCCATATTAAAGCAATTGATTAAGCGCATTGATTATAAGCGTGTGTTTAATGCCCGCCATAATCAGGATTTTGAGATTAATATTACATGGCGATTTTAAATTACCCATATTATCTATCTTACACAGTCTTTAGATAAAGATTATGCAAGATAGATAATTATATATTTCTGATATACCAAAAGAAGAGCCGGACGAATCCGACTCCTTTTATGTAATTTTTATTAGAAATACAATACTTTACCCTAATCTCAAATTATTAGCCAAACGCATAATAATAGTACAATATTTAAGGTCCTTATCATCTAACCCAAGTCCTTCACCCGTACCCTGAACAATACCGTTATCCACGCACCACTGCACGCCCTCATGCGCCCACTCCGGCATATTCTCATCTATGTAGTTATAAATCATAGGCTTAGCGTCCGCCATCTCCGTTTTTAGGTCCGTAACGATCTGATACAGCCTTGTCAGGCTATTATCAATTGCGTCCATGCGTTCTTTTTCTTCAATAGTCATTTCGGTATCCTCCTTGTTTAAAATATCCTTATAATTCTTCAGCTCATCCAATGGAAATCTCTTTCCCGGACAATCACTCGAACCTATTTCCCTGTGTCCCACAATTTTAGCATTTGGATAATAATTTGTTTTCAAATAATCCAATAGCTCCGCTATAGCTGTTTTCTGTGCTTCTGGCATAACCTCAGTCATATAAGCGCCCTCGGCGCATATGCCTATAGAACAATCATTCTGACCCTGCACATGCGCTCCCATCGACCATAACGGTCTGCCGCGGTAAATAGTGCCGTCTTTTCTAACGAAAAAATGATATCCTATACCGCTCCAGCCGTTAGCCTTGTGCCATTCATCTACTTGCGCCGCCGTACAGCGTGTACACTCCGCATGATGAAGCGCTATGTAATCCGTGCGGCTACGTCTGGACAGTCCGCCATTCCAGTGCCAGTCTGTTTCAATTATGTTCATTTTGCTGCTCCTTTACAATATCCTTATACTTGTCACCTTCAATAGCTGCCTCCGTAAAGCTGTTATTCTTCCACCACGCCGCTAATGCTGAACCTATTGTAAATAGCATTGTAATAAAATCGTTTACCTGCTCGTCCTCTATCGGTATTATCTTATACCCAAGTATAGACAACACCTGATTTACCAACGCCAAAATCAAAACGATCGTTCTTGCTATTGTTCCTGATGATATTTTCATTTTCCTTCCTCCTCAAAATCATGTACTTCTATCCTGTCTTCTTTTCTGTTAGGCAGCTGCATATATCGTTCACGTATACCGTCCATAACGCCGTTCAGACCTAACGCGTGATAATTCTGCCACATATTCTCAAAATTATCTTTCGCATAAATCTGTGCATACCCCTTATCCTTAGCTTTATTGAATTCGCTTATCATCTGCGCCCTTAATAACGCCTGTATACCCTTCTTTGTTGCCTTAGCCTGTATATCATTTTCCTTTACGCGTCTATATAAATGAGTCCACAGCAACACACATATACTCGGCACACCTAACATCATTAATATCTCATACCATGTCACTATTCAATACCTCCATCATTAAATTCATTTTCTTCTGCCGGGATTTCTACGTATTCATACGACTGAACTATTGCCGTATCTGTTTCCGTATACACGGCTGTTATGTAATACCCTTCGCGATCCTCCGGATATTCCGCTGTAGTCAGCGGCTTATAGCCCAACTGCCGCAATGTCGTTTCCGTAGGGTTTACATATACACGCCCGTTTTGGCGTATATAATCCCCTGTAAACGCTTTAAATTCTCCGTTGACCAGTTTACCAAACTGCATATCAATTCACCTCCTCCGGCTTGCTGGCATAATATTTTGCTGTAATTGCATTCGGTGCTATTACTGTATCTGCGGTAATTTCTGCCGTGCCGCTCCATAGCGGCGGCATAGCGTCCCAGTCTTGCAGGGCTGTTATGTCGGTGGTTATGGGATTTGCAATACTATATAGCCCATATGTTTCATTTTCATTTAACCAATCATTCGCCTTTTGTACCAACGTAACAGAGGTATCTTCCTCTGTGTAGCCTATTCTTGTTTTTGCAATGTACAATACATATTTTGGAATAGGATCATACATAGCAATAAATGCTTTTTCAATATTTTCTCTATATCCATATTTGCAAACAAATCTATTTGTAACGCCTACATTGCTGTTTTGTAATATGTCATATTTAACTGGCAAACAAAAAAATCCACAAACATCGTCAAGCGTTTCTCTGGTCCTGTATGCTGATAAAACATCGATTCCAACCGCATTAACCAGTTTTGCCGTCTTATTGTCGAAATCCAAAACAACTGTATCCGCCGTATCGCCGACCTTCGCCAACTGCTGCGGTGTATATATATTAAATGTCTGCGGTTCGCGGTACGACTCATATGCAGGCATTGTTTCAGTGGTGTATGCGCCTTCTATTAGCATAATATCTAACGAATCAAATATTTCATCTAATAACGCTGTTTTAGGATGTATAGATATATATTTTAATTCAGATGTACGAATCGGTGCACCATTAAATATCCCATTGTCAATCAGCCATGTAACGCCTCCAGTCGTATCCATACCGTTTTTTGAATACCCCAAATATAACTTTTCAGGAATACTTTTACCTTCTTTGATTTTTACCTGTAATGTCGTTGTCCCTTCTACAGGTATTTTAAAATGCTTATATATGCCCGCATCGCCAACCCAATCGTTTTCATTATTACTCAATAGATTCATACCGGTCATAGTCAATGGCACCTTATACCCATACGGCTCATACGCTGGCATTGTTTCGGCGGTGTATGCGCCTTCTATTAGCATGAATCCATGAACCTCATACGATTTCAATGTATTTAATTTTGTTGTTGATACTACCGCAGAATTAAATAAAATCTCAAAATCTGTAGTTTCATCAGTTGTAAATGTTAATATTGTAGATGATGATGTAGCCGCATAATAATTATTAAATCCCGTGTTATTAAATGTAGAATCAATATCACTTGATTTATATATTCTGAAATATGGTGTATTTTGTGTTATTGATGTACCGTCTTTGTAATTCATCACCGCATGATCATACATCATTGTATATGTTGTATTTGGTTTTAATTGAATTGACGCTAACATTCTACACTGGTTATAAAATGCAGTATTTTTAACAAATCGTATAACACCATTTTCAAAATATATGGAATCAGAGGCATTAAGGCCACTCATTATAGCATTCCAATTTATATTTTGCACATCAAACAAATTCACCGTCCTATCCCCGCACAACTGCACCTCCACAGGCGCATCAGGGCTTGGCGTACCGTCCTGTACAGTATTCCCATCAACCGCCATCGACACAGGCTGTCCTGCCATGCAGTCGGTCAGCGTGACCGGATAACCCGACACGGTACGCAAATATCCCCTGAATTTTCCGCTGCGGTTCAACGTCCATATCTTGCGCCGCAAATATTGATTCATACTCCTGCACCCCTCGCTACAGCGTTAATGTTTACGCCGTCATACCATATGCCTATATTGTACCGCCGTGACGCTACGGGTATAAATACGCCGTCTATCACATCATCACCACTCCATTCGATTGTGTCGGGATACACTGCCTCAGCTGCCGTTGTACCTGATGTAAATACGATATACGCCGCATAATCGTTCGGGATTTCCTCCGGCAGTGTGATAGTGACTGACGTTACTTCGCCGCAGCGGTATTCAGTATTGTTATCCGGCGTAATAGCTGCAGTGGATTCTGTTATGGTGGTTATGTTTGTGCTTTCGGTTTGTCCTGATGTGTTTGTTCCGTGTAAACAAATCCTTGCCACATTATCCCCCCTGTCTTATAATGCAGATCCTGCCTATTCCGGCAGGCTTGATGTATATATCGCTGTCTGCACCCGGTTTAAAATCATTCAGAACTGCCGATGCCGGAAGAAGTATGTAATTCTCTCCATCAAAATTATTAGTATTGCTTATATATAGCTCACTGTCAGTATAATTGGCAACAGTTGTCTTGTATCCTCTGCTATAATGCAAATGATATATATTATCGGCTTCCACTGTTTTTGTAACCATGGCATTCTCAGTAATTTCAATCAACTCAACTGCACCTCCGTGATTATATTGCTTTCCGGTGTAGCGAATTCTATCCAACCGGAAATACCAGTAAAATTCTGAAGACCGCTCTCCGGTAATTCAACAACCCAGCTTGTTGAAAATCCTCCGTTTTGTTGGTATCGTGAATTTGCTCCGATAGGCATATCATCTATCAAATTCGGATTATCCGAATCAACAGTTAATAAAAAATTATAGTCCAATAGCCTTACCGGATAGTCCTTCTCCAAAAAATTATTATATGGTATGTAATATAGTTTTTCTGAAAATATACTTCCTGATGTACTGCTTTTATCCTCGTCTGTAAATGTATATTCAAATGCCCATCTCCAAACAGGTGTGCCATCGATCCATGTTCCAATCTTTACAGGTGTCCAGCTATATGTATTCAAAGCATTGACCTTAGCTTTGACTTCATCCATATCCTCTCCTTTTGCAAGGCGTATATCTTGTGCCATTACTTATCATCCTCCTGAGCTATTTCAATTTCTATTATTCCCGATGAATCATACTCAATGGGTGTATAAAATTGAATATCATTTAACTTTCCCGTTTTGCCCAATACATCCATCTCAAACTCGCCCAACGGAAATGTAATTACCGTTCCATCAACTGTAGGGTGATTATATTCATCCATGCTATATTTCCATACTCCGGTGAATGAATATTCTTTCGTTTTATAGTTATATAATAAGCACAGCATAATTGGTATACCTGTTTTTGAACTCCATGAACCATCGACACCAAACGGATATATATTGACATCAGTATTTACATTCTTCTCAATTATTCTTACTCCGTTCGCCATAATCTTAAAAGCAACATCGATCTGGGCTATATACATATTCTCATCATGAAGACTCGTGTCATTTGCGGATGGTTTCCCAATGTCTATATTATTCACCTCATATGTTATTTCTCCGCCATATCCGAGTATAACCATAATCAAGGACAGCACATCATCAATCCTCTCAAAATTATGGCTTAACTTACTTACCTCAATTATGTCACTGTCATCAGGCAAAAATAGACTGAATTTATCTGATTTTTCCATGCTAATCTCCTTTATAAAAGCCGCGCATATGGTTCGCCATTTATAAAGACTGCATACGCGTTTGCTCCGTTTTCCCTTAAATACACTTCTCCGTTATCCACATACAGCCATGTCCTGCCGTCATAATTTTGAATATCTCCCCATGTGAACGCTTTTGCATTACCCCATGTCCCGAGCTTTTGCCGCACATCTCCCCATGTATTCTTTAAAAATACATACTCTATTTTTATATGTGCGGGCTTGACTTCCCCGACAGCAGCCCTTATCTTCTCATAATTATACGGCTGTCCTTTCCGTCCGTTAAACGTAATGCTTACCGTATAATTTTCAAAATCCTCTGTAATTTCGCATCCTGTAGGTTCATATGCCGTCACTAATGCTTTTAATTCCGAAGGAGTAAGAATCCCGTTACCCCTCTTTTTTGCCAATACTCTTGCACGTTTGGTTTCTATATCGGCAATTATCGGACCAAGACCATACTCCTCCTCATAATTCGTTAAATCCTCCGCCGTTGTAACTGACGCTTGATTTTTCAGCCTTGCGGCGTATCTTTCGACTTTGCACAACTCCAAATCAATGATTCGGTAAAGTTCCTGTATGTATGCTGATTTCCGCAGCTCCTTAGGCAAATATTTTATCACGCTACCGTCACCTCTTTTAATACAGGAATCTTACCCTTTTCCAATATAACATTTGATGTAGTGCCGTTTAACCGCAGCAGGCTGTAATCCTCAACAGCGCTGCATCCTATAATCCGTGCTCCTATCTCTGCATATGATATGTAGCTGAGTTTATTACTCTTTAAATATGCGTTTACAGCCTCCGTAATCTGTTCCTTTGCTGTTTCCTTATCCTCTGCCACCAAATTTACAGATATTTTTATACTGATTTCTTCGGCAGATACTACCGTCACATCCGCTCCGATAGGTCTGTGTTTCTCGCAGCACTCTTTAACTTCCGCAATCAGTTCTTCACTTGCGGCATCTCCCGAAGCAGATGTTATTATAATCTTTACAGTACCTCCCCCATTCCAGCATTCAATAACATCCGTATTTCCCACACCGTCAACCTCTTCCGAAATCCACGCCTTATAATCCGCCGCATTGCCTGTAGTATGCGGATTTTGTACTTTTTCATAATAGCGGTTCTTTAAATCAATATCGCCCTCTTCATCCGCGCCGCCTGTAAACGGCTCAGGATTCGTTACAGCCGTGATTCCGGGCAGTGTTACAGGAAATCGGTTAATCTTTCCGGCTGCTACGTTTCCCATACTTCCGGGGCTGTAGCATTTAGCTCCCACATCAGCAAAACCGCCCTCAGGTATTGTTACGCTTTCATCTGTCACAAACAATATATTATCACTTGCCGCCAATGCTCCCTTGTTAACTATCGCACCCCTCTCACCCGTAAATCTCAGAATTCCGGCCGACTTTACGGCATCATTCCGATTAACTGCCATATCCGCAGCCCTGCCCGTAAGTATATCGCCTTCAGAAGTTGCCACATACATATTAGCTTCTATATCCTCAATACGCTCATACAGCTTTGCGATCCTCTGAGCCACACCATACAGCACATCATAATAAAATGAGCCTACTGACGTATCATATCCTGACTGCACATCATTCAACATTGCCGCTAAAATATTATCTGTACTCTCACTCATTATAAATTCACCTCCTCGCTGCCGTATGCGGTGCTCAATTCAATTTCAATATTCAGTCTTCCTCTGACAACTGCCACCTCACACGATGTAACAGCATAAATATCATCATGCTTGAGCAGACATTCTTCTGCTTCACGCTTGATTTCAGACTGTGTAAAATCAAAATTAAATCCTTTTCCCATAGTAAGCGCTTCAATATCCGTGCCGTATCCGGTACCCTTGTAAATCTGCATTCTTTTATTGCTTCTCAGAGCCTTTTCTATCCACATCTTAAGCGCTTCCTTCCCGGTAAGCACAATAGGATTACCATGGTGAAGCACAAACTCACTTGTTTTATAATCAAATTTATAAGTTTTATCCATCAAACACCACTCCTACAACAATATAATTGCTGTATTCCTTATCAGGCAGCAATACCGCAGTTTTATTGATATTTTTATATTTCTGTATCTCATCAACAACAATTTTTTCTTTTATATCAAATGTTGCTCTTATGTGCTTATCCGATAAAATCACATCATCATTAATCCGTATTTGCAGAGGCTCAATGCTTATGATGTTTCCTGTCATGTATGCAATGCTGTCAGCATTATCCCTGCCTTTAAGCTGTTTTGCGATCCATGCAGCTCCGTCCATTATCTTTCTACCTCCAGTGTTACATAATGCCTTCCGTCCTTTATACTGTGCTGAGTAGCTGTAATTAAATGTGTTATTCCGCCCACAGCTATGCTCTGTCCGGCTCTTGGATCTCTGGCACTTTTACAGATTATATCAAATCCCATGGTCTCTTTTGCATGACAGTCCGCCGCCAGAGCATTATCTGCAACCATAGAAGCATCGGTATTTTCATCAATTGATATGATTTCCTGCAAAAAACCAAACTGATTTATTGATTCTCTGTTTTGTTTTACCATTATTTCCCTGTATGTATTATCTTTGATTGATACTATCTTGACACTGTTTTTTGTATCGGAAATATCAACGCTATGCTTATAATTCCCCATAAATTCAACCGCTGGAAGCTCTATCACATTTCCGGCAACAGTGGTCAGAGGCTCTACGGTTTCCGAACCCGCCGCAACAATATTAAATCCTGCCGGAGTAAAATAATAGCAAAACCTTCCCTTGCATTGCGATAATATATCATCAATAATGTCGGATATGTTTTTATCAAAATATATCCGGTTGATAATATACCACTGCAGCTCTACGGCTATCTGCTGTACAGGAATATATAGATCCTCGCATATCTTTATCAGCACGTCATATGCAGATATATCTTCAAACTGATATGTCTGGGCAGTTTTATTTAAATACCACCCCATATCGTTGGCGCTGTATTTATTGCTGTTTTTATCTCCGTCATCGGCTGCCGTAATAATACCCTTGAATATACGCTCCGGGACAAAAATCTGTACAATATCTCCCACCTGAGGTATATAAATCAGATCCTTCAAATATGCCGCATCAGTTTTTGCCGTTGTAAATGATACAGACGTTGACAGCTCCTCTAAACTGTCTGACCAAGACAGTTCTCCGCAATATTTTGTAATATCATGTTCGCCGCAAAACACTGCCAATTCCTTTTGCTCCGGCAATTCCGGCGCCGAGTTTAATGGAGGACATATATTTTCAGCTTTCCTGTCATTCCATACAACGACCGGAGCCGATTCATCAGCATATGCGTTTTCATCATACATATACGTTTCAATTACACCGGAAGCGTAATCAGGATTATCAAAATAGCTGCCATAATTAGCTACCTTGATAATACCTCCGTTGGACGGTGGATTCGCATGCATTGGAACAGCCGCCCAGTTAGTCATAAATTCGACTATAATTTGACCGTTTTCATGTCCCCATTTATTGCATCCGCTGTCATTCTGATTTTTAATATCTCCTATTACAGCCTTTATCACTCTGCCGTCCGCGCAAGTAATATCAACATAATCTCCCACATTGCCATATGTAGAAGTCATTGCTACCACATACCTATCGCCTATCATACCATAGCCATCACTGTCATAGTGCCGTTCACCTCTGCTTTCGCAGAAGTCTATCAACTTTTTACAGTCGGCGACCCATGCACTGTATCCGTGTTCTTCACGGTTCCACGTTTCATATGAATAATATTTTCCCAACCCTGAAGGAACACTGATTTCTTTTTTCGGAGCAATGGTAATTGACATATTCGAGGGTTTATTATCATACAATGGAGTAACTATAACCATAGAATAATCTCTGAAATAGCGTGTACGCCGCGCTACCATACCATCGCCGCCTCCTGTATTGCCCTCTATGGTCTTTACTCCTCCGTCTATTGCCGATACGACAAAGCCTACATGCAGCGCCCATGATCCTGTATATCCATGTATAAACAAATCCCCCGGCTGAGGTGTGTAATTATCTCCGCTGTGGTATGTTCCCTGCCCGTTATAACGTGCGCCGTTTGCAAAATCAACGGCACATGCAGTATGTGGCATACCTTTTACGCCTGCTTTCTCCAAAATGGTAGTTACAAACATAGCGCACCATTCATCATTCATTCCGAAGTAATCTGTAAATTCATTCGGTCTGCCTGATATTCCTTCTTTGGACAGCGCCAAGTCCAAAACCTGTTTTGCAGTAGCCATTATCCAAATGCCCCCGTGCGGTACATCATTGTAATTATTCTTAAATCTCCGTATGATAATCCCCAGCCGTCGCCCGTACCGGACAATGCTCCGCAGTCAACTGCCGCCTGTACTGCTTCATGTGCCCACTCAGGCATATTTTCATCTATGTAGTTATAAATCATTGGGTTTGACAGATCATTTACTACACCCTCAAGATAATCCAAACGAGCTAAAAGACTATTGTATTCCTCTGCTGTCAATTCCACCTCACCGTCCTCTTCGATATTTTCATAACCCAACAAATTAAATTCTTTAAATTCAATATCATAATTAAGGTTTCCGTCTGTTCCTATAGAATAGCTAAAATCCGAAACCTCACATGCCATATTAACAGGTGTATCCGTAATAATAAGGCGTATGGGGAACTTCTGTTCTATCCATTTATCAATTTTATATGTATAGTCCCAACCCCATACAGCACGGTTTTTTAAAAACGGATAGTCCCTTACAGGAAAGAATGAGCTCCAGCCTATAGTCTTAAGCTTAGGTGTTCCTATAAGCGCAAGGTCTTTTTTTGATACCGTTTCAAATTCCGTAATACTTTGCGGCTTTGATACCGTAAATTCCGGAGGCATGAGCGGAAGCTGAAGAACTTCCGCATTATTATTTACGCTAAGATATATATTCATTGTCATTTACCTCCGTTTTACATATTCAATAATTTTTGCTTAATTAGCCCCGCAAGTCTGTCCGCAATTTCTTCTATCGTCATCGTTTTTGCGTCAATGTTGATATACTGGGTAATGTTTGGCTGTCCCTTTCCGCTTTGCGTTTCCTTATCCGATAATATCTCACGCAGCTTATTCCATAACATATCCAATGGCAGCACCGCTTCCGCTCCGGCTTCTCCGCCTATAAGTGCACTTCCTCCGCTCATTCCGAACAGTGTAGCGCGCGTCAGGATTCCGCCGGAAGCAAGCAGTGATATCTTTGGAGCTGTAATCGTTGGGATAGCGGGAATGCCTACTTTTGAGCTGATATTGTTTATACCGCCGATAAGCTTATTGATACCTCCTACAGCTCCGCTCATCATACTGTTCATGCCTGTGATCACCTTATTTATAGACCCTTTGACGGTATTTACAATTCCTGTCCATATATTTGCGATTCCTGTTTTTGCCTGCTCCCATATACTAAGGAATTTGTCTTTGACTGCGGTGAGCTTGCCGCCTGTGAGCTTATCTATAAAGTCATATCCGGCTGTATAGTATCCTTTAATATATTCCATTGCTGCAAAAACAACGCCTTTAATCCCGCCGCCGTGCTCTTCATACGCTGTTTTGATATTGGCGAGCTTCTCATGCACAACACCTCTTGCGGTTTCCATGGTAGTTCCTATGGTTTCCTTTACAACATTAAATTTTTCTGAAGCCGCATTTTTTATACCTTCAAATGCTTCTTTAGCACCGTTCCATAAATTTGTCGCCGTTTCTTTTATTTTGTCCCAATTCTTGTATAAAAGCACTCCGATAGCTATAGCTGCTCCGATTCCAATAACAACTAACCCTATAGGAGATGTAACGAAAGTCATTGCCGCACCTAATCCTTTAAATGCCCCGCTTATCATCGTTGTAACCGGTCCGACCCCTTTTATTGCTGTTCCTACTCCTGAAACAGCTTTACCGAGACTGCTGAACGAGGATAACACCCCTGATAACCCCTTTGCATTGCTTAAGCCGGACAAGGCTGTTTTCAATATTCCTATTTTTCCGCTTACACCATCGAATGCTCCTAAAAATCCCGACAAAGAAGATGCTCCTTTAAACGTCAAAAAAGCTCCGGCTACACCTATAATAACGGGCTTTAACCCTTCCCAATGCGATGAAATAAAGTCTATAACACCGCTTGCCGTATTCATCGTCTGTGTCAGTGCATTTGCAATAAGCGGTATTGCAGTATTAGCTATATTTTCTATAATTGCGCTGTTGTCTCCGCTGAACGCATTAACAATACTGTTTTTTACATTATCAAACGCTGCTGCCAAACTATCTATTGCGGGACGGTTATTTTCTACAGATGTTTTTAATGCGTTAAAAACCGTTCCCGCTGCAGAAGTCATTCCTCCTACAACCGATATTGCACCTGAAACAAAATTGGTAACAGCCTCTGAAAACGCCCCGTCAGAAAATGCGTTTCTGGCATTGTTTACAAAATCACTCACTGCAGGAGTCAGCTGTTCCGAAATCGGCAGCAGAACATTCGTAGTTATAATTCGTCCGAATCCTCTTAAAGCGCTTCCCAAATCATCATATTTGACATTTTTAATTTGCTGCATTGCGTCATATGTTCTGTCAAATTCACCGTTGATGTCTGTTAGTGCTTGTATGCCTTCTGCGCCCAAATCCTCCCACATGGTGCCAAATAGCTGCACTCCCATTGTATTTTGTTCAACCTTATCTTCCATAGAAAATAACGCGTCCGATACAGATTCAAAGGCTTTTCGGCCCCTTTCTCCGCCTTCTGTAAAAGCTTTTTTTATCTCGCCTACCGACAACCCCAGAGATTGCAGCGCCTCATCACCCGTACCGTCTTTTATTCTGATTCCGAACTCTTTTACTGCATCTCCAAGTTTGTCTACACTGAATGTACCGCTTGCCGCTCCGTTAAGCAGCGAGTTAAACATCCCTTCAGCATCAATCCCTATCTGCCTGAAATGCACTGAATATTCGTTTATACTGTCCAGCAAATCTCCGTTTTTATCAAGTCCGAGCTGTGCTCCCTGCGTTATAAGATTAAACGCCTCATTGCCTGATATACCGAACTGGTCAATAAGCATATTGACCGCTCTTACGCTTTCCTGTATGTCATACCCGAACGTATCACGTAATATAAGAGCATTTGATGTTATTTCCTTAATAGCAGATGAATCAAGCCTTCTCGCACTCTGCGCGACAGTAGAAATAGCTCCGGCAATGTCCTCAAAATTTTCACCATAATTTTCGGAATAAATATCTTTTATAACGCCGCCGAAGTCAGATAATACCGAACCGGTTATTCCTGTCTGAGCTGATATATCGTTAAGCGCCGATTTATAATCAGTGCCCAGCTTTGTGGCAAATCCTGCGGCAGATAACGCCGCCGTACCTATACCGGATGCCACTCCAACAGCAATACTGGAAACTTTTTTAAGTTTATCCCCAAAAGAAGCCGATGCTTTTCCTGCTCCTTCTAACGAACTTTTCAGCCCTCCGGCAGCTGATACAGCCGACTTCATATTGGTGAAGAAATTTCCCGCATTAAGCACTAACGTAGCGCCTATGCTGCGTTTAGCCATACTTTATTTCCCTCCCATCGCCGCCTTAATTTCCTTCACATTTTCCTCCGCTGCCAAAAGCATACTTGCGTCAAGAAAATCACGAACAGCCGCTGACGCTGCGGCGACTCTGTCCCAATCGTGACCGCGCTGTACATAATAGTGTATTCTGTATAAATCACGGTCACGCTTTATCAGTTTTTTATCTCTTCAACCTTATTTCCCGCTCCTGCAAGCTCTGTACACTGCGCTGCGATTTTTCCGATTTCTCCGAGTTCAAAAATCTTATCTACAATTTCATCAGGTTCGGCACAGCCGTATGCACTCTGTAATTGGCTGTCCTTCAAATTCGGCGTCAAACAGCACTCATACACCAAATACCTGTCGCTAAGCCCGCCGTTATCGATTGCCTGCGTATCGGAAACAGTATCTCTGTCCGGCTGTTTTATTGTTATTACTGCGTCAAGGGATTCTATGTATAAATCCTTAGTTTTTGGCGTTTTCTTTCCTTCAATTAGCGCATCTTTTCTTTTAATCAATTCCTCACATGTCAATTTTATCTTATTCATATTAAACCTCCATTTCGCCGCCTCAGTGCGGCATATACTATCACTTGCACGGATCCTCTATGGTATCCAAATACTTAAATCCCGTAAAACCTCCCGAAAGCTCGTCCTCACATATCTTGCCGCTTTCAAATGCTGCCAGTGTAAGCTCATCGAACCAGCAGTTGTCAACCTGTATACGTTCGATTCCCCCGTTATCCGGGTCAGACAATTTTGTGATAATAGTACTTCGCGGGTCCTTGCCTGCCGCAATTTGTTCGACATATTTCTTGGCGCGTGAGAACACTTTTCTAACAGTAACCGAAAACGTACCGGATATGCTCATAAGCTTACTGTCCTCCATCATATCTCCGGCAAACTGTACCGTCTCACGATTTGTCTTGATTTTTAACTCAACCTTGCTTACTTCGTACGTTATATCCCCGTCAAGCCACAAATAACCGTGCGTTCCGGAAATAATCTGCCCGGGGAGCGGCTTTTTTCTGTCTGCCATAAATCACTGCCTCCTTAATTCATGTTGATTCCAAAATATAAATTACTTATCGCATCGCTAAACTGTACATCTGCAGATACGTAAATGTTTTTACCTGTGTTTGCCTGTTTAATTTCCGTTTCGCTCATCTCCGAAACATCATATCCCTTTGATATCAAATAGCTCCTCGTACCGTCAATATCAATGTCTGCTGTATTATCATACTGGTCATATAAAACACCATTGCGGACCAATTCATCAAAATACTGATTTACAGCCCCCACAAACAGCATTTTATTATCATAGCTGTTATTTTCGCCTATATTGTTCTCCTCAAACGTTGTGCGAATGTCGTCACGTATCAGATCCATTCCCTCAACGATCTTTATAGACTTCATATCCTCAGTTAAATCACCGCTGAGCGTTGTTAAGGAATTATTCTCGCACGCGATCTTTATCTTCTCGCCGTCATTTATCAATATCATCTTTCCGGCGTCAATATCTTCATCAGGAGTAAGGCTCTCTGATATTGACTCCAACTCCGGCAATACTGCATAAGTCGCGCTTTCCGACAATGATAATCCCGCAAGAAGCCCTGCAATTCTCGCACAATATTCTGCAGCTGTATAGGTTTTTAACCCCGCTTTATTATTCTCTGTCGCAAAATCAATAATGCCCATATTATTGGGGCTGTAGCTTACAGAGCTGCATGGAAGAACTGCTTTGAATGTCTTTTTGGCAGCTCTCTGAGCTATGATCCATTTGCCTACTTCGGAAACATCTTCCGATTCTGTCCCGATCCCCGGAATAGCAAGATAATTCCAATGCTTATTCTTAAGCCTTGATAAAATATCATCTATTTCATCTTCAGTGCCTTTTCTTTCCACAATAACACGCTTAGGAGATCCCATAAACGCTAAATTCAAATAACCCTGATTCGTAGTAGTCCAGTCTTCCTTATTAATTTCAGCTTCTGTTCCGTAGCTATAGCTTTCATTCCCTGCTCCGCTCTTTGTATCATCATACAAAATCAATGCGGCAATACCGTTTGAACTGCGTATTACGGCAGTTTCCGCCTTTGCTTTAAATTCAATATTTATTTCAGGTAAACCCAAAATACACACCTCCTATAATCCTAATACCAAACTTTCCATTTTATCATAAGTTTCGCCGTCATCCGGGCAAATTTGTTCATATGTCAGGTCAAATTCAACCATCTGAACATACTTTTCACGATAAAATCTCATGTTTTCTATAGTCAGATACCTGCCGTTGACCTCCAAAGCTTTGTAAGCTAAAATATTACGTATTTTTTCCGCAAAAATATTGCATTCAATTTTAGTCTCATTTGCCGGATAACAGCTTATTTCCACGGTATCTGTAACAGATTCCATTCCGGAGCATAACAGCGTCAGCTCTGAAACGTCTGCCGAGACAAAAACCGCCGGCTTTGTGAAACCTTCGTCTATTTCTCCGGCAAAAGCATTCAGTCCATTGTCTTTGAGCTTCTTTACAATCGCTGTTTGTATATCCGTCTCCGTTATTCTCAATCCGCATCCCACTCCTTTATAATTCCGTTTATAATTTTTTCTGCTGAGCGTCCGAACCTTGACCGTGCTTCATTTATGGCATTGTCAAGCATATGCCTTCCCTCGACTTCCCCATAAGAACGAATACCTCTTGCACTAAGCTGTACGGCATTAAGCTTGCGTCCACGTACTCTTGTTTTGCCTCCCCTTATGATATCATGACCATACTCTATCAAATGAGCATGTGGAGCTGTAGATTCTATGCGAACAACCTTCACTCTGCCGTTTTGATATTCTTTTACTGGCTTTGAACGCCATGAGCGTTTGAGCTGCCCCGGATGCAGCTTTCCCTGCTTTGATGGAGGTATTTTCCCCTTGTATTTTGGCGACAACTCTTTGGTTCGCTTTTTCACCTGCTCTCCCTGCGCCATGAGCAGGGCGTCCGCGTCATTATCGTAATTTTTCTTACAGCGGTTGAATGCTTTTTCAAGCTCATCAAAGCCGAATACATCAACATCTTTCTTTGCCATTTTTATCAACCTCCGCCGCAACGATCTGCAACTCGCAATTGCGACCGCCTATATTTAATACCGATACAATATCGAACTCTTTATCCTCGAATTTAATCTTCATGTCTGTAGTTATCCCCGATAAATACCTCAATGTTATCTTATATGTGGTTTCGGCGCGTATCTTTTGTGCTTCGCTGTATTCTCTGCCCGTTGTGGGCGATACATTCGCCCATACGGTCTTATAAGGCTTATAGTCAAGTGTATACTCGCCCAAAACATTTTCAATGCTTACAGTCGGTTTTAACAGCGTTATACGGTGTCTCATCTTCCCAATGTCCACTATTCGCCCTCTCCCTTCGCAAGTGTTTCAAGCTCAAGCTGCGTAAGCATGGTTGATATGCTCCGCGCATAGCTGCCGCTGCCATATGCAGTGCGCGTCTCATAAAAATCACTGACAAGCATACAGGCAATCAATTCCGCTCTTGCGCTGTCCATATCTACTTCCGCTCCGCATGCTCCGGCAATATATTCATTCGCCGCATCGATATAAAGCTGTATAAGCTCATTTTCCTCGTCATGCTCTATACGCAGAAACGCCTTTGCTTTTGATAAATCTATACTCATTACTCAGCTCCCAAAAGGAGATATGTGTACGCCTTATCATCAGCCTGCATTACAGCATAGCCCTCAATTACTCTCACGGCTGTCTGATTCTTACCGAAATAATAATCCTTTGATGACGCAAACTGCAATCCCATAAGCTGTATAAAATAAACCGCCGATTTGATTGAGCCGACAAATACCGGATGCTTGCTTGTTTCGTCCTTGAGCTGTGAATCCGGGAATACCACGATAGGAAGTCCGTCAAAAAGCTTTCTTGTCGGGTTCTGGAGGTCTGTTGACAAGAGAGGTCTGCCGTTTTCGTCTACCTCGTTATCAAGCATTACAAATCCGGACTGGTTTGTGATGATTACGCCATCATTGAGATATCCGGGGTCTATCGCGGTATTCTTCTGTTTTCTTATATCGAGCAAGCCTGTTACATCTGTTCCGCTCTTTCCTGATTTTAATGCCGCAAATATATCCGCGTTTTCGGAAATAATGGAATTTCTTACAAACCACTGGTTAATATACGCTCCAAGCCCTGCCTGCTCTGTATCAAGCAAAACATTTGATACGGGAAACACCTTACCCATAAGCTTTATCGCCCATGGTTTACTTTTAAACGTTGGATTTGTTTCTGACGGAACATCATCGCCGTCATCAAAGTTTGTCAGTCCGGCAGGCTCAGAGCCTTCAAAGGTAAAGGATCCTTTCAACGAATTTGTCGTAATCACTGTACAAAGATCCTTTGCCGCAGCATAAGTCTTGCGGTACTGGCGTATCTGTGTATCAACATCCTCCGGCACAAGATAATTTTCTCCGGAGCTGCCGCCTGTAACAAGAGCGTTTTCCGCTTCGGTTAGGCTCTTATGCCTCAAGACCTTAGCCATTACAGACCATCCGTTAATCTTATTTGTGGGTTCGGGCTTTTCCGGAACTCCGAATTTCTCAAGCTCATATAATTCCTTCTCTGAATTATACATTTCCCTAAGGTCCTTAGCCTCCTCGATGGCAGCCTGTGCCTCCTTAATCTTTCCGGCGTTCTGAAACTCTCTTGCCTGTGCCGACTTTTCCTCAAATTTTGCGAATATTTCACGCATCTTTTTAGTCATTCATTTTGCTCCTTTCCGCAAATATAAAATTTTCAAGCATATCCAAATCAAGACCGTTTTTAATACTCTCGTCTTCCGGCTTATCCTCATCAGCTTTGCCGTTCTGATTAAACGGAGCATTTTTAAAACTTAAATCAGTGATATCGGATATACTGTTCATAGCTTTAATCTCGCCCTTAACACATACCTTGTCAAACATTTCAGCGCAGTCTTCGGCTGTAAGCCATGTTTCCGCCTCCATTTTCGCGATAATGTCCTCCTCGGTAATGCCTTCTTTTGCATTATCCGCATATGTATTTATAATAGACTTTTCGATTATATCCAAACTGTCCGCAGCGGCTCTTAAATCGGTACTGTTTCCATACGCATATGTCCATGCTTTGTGTATCATCATGTACGTATTCTTCGGCATCACTATCTCATCACCCGCCAATGCTATCACAGATGCAATAGAGCCTGCAAGTCCGTCAATATAAACCGTCTTATGCGCCGAATGTGCCTTCAGTCTGTTATAAATTGCATTTCCGGCAAATACGCTTCCCCCTCCGCTGTTAATGTAGATATTCATCTGCTTAACGTCCTTGTTTTGGGTAAGCACCTCTGCCACATCAGACGGGCAAATATCATCATCGCTCCATTTATAACCCTTATCGTTTACAATATCGCCGAAAAACAGTAAGTCCACGCTTGTTTCTGTCTTGTTTCTAACGTCAACGCTAAACTTCATTTCCTCTGTCGTCCTCCTTAATCTCCGCCGCAATGTCCGATCCGGCTTTATTTATCGGTATCATATTACCGTTTACAAGATACATATTGCCTCCGTCTTCGTCCGGTATTGCACTCATATTCTCTTTTTCACGTATTTCATTTGCATTAAGCCAACCATTCTGCCGCGCTTTTGCATATCCTTCCATACGCGTTGCAAAATCAGCTCTTAATATCACATCAACATTAAACCGGAAAAAATATCCGTCCGCAATTTCCGAATCAAATAACAGCTTTTCGGTCAGCTCCTCTTCTATTCCCTTGAGAAGTACCAGAAGAGTATCCGTTAAAAATGCTTGCTGCTGCTGTTCGCTGTTGGCGTAGCTTGATTTTTCATAATCGTTAAGCTGATTCGGCTTAATCCCGAACGCCGCCGCAATCTGCAATGACGTGTATTTTTTAAGCTCAAGAAACTGTGCGTCCGTAAGCTTGATATTGAGCGGATTTATCCTCATGCCATACGGTACCGGAATAAAATTTATCGAGCGGTTTGCGTCAACCGCCGCTTCAACCGTTTTTATAGCCTGCTTTCTAAGCGGTTCCGACAAATCCGCCGTATACTCTACAGTTGCTTTACCTGTCAATCCGCTCTTGTAAAGCCCTGAAATAAAATTCTGTGCATCAAGAGCGCCGTCAATGGTAACACGCAATATATCCCGCACCGATAATCCGCAAAGCCCGTCAAACGACATATATGTTTTAAAATGCAGAATCTCATCTTTGTGGAATTTAAATATACGTCCGGTAGTCGGCTCACTGTAAACATACCACAATCCGCCCGTATTGGAGATTATCCTTGCATCATCATAATAAACAGTCATATAGCTGTTATCCAGAATGATCAGCTCCGGAGCTGTTCCGTGTTTAGAATCATTAATATAAACATAGCAGTTGCCATAATGATAAATTATGTTTACAACCGCTGCCCAAAACG
>ERZ1643251.1412-NODE-1412-length-27364-cov-6.238127_pt1 | contig 27364 bp, 31 predicted proteins | sample MGYA00579261_ERZ1643251 | MGnify/ENA primary metagenome ERZ1643251 (study PRJEB29033, sample SAMEA4952267) | chicken gut metagenome | biome: Broiler Chicken; feature: Gastrointestinal Tract; material: Caecum | place: Ireland | collected 2018 | study: Broiler... | reverse complement strand
ACGCAGATGCAGTTATAGATGAACATGGAGGGAATCTCATGCATATAGTTGCGAATCTGCGTGTATGCCTCGGACGCATCCGTCTCTTCTCTGGACGGGGATTTCAACTCTACCAGCACCACGGGCAGACCGTTAAGGAACAACAGCACATCCGGGCGCTTGTTGCTGTTCTCAACGAAAGTCCATTGATTTGCAACGATGAAGGAGTTGTTGTCAGGATTCTTATAGTCCACAAGGTACACGAGGCCGGAGCGTTCCTCGCCCTTGACGAAGTAGCGCACTTCGATTCCATGCTGAATGTAGTCCATAAAGACAGCATTCTTCTGAACCAGTTCGGCATTTTCAAAGTTTTTCAGCTTGAACAGTGCATCTGCGATGGCGTCCTCCGGCATAGTCGGATTCAGACGGCGCAGAGCGGCGTTCAGTTCTTCTTCGTAGAGAGGACTGTTAAAATCCCTGTCCACATCGGGACCGTAGACATAGCGGTAACCCATGTTCTGGAACAGTTCTATGATGGAATTCTCGTAGTCCGCTTCGGTATAAAATCCTGACATAGTTTTCACTCCTTCTGTTTATTTTACCTGACATCCCTTACGGGAATTTTCGTTTATTCACACCTTGCTCCGATTCAAACGAGAATTTAGAGCGGCAAGTTCAGGCGTATTTCCAAGAGTTGTTCGTTGAGAACGCTGATCCTGCATGGACATTGGGAGCCATTAGCGATCTCGGTACTGTTGTTGGCGGCAGTACACCTTCAAAATCCAAGCCAGAATACTACACCGAGGACGGCATCGCATGGATAACTCCGAAAGACTTATCTATCAATAAAGCCAAGTTTATTTCTCATGGTGAAAATGACATTACAGAACTCGGCTTAAAGAATAGCAGTGCCTCTATCATGCCGGAAGGAACTGTTCTGTTTTCATCTCGTGCGCCGATAGGCTACATTGCGATTGCTTCTGGCGAGGTGACAACCAATCAGGGTTTTAAGTCTGTTGTTCCAAAACCTGAGATAGGAACTGCTTATGTGTATTGCTTCCTAAAGCACAATCTTCCGGTTATTGAAGGTATGGCATCTGGCTCTACTTTCAAGGAAGTCTCAGGCAGTACCATGAAAAATGTTCCTGCGGTAATTCCAGACACCGAAACACTGACTTGTTTTAATGATTTCTGCGCCCCTATCTTCGCTCATCAGAGAATACTGGAAGAGCAGAATCAATCATTAGCAGCTTTAAGGGACAGCCTACTTCCAAAACTTATGTCTGGTGAGATTGATGTCTCCGGCATCCAGCTCTAAGCTGCTAAATTCTCGTTTACCTCCGTATTCTGTGCTATTTTCTTATCCAGGCTACCAAGAACATCAGCGATTTTTTTCTGAGTAGCAAGGTCGGGAATTTCCATTTCCAAGTCCTCAATATCAGACGGCTTGATTGATGGGTACGCAGATGTGCTTTGCTCTGCGATAGCATGAAGTGCCTCGACAAGAGTGGGCTGCGTCAGCAGATAATAAAGGAAGTCTGCGTCAAGCATACCAGCATCCACATCAATCACAGCAAATCCAGTTGAAACGAGAAAATTTTCCGGCTGTGTTTTGATGATGCCAAAGTGACGCTGATTCGGGCGCACCGTAGAATAAATGATGCTGTCCTTCTTGACTTTTCTTCTCGCTCTGCTGGGGAGCTTATCATTCCCCACATCTATGTATTGAATGGAATCAATTCTGTTGTTGGTGATGTTCCCTGTGTCCAAATAGTTCACAAACTTCCATTCCTCTTTTGGGGAGTAGGAGTCTGCATTGGTAACGCAGGCATCGCCCAATCTGATTTTTCTCCATGCTTCCATCATGTCACCGTCCTAACCTATATATTTCCTGTGAGCCGTTTTTACATTGCTCTGCTTGACCATTGCGTACTGCAAGGTCGTATCGATTCGCTGATGCCCCAGGAGCCGTTGCAACTGCTCGATAGGCATCCCTTTGTCAATCGCCATTGTTGCCAATGTCCGTCTGAACTTATGTGGATGCACTTTCGGGATGTTCAGCCGCTTGCCCATCTCCCGGAGCCGATGTTCGATGCCGCCGATCTGTATCCGCTCGTGCGGAGCCCTTAATGTTACGAATAGCGCCGGATTGTCATCCGTGCGGCTGGCAAGGTACTCCTGCAGGTGCAGCTTTGTTCTGGCATCAAAATAAACCATTCGCTCTTTATCTCCTTTACCGAAAACCTTACATTCCCTCTCGGCAAAATCAATATCATCCCGATTTAGCAGAACCAATTCCCCCACACGCATTCCCGTTGAAGCAAGCATATCGATCATAGCCAAGTCCCGCAGTTCCTCGCAGTTATCGCGCATCTTCTCCAAATCCTCGTCCGAGTAGGTTTCCTTGATGCTGCTTGCCGTTTTCACCTTATGAATACGGCGCACCGGACTTTTGATAATGTAATCCTCATCCTCAAGCCATGAAAAGAAACTGGAAAGGATACGGCGTATGTTGTCAATGGTTACCCGGCTTGACTGATTCTTGCTCTGGTAATCGGTAAGGTAAGTCCTCAAGTCCTCTGTAAGAATATGTCGGACATTCTTGCCGAGAGATGATACCATTGCATCAATCGTGGTCTGGTAATACTTCAGCGTCTTTTCCGAACATCCCTCAATCCGCTTAGCTGCTATAAACATTGCTATAAGGTCATTGCTATCGTCCTCCTCCGGCTTTACTTCCGTGCCGGTCACTTCGTAGTGATAGAGCGCCTGTTCCATCACCTGTCTCAGCTGTTTCAGTTGGGCATTGTCGAGGTAGGGCAACATCTGCTGCATTACCTCTGTCATCAATTCTTCTTTCATGTCGTTTCTCCTTCTATATTGATAATTCCAGAGAACGACATCAACGGCAGTTCCATTGGCTTGGCTCTCGCCGTTGGTGAGAGTTAATCGTACTTAAACGAGAATTTAGCGGCTTAGAGCTGGATGTTGGACACATCAATCTCGCCGGACATCAGCCGAGGAAGTAAACTGTCACGGATAGCTTCAAGACGGCATATTTCCTCATAGTTATTGCGTATGGCGGCATCCATAGGTGCAACAATTTCTTCAAACCGCTCCAATTCATCCTTGGTAGGAATGATAATCGGCATCGAATTTAGTGCATCCCGGTTGATGGAGCCGAAAACGGTACCCTCACCATTAAACATATCCAGTTTCTCTCTTAGGGAGAAAACTGTATATAACACGAAAGATTGATGATTGTCCTTCGAACGGATTGCTCCAAGTCCGCGACCTATGCAACAAGGCTCATAGGCAACATTAAGATCGCCAACAGGAGCGCGAACGCTCATAAGCACATCATTTGATTGAGCCATGCGCTTGGGATCAGTTGTGAATAGGCGTCGTGTCGGGAATCTGAACCCAAATTCACCTCTTCCTTGGAAGAAAACGGTGCCGACACCATCCTCATTATAGGTATCGCCTTTTGGCGACTGTCCCATCGCGATGTCTGCCACATCAGAAAGGACTCCTTCAGCCCACTGATCGGAGGCGTTATGAATAAACATATTGGCGTAAAGTGCTTGTGCTTGCTCCTGTAAATTCTCGTTTATCTCATTGTTCACCTCGATTTTGTCATCAAATGTGGACAACAAATCAGCTATTTTCCTTTGCACATCAATATGAGGAAGCGCAATTGGAAAATCCTTTATTTGCCCCGCATTTAGGTTTTGCTGTGCCCCTCCATTAGCGAGTGCAGCTAACTGTGTGTACCTTGAACATAGCCAATAATACACATATCTATAATCAGCTTTACTGGCATCGATAATCAAATTGCAGCAGGCTTGATTAGTCGTTAAGGGAATCTTTGAAATAGCAACTCTTGCAGCTGTTGCTCCATACATTGCGACAATAATGGCATTCGCTGGAACCCATTTTGCTGAAGATGCAGAGTAACCTTCATCCGTAATGAATTTTTCTGTAGCGTATATTCGGTTAAACTTTATTTCCGAGGTATTAAGCCACGGAATATTGCCCCCGGCATAATACTCGTCGTGTTTTTTATTCGGTGTGCCCCCGCTGTAAACGTTGGCGCACACATCTGAAATCTTTCCGTTTCTCATAGACTTTGCATCCACTCCTTCAGCGTAATACCACTTTCTGTTTTCCAAGATGAAGGACCGTTGCAACTACTGCCGCAAACAAACTCACCGGCAACAGATGAACTATTAAAAACAATATCCTTCTTTAACGTCAGCTCCTCATCTGTTATTCCCGATTCCTCTCTTCGCTTAATAACGGTCTTGTAGCTCTTGAAATGGTTAGAAACGTTTTGAGAAACAGTAGAACCTTTTTTCAAAACAAACCGGCCCTCTGAATATGTTAGTTTTGCTAAGAAATTGTTCTTGGCACTTTTCATATAAAAATCCATTTTGACACCTCGTTTTATATCGTCAGATTTCATATCCAATCGCTCCTAACTTTCTCCTGATCTCATCCTCCAGTTCATGAGACTTAGCAAACATATCGGATAGTTCAGATGTCAGCCTTGCCATTTTCTCTTCAAACGGCTCGCCGTCATCTTCCTGCTCTTCAATGCCGACATAGCGTCCCGGTGTCAGAATATAATCCTGTTTTGCAATGTCTTGCAGGGTGGCGACAGAGCAGAAGCCCTTCACGTCCTCAAGCGTTCCATTTTGGAATGCCTCGAAAGTATCGGCGAGTTTCTGAATGTCCTCTTCGGAGAAATCCCTGTGCTTGCGGTCAACCATGTGTCCCATCTTGCGGGCGTCGATAAAGAGTGTCTTGCCTTTCTGCTTCTTGCCCTTCGTGATGAACCACAGAGTCACCGGAATGGTTACGCTATAAAAAAGCTGCGTCGGCATGGCAATAATGCCTTCGATCAAATCATCCTCTATGATTTTCTTGCGGATTTCACCCTCACCGCTTGACTGCGTGGACAATGCCCCATTTGCAAGCACCAGACCAATCTTGCCGTTAGGCGCAAGGTGATGAATCATGTGTTGAATCCATGCGTAGTTGGCATTGCCCGCAGGTGGAATACCATATTTCCAACGCACATCTTCCAGTAGTTTCTCCTGATTCCACGGATGATAGTTGAAGGGCGGATTCGCAAGAATAAAGTCCGCTTTCAAGGTCGGGTGCAGATCGTTCGTAAAGGTATCTGCTTGATAAGGGCCAAAGTCTGCATCGATTCCTCGAATAGCCATGTTCATTTTTGCCATTTTCCACGTGTCAGCGTTTGCCTCTTGTCCATAAACAGAGATGGCTCCCCGCTTGCCGGAATGCGCCTGAATAAATTTTGCGCTCTGCACGAACATACCACCGCTGCCACAGCAGCAATCGTATACACGGCAGTTTTCAAATGGGCGAAGGATAGAGACGAGCGTCTTAACCACGCTGGAAGGAGTATAGAATTCGCCTCCTCCGACACCTTCCTTTTCCGCAAACTGTGCGATACAGTATTCATAGGTACGGCCAAGAAGGTCTTCACTCTCCGTGGTGTTGCTCATGTCGATGTTATTAGTAAAGATGTCAACGACATCACCCAGCACACGCTTGTCCAAATCTGGGCTTGCATAATTTTTCGGAAGGACATTCTTCAGAGTCTTGTTCTCAGCTTCAATGGCTCTCATAGCCGTATCGATAACCGTTCCAATTTCCGGAGTATGAGCTGCTGAAGCAATTGTGCTCCATCTTGCTTCTTCCGGCACGAAGAACACGTTCTCCATCGTATAAGCATCACGGTCATCCTCGAATCCATCACCATCCGCAACAAGCTCCTGATATCTCTTATCAAAAGCTGCGGAAATATAGCGCAGGAATATAAGGCCGATTATGACCTTTCTATATTCTGCTGCCGGGATATGTCCCCACAGGACGCAAGCCGCATCCCACAGTTGTTTTTCAAAGCCGATATTGGCATTAGTTTTATCAGCCATCTGAATCTACCTCCAAGTAATCGCATGTATCCATGCTTATTCTATTCTTTGCGTTGTCCGAAAAAACGGGCTCAGTCTTCAGTTTTTTCTTCCGGTGCGTCGTCTGGAACCATTTCGCAAATGTCAGAGATGTCGCAATTAAGTTCCTCACAGATTTTTACCAAGACATCTGTCGTAACGTTGGCACCTTTTCCGAGCTTGGCAAGGGAGGCAGAGCTGATTTTTGCCTTCTTAGCAAACTCTGTTTTTTTCATGTCTCGCTCTACGAGCATTACCCATAATTTTTTATAAGATAGTTTCATACTTACTCCTTCGGGAGATCCTTTCTCCAACTTGGCATGAAGCCGTACACATGTCCGTCTTTCTCATCTTTGTGATACGTTACTACATTGATTCCCTTTGCTTCAAAATCTATATCCTCCGGAATGACATTCAGGTTATCAACGATGATGACCTGGCCATCACCCTGGTGGTTAATAAAATAATGGTATAGTCCATTTTTTATCGTGTTATCGCCAAACTCGTCCTCATTTTCATCAAAGCCGAGCAACGGCGTATCGATCATGAGGAATCCAGGCTTAATGAACACATTGTCGCTGTTGAAGTATTCATACAGCATCATGGCCACAACAGAATTCAGGAAGGAGCGATAGCCCTTTCCTTGATCCTCCGACTTCGGCACACCGTCCATCAAAATATCGAATGTTCCAAAATCCCAGCTGGCATAACCGGCGTTCCGATAATTGCATTCTTTGAGTATCTTATTTAAAAGCGTGTTGAAGCCGGTTCCGACCTCCTCCTCAAACTCCTGCTTTGCATGGTAGAGAGGAGGATTTTTCTGCTTCTGCAGCTCGGCAACCTTCTTCTGCCCAAGTATAGCAAGTTGCTCATTTACAAAATCGATACCTGTCTGAAGCGTCGTATAATCCTTAAACCGCTGCAGACCGGACCGATAATTCTGGATCTCACGATTCTTATCATCGAGAGCCTTGTTGACTTCGGTCCTGCGAATCTGCAATTCTTCGATACTCTTACGGATAGATTCCTGTTCCTCACGCACACTATTTTCAGTCGCGGCAATTACGGTGAGCTCGGAGGCTATTCGCTTGATCTCAGCGTTGATAGCTTCAATATAGCTATCATCATCTTCCGGATGCAGTTCGCCTCCACAGAACGGGCATACTCCATTTTCCGGCAATCCCTTCACGGCCTGCTCGCCCTTTGAAATGAAGTCCAGCCTTTGCAGATCTGCCTTGTACTGACTGATAAGGGATTCGTACCTGTCCAAAAGCACGCGGCAATTGGCGTCCTCTTGCTGATATTCCGTCATCTGTCTTACGATAGCGGTATTCTCTTCGATTAGCTCTTTGATTTCCTGGTGAACTTCCTGAATGTGATCCGAGAGCTGTTGCATCTCGCTCTCGATGTCCAGACCGGCCAATTCCTCAAGCTGCATAATATAACCGACGCGCTTCTCCGTAAGAGCGGCTACCTGCTCCTCGATGTAATCTACCACTGCTTTCTTCTTCGCAGTGGCCACCTCCGGCTTGGTGATCTCCGGTATTCCTTTTTTATAATCTCCGGTGAGGAGAAAATACAACGATGCTATCAGCGGCGTCTCGTACCGCTGATCTTTGATTACGATGGATTCCGACTTGTCGATCTCGTTCTCATCGGCAAAGAAAACGCTGGCGATGTTCGTCCATGACATACGTTCCCTTGCATAGCGGGCGGTCTTCGGGACCTCAATTGTCTCGTCAAGTCCGATGATGCGCAACCACAGATCATTCAGATACCTTGGGCTGGTAGCCTTTTTATAATTGGTATCATATTCACCGTTTTCGACTTCTTCGCTTTCAGCAACTACAGTAGCCTTCTCCTCGTCGAGCTTTCTGGATATGGTAATCCTTCCGTATCGTTTGGTAAGGAAAACACCCTCAATATCCGTGTAGCCTGTCAGTGGAGAATAAGGCCTCGTGTCGGAGCTGAAAAGATAATAAATACACTTGAGTATCCACGTTTTTCCGGTATTTGATCGTCCTTGGATGATGTTCAATCCGTCCGTGAAGTTTATAACACCGTCAATCTTTCCGGCTCCGGATACACGCAGTTTTTCGATCATAAAACTCTGCATCCTTACACCCCCTTTGACTCCGTAGCTCTATCGCTTATATATTGCAATACGCCTTCGTCTGTGCAATTAGAGAAACGCCTGCATACGATTTTTGCTCCAACAACGTAGGAACGAGCATACGGTGACTGAACACCTTGCACTACTTGTCTGCCACGATCATTAATGCTGTATAAAAAGCCCTGCTCCGTGTGTTGCACACTAATAAAATCATTTCTGACCGAGAGTTTGACAGCCTCGGTTATTTTTTCGCGTTTATTTGCAAACTCAGCAAAGCCAAACTCATTATCGCCATGAAGGTTTTTATCAAGCACCTTGCACTTCTTGCCGTAGATGCAGATAAAATCCAGAGCTGCAAGCCTGTCAACATTCGCCGGTACATTTAAGGTATCTACCAGTAGAAGGAGCCGCAGCATGTTTTCAAATGTTGTATTAAAAACCTTACTCCGCATACGGATCTACCCACGAAGTCATCGTCTTGTCGTTCACCAGAATATGAACGATGCCAAGCCTTTCTAAATTTCCTATCAGATTCTTTATCAGGGACAGCTTTGACTTTGTCAGTTGAACATCGGAGATTTTCTTAAGGACCTCCAACAAGCGTCTGTATCCATTATCGTAATCGTCAAAATATGTAGTCTTGATGCCGTCATAAGCATCGGATTTCAAAATATCAAACTGGTTTTCCCCGTCCTCATACACTTCGCTGATGGACCTCTGTATGCTCTCAGCGCTGAGATATGCCTTGCGCTGATCATAAAAGTTTGTTTGATACTTCTTTGGAAGCGCAGGTATGTCGTCCACGGTTACAGAATCACGGGACAGCGCTTCTGCGTATGCATCACACAGGGCAGAAATGTACCCCGCCTCAAAATCATAAATCTGCGCGTCACTCAGCTTGATCGGGAGCTCTATGACATCGCCATCAATATATAGTTTACCGTCCTCGCAGTAGATTCGATCTCCTGCGAGATTTTTTATGCTCGGCTTCGGATCGTGGATAGTGAGTTTGATATCCACATCATGGATACCTTTGGCCAGACCATGAAAAATCTGATTCAAAACATCCTGAATTGCCGATCCAAGCTCTTCTATATCAACATTGATTCCTCGGTTTTCAAGGAATGTCTGTAAATGTTCCTTGTCTGCGTCGTAAAGATTGTCTATTTCATCAGCGAAATCCTGACCATCATATCTACTACAAATCAAACCGGCGCGAGCCTTTGATATGTATTTTTTTCCTTCGAGAATCTGGTCAAGCATATTGATAGACATCCTGCTTGCAAGGGGATTGAATTCATCGTTCAAATCCATCTGCTGCTCTTCTTCAGTCATAGGATCGCGCAGTGTATCGCCAACCAGAGCAATGACAAAATCACCGCCACGTCCGGTCGGGTCCATATATGTTTTTAACTCGCCAGCGATTTCGTGAAAATACACTCCGGCTCTACCTCCTTTTGACCTTTTAGGTCAAACCGCAGTCATCGGCGGTCATAACCGAAAAAGCCAGATTTTGTACAATGAAGAAAATCAGCGCCGCTGATAGAAAAGTTCCTTTGAAATTATATCACAGATTTTAGCGTTTTACAATCCCTTTCGTGTTTTCGCTGATAAAAAATTTGTGAATGCAAAGAAAAGTTTCTTAAAGAATCGCTGATTCCGCCCTGAGCAAGGCTACAAACCGCTCACCACCACCGAGGTGTTGTTCCGAGTGCACAAAGAGGGACTGTTCGCCGCCGACGTGATGGGACAACTGAATAAGAAGCCAGCACGCGAACAGCTGGACGCAACTTGAAGCGGAGGCATTGTTCTCTCGCATCGGATGGGATTTCTGCGTCCATTTTGCCGCTGGCACCCATACGGGCTCTCCGCTTCTCCACACCATTCAGCGGTTGTGGGGCCGAAGGAGGGCCCGTATTATGCAAAACAAAGACAATCAGAGTAAACGTATCTATCTCAAAGCCACTCGTCAGTGGGTGGATGTCTCGGAAGAATACTACCGCGACCATACCCGTTACCACGACGCTCTCCGTAAACGTCAGCAGTCTCATGGGCAGTGCGTCTGCCCAAAGAACAAGTTCTGGCTCTGCGATGGTGACTGCCTTACTTGCGAATTCCGTCGCGCTGGTGACATGCTCTCCCTTGATTACACGGTTGAAAACGAAGACGGCGATGTCTGCTCTCCGCTGGACAACCTTGCCGATCCTGCTCCTTCCATTGAAGAGATCATCTGCGACAAAGCCGAGCTCGATCAGCTCTTTGCCCGTCTGAATGAGCTGATGCCGGAAGCAGTCGAAATCGGCAGACTCCGTCAGGACGGTCTGTCCGATGAGGCGATTGCCAAGATTATCGGCATCAAGCGCACCACATTCCTGTCTCGTCTCAAGAAGGCTAAGAAGCAACTCGCCGCAGAATTTCCGGATCGCTTCTAAATAATGTATGGCTCCGGCTGCCGTTATGGTGGCCGGAGTTTTTCTCAATTTTTCTCCCTTCCTTCGTCAAACCGTCTGCCTCACCTCCCGTGGGAAGTGTAAGGAGCACGAAACCACAAGCTCCGGAACGGAGGTGAACGACATGTACGAAGCACGCAACAAGAGCCCTGCGGACGCAGAAGTCATCGAGGTGTTGAACGCAATCAGTCACGTATCCGCAAGGTTGGCAAGGAAACTCACAGTCCTTGCTGCACAAAGCAAATCCGAGGAAGGAGGAAAACATTATGAGCAAAATGGGCGATATGGCCATGACCATCGAAGAGCTCCGAAATGCTGCTGCCGCTATTAACGATGCTGCCGACTGGCTTTCCCGTCAGTTTAGCGGTGAGCCCGCAGTTGCTGAACCTGTACCCGCAAAAGAACCGGAACTGAAGCTGGAGGATGTCCGCGCTGTATTGGCGGATATGTCCCGCAAAGGTCACACGGCTGAGATTCGTGTCCTACTTCAAAAGTATGGTGCTGCTAAGCTCTCCGGCGTCGATCCGGCGAACTACAGCGCACTCTTGAAAGATGTGGAGGGACTGGATCATGCCAACTAAACACGCATTACTCTCCGCGTCGTCATCTGAACGCTGGATTCACTGCCCGCCGTCCGCAAGGCTCTCCGAGAGTTATGAAGATAAAGGAAGCGACTACGCTGCCGAAGGTACCGATGCCCACAGTCTGTGCGAATTCAAATTGAAGACCGCACTTGGCATGGAGGCTGACGATCCCACCGAGGGCCTGACTTACTACGATCAGGAAATGGACGACTGCGCCACGGGCTATGCAGCCTATGTGCTGGAGCAGGTGGAAGCCGCAAAGGAAGTCTGCAGCGATCCGGTCGTTCTGATTGAGCAGCGTGTCGACTTCTCCCGCTGGGTAGAACAGGGATTCGGAACCGCCGACTGCATCATTATCGCGGACGGCACCCTGCAGATCATCGATTTCAAATATGGTCTCGGCGTATTGGTCTCTGCTGAAGAAAACCCGCAGATGATGTGTTACGCGCTCGGCGCTTTGGAGCTATTCGATGACATCTACGACATCAGTACCGTCCGTATGACGATCTACCAGCCACGCCGGGATAACCTTTCAACCTACGAACTTTCCAAAGAGGACCTGTTTCGCTGGGCAGAAGATGTTCTGAAGCCCGCTGCCGATCTCGCCGTCGCCGGTGACGGCAACTTCCTCTGCGGAGAATGGTGTGGTTTCTGTAAGGCCAAGAACGCCTGCCGCGCTCGTGCCGCTGCCAATCTGGAGCTTGCGAAATATGAATTTAAGCTGCCGCCATTGCTCACCGACGAAGACGTGGAGGACATTCTCTCCAAGATTGACGATCTGGTGACATGGGCATCCGACATTAAGGAATACGCGCTCCAGCAGGCGATCAGCGGCAAGGAGTGGTCCGGCTGGAAGCTGGTCGAAGGCCGCTCCAATAGAAAATACACAAACGACGCTGCCGTTGCTGAGGCAGTCACCAAAGCCGGTTTTGATCCGTATGAGCGGAAGCTCCTCGGCGTCACTGCCATGCAGAAGCTCCTCGGCAAAGCCCGCTTTGAGGAAGTCCTTGCAGGTCTTATCGAAAAGCCGCAGGGCAAACCCACTCTGGTGCCGGAGAGTGACAAGCGTCCGGCCATGAACAATGCAAAATCTGATTTCAGTGAAAATTAAGGAGGACAAGATTATGTCTAAGAACACTACTGTAAAAAATCCCATGAAGGTCATCACCGGTGAAGGCACCCGTTGGAGCTACGCCAACGTCTGGGAACCGAAGTCTATCAACGGCGGCGCTCCGAAGTACAGCGTCAGCCTGATCATCCCGAAGTCCGACACCAAGACCGTTGCCAAGATCAAAGCTGCTATCGAAGCCGCCTATGCCGAAGGCGAGTCCAAGCTCAAGGGCAACTCCAAGAGCGTACCGCCTCTTACATCCATCAAGACGCCTCTCCGTGACGGTGACGTAGAGCGCCCAGACGATCCGGCTTATGCCAACGCCTACTTCATCAATGCAAACTCTGCTACGGCACCCGGCATTGTGGACACAGACCTCAATCCTGTGCTTACCCGCTCAGAGGTGTATTCCGGTGTCTATGGCCGCGCCAGCATCACGCTGTACGCGTTCAACTCGAACGGCAATCGCGGCATCGCCTGCGGCCTCAATAACCTGCAGCTGATCCGCGCCGGTGAACCTCTCGGCGGTAAGGCAAGCGCTGAGTCCGATTTCTCCACCGATGCCGACGAAGATTTTCTCAACTAAGGAAAGGAGCGCAAACTCATGGAAAACACGGTTATGATTTCATCTCTTCTCTGCAACATCCTGATCGGGTGCTTCTGCATCGTGGTCCTCTCTTGGGTCGTGGTCGCCATCCAGACGGTTATAAATGACTTCAAGCGTGAAAAGCGCGAGGAGAAAAAGGCCCTGCAGGACGACGAATACCACGAAAAACGTATGGAAGCCCTGAAATAACGCATGTGGGCTGGTGGCGTACCCTCGCTGCCAGCCCTTTTTAAGGATGGTGATGATATGCAAACTTTGAGTATTGATATTGAAACCTACAGCAGTATCAGCTTACAAAAATCCGGTGTTTACCGATATGTGGAAGCGCCGGACTTTGAGATACTGCTGTTTGGATATAGCGTGGACTCCGGGCCGGTGCGGGTGATTGACCTTGCCTGCGGCGAGAAGATACCGGAGGACATTATGGAAGCCCTGACAGATGATGACGTCATCAAATGGGCTTTTAACGCGAACTTTGAACGCATTTGTCTTTCGCAGCATTTAAAGAATCTGGGCATCAGCCTTGATCCCTTCTATGATAATCATCCGCTTTCCACAGAGTGTGCCCGATACCTCAATCCGGAAAGCTGGCGCTGCTCCATGATCTGGTCTGCCACTATGGGCCTGCCGCTTTCCCTCGAAGGCGTCGGCGCGGTCCTCGGTCTGGAGAAGCAAAAGCTCACCGAGGGCAAGGACCTGATCAAGTTCTTCTGCCAGCCTTGCGCTCCGACAAAAGCTAACGGCCAGCGCACCAGAAACTACCCCTATCACGCGCCGGATAAATGGGCCGCTTTCAAGCGATACAACATCCGTGACGTTGAGGCAGAGATGTCCATACAGGAGCGCCTGCAAAAGTTCCCGGTGCCAGACACCGTCTGGGATGAATATCACATTGATCAGGAAATCAATGATCGCGGCGTGGCTATCGACCTTCCGCTGGTCAGGCAGGCTATTGATATGGATGCCCGCTCCCGCGCAGAACTGACAGATGCCATGCGTGAGCTGACGGAGCTCGATAATCCCAACAGCGTGCAGCAAATGAAACAGTGGCTTTCCGACAACGGTCTGGAAACAGACAGCCTCGGTAAAAAGATCGTAGCGGAGCTTATCAAAACCGCGCCTCCGGAGCTGCAGCGTGTACTTATGCTCCGCCAGCAACTTGCCAAGTCCAGCGTCAAAAAGTATCAGGCCATGATAAACGCAGTCTGCGCGGACAGTCGTGCCCGTGGCATGTTCCAGTTTTATGGAGCCAATCGTACCGGTCGCTGGGCCGGGAGGCTCATTCAATTGCAAAACCTGCCGCAAAATCATCTCGCTGATCTTGCCGATGCACGCTCCCTTGTCCGCTCCGGCGATTACGACAGCGTCGAAATGCTATACGAAGATGTACCGGACACGCTATCGCAGCTTATAAGAACTGCCTTTATTCCGAAAGACGGCAACAAGCTCATTGTCTCCGACTTTTCTGCAATCGAGGCCCGCGTCATCGCATGGATGGCCGGTGAGAACTGGCGACAGGAGGTCTTTGCCAAAGGCGGCGATATCTACTGTGCCAGCGCCAGTCAGATGTTCAAAGTTCCGGTCGAGAAGCATGGTATCAACGGACATCTGCGTCAAAAAGGCAAGATCGCGGAATTGGCACTCGGCTACGGCGGCTCGGCCGGTGCGCTCAAAGCTATGGGCGCGCTGGAGATGGGCCTTACCGAAGATGAGCTTCCGCAGCTGGTCGATGCTTGGCGTCAATCCAATCCGAGGATCGTCGCTTTCTGGTGGGACGTAGACCGGGCCGCCATGGAAGCAGTCAAATATCACCACGCCACCAAAACACACGGTATCCTCTTTACCTATCGGAGCGGGATGCTCTTTATTACTCTGCCCTCCGGACGGAACCTCGCCTACGTAAAGCCCAAGGTCGGCACTAACAAATTCGGCGGCGAGTGTATCACTTACGAAGGCGTCGGTGGGACAAAGAAATGGGAGCGACTCGATTCCTACGGGCCGAAATTTGTGGAGAACATCGTGCAGGCAACCTCCCGCGACATTCTGTGCTATGCCATGAAGACGCTCCGCTGTTGCAGCATTGTCATGCATATCCACGACGAGCTGGTTATTGAAGCGGACCCGCGTATATCGCTTGATGCGGTATGTGAACAAATGGGCCGCACTCCTCCGTGGGCAAAAGGCCTGCAGCTTAGGGCCGATGGCTACGAAACCGAATTCTATAAAAAAGACTGAGTCTCCTTCGTCAAAAGCGGGCTGTCACCTCCAGTGGAAAGTAGAAATGGGCGGTGACAGCCTGCCCGGAAAGGAGGCTCTTTTCATGAGTGTTGATATTCACAATAGCGAAGGATATGTCGATCCCACAGCATTTGAGGCACTCTCCGGCATTGAACACGAGGAGCAAAAAGCGCTCCGGACATTCAGGCCTATCGTCTATATCTGCTCTCCCTATGCAGGAGATATAGAGACGAACGTGGCCGCAGCCCGCAGATACTCCCGTTTTGCCGTGGAAAAAGGCTATATCCCCATCGCACCGCACCTGCTGTTTCCACAGTTTTTGAATGACAGCGATCCTAACGAGCGTGAGCTTGGACTTTTCTTCGGAAACGCCATCATGAGCAAGTGCTCGGAGATCTGGGTATTCGGAAGCAAAATCTCAAACGGCATGGCAGCGGAAATCAAACGCGCACGCTGGAAGAACTATCGCCTGCGCTATTTCACAGAAGAATTGGAGGAGAAAAACGATGTTTGAAATCAAAGAAAACCGGCGTATTCTGCCTGACGGAACCGAAATCACAACTTACAGCCGCGATGTGATCAGCGCCAACATCCTCGAAGTGGAAGCAGGCACCACCGGATACAAAGGCGGCGACACCGGTCATGGCGGACGTACCTATTTTCGTATTGCCGACGTAGCCAGCACCGACATTCAGGTGCATCCCCTCGGTCGCTATGCCGATGAAGGCTTTGAAGTAATCCTCGGTGGCGACTGTGAACTGGAAACCATGATCCGCGCACTGAAGTTTATCACGCAGGTCTTGGAGGAGGAAGCCGAGGAGGTGTTTAACTGATGTTTACCCTTTACAGCGCGGACATTACCGGCAATCCCGGTAACTGCTCCTATCCCCATCGCCATGACGTGACGGACAGGGCCAGTCTGAAAGCTGCTATCTGTCACGACTATGTATGTGCGGAATATAAAAACCACTACCGTAACGGAGACAACTTCATCGGCAGCGATTGCCTGCCAGTGGACTGCGATAATGATCACTCGGAGGAACCAGCCGATTGGATCACCCCGGATGATGTTGCCGCTGCTTTTCCCGGCGTCAGCTTTGCGGTCCACTACAGCCGCTTTCATAACCGTGAGAAAAACGGCAAGCCCGCCAGACCGAAGTTCCATATTCTGTTCCCGATAGATTTCATGACCGATGCTGCAGATTACAGTGATATGAAACGGCTCGTCAATACGATATTTCCGTATTTTGATACACAGGCGCTGGACGCAGCTCGTTTCTTCTTCGGCACCACGACTGCCGATGTCGAAATTCGGGAAGGAAATATGAACCTGACGGACTTTCTGCAGGATGCAGACGCTTTCGATCAGGATATGAACGGTGGGCAGTATGGTGACCGTGTGATCTCCGAAGGAAACCGTAATGCCACCATGTCCCGCTTTGCCGGGAAGGTCATCAAAAAATACGGCGATACCGACGAAGCGTATCAATGCTTTCTCGATGAAGCCGCCAAGTGCGATCCGCTTCTTTCGGACGCTGAGCTCAAAACCATCTGGCGCAGTGCACAGAAGTTTTACTCCCGCGTGGCATCGCAGGACGGCTATGTGCCTCCTGATGTTTACAACGACGATACCAGCTATAAACCTGAGGACTTCTCCGACGTCGGGCAGGCCGAGGTGCTGGCAAAGCACTTCTCAAATGAGCTGCGCTACTCACCGGCTACCCACTTCATCCGTTATACAGAACACTACTGGAAGGAAACCGAACCCGGTGCGCAGGCTGTCGCTCATGAGCTCACCCGCAGGCAGCTAAAGGAAGCCTCCAAGGAAATGCAGGAAGCTCTAAAGAAAATGGAAGACTGCGGAGCCCAGACCATTCTCGACGGCACCAGTAAGGCAAAGGCCGAACAGCTGATGAGCGATGAACAGCTGGAAGCCTATAAGGACTTTCTCTCCGCCAAGGCATATCAGGCGTTTGCGCTCCGTCGCCGGGATTCCAAATATATCACTGCGACCTTAAAGGAATCACATCCGATGCTGGAGATCTCGCCGCGTGATCTGGATGCAGATTGCTTTGCCCTCTGCACGCCTGCTGCCACTTACGATCTTCGCAAAGGTCTCGCCGGTGCCAGAGAACACTCGCCGGAGGATTTCATTACCAAGATTACAGCGGTCTCGCCAAGCAGCAAGGGAGAACAGATCTGGCTCGACTGCCTTGACCTGATCTTTTGCGGCAATCAGGAACTGATCGACTATGTGCAAATGATCTGCGGGCTGGCCGTCATTGGCAAGGTCTATGTGGAAGCCCTGATTATTGCCTACGGCGGAGGTCGCAACGGTAAATCCACCTTCTGGAACTCTGTCTCCCGCGTCCTCGGACTTTACAGTGGAAACATCTCTGCAGATACGTTGACGGTCGGCTGCCGCAGGAATATCAAACCGGAGCTGGCCGAGGCCAAAGGTAAACGCCTGCTGATCGCGGCAGAGATGCAGGAAGGAGCTCGTCTCAACGATTCTACCGTCAAGCAGCTCTGCTCTACGGATGATATGTTCGCGGAAAAGAAATATAAGGACCCGTTTTCATTTACGCCTTGCCATACACTGGTGCTCTATACCAATCACCTGCCGCGTGTCAGCGCTTCTGACGATGGTATATGGCGCAGGCTTATTGTGATCCCGTTTGATGCCAAGATCGAAGGTGCCGGTGATAAGAAGAACTATGCGGAATACCTCTATACCAATGCCGGTGAGAGTATCCTCGCGTGGGTAATCGAAGGTGCCAAAAAGGTCATTGAACTTGATTACAAAATCCCGGTTCCGGCATGTGTACAGAAAGCCATTGATGAATACCGCGCCCAGAATGACTGGTTTGGACACTTTATCGAAGATAAATGCGATGTCGGTGCTGAGTATAAGGAGAGCTCCTCGGCGCTATATCAGGCGTATCGGAATTACTGCCTTGATACCAACGAGTATGTCCGCAGCACCGCAGACTTCTATTTTGCGCTGGAAAACGCTGGCTACGAGCGGATTGCGGTCAAGAGGAAGCGTTTCTTTAAGGGCCTGTGCCTGAAAAAAGACGACGGCGATTTTGATGATTTTCTGACCTGATTTCATGGGATGTGCAAGGTCTATCAAGGTCTTATACAAAAATTATCTTAGGAGCATATTTTTTCAGCCTAAGAAAAAGTTCAGTAAATGGCATTGATACACCTTGCACCTTCCCGTTTTAACGGCCTGATGAAAGGAAAAATATGCGAGAAAAGACAATAGAGAAAAAACTTGCTGACGCAGTAAAGGCTCGTGGCGGTCGGGCCCCCAAATTCACGAGTCCCGGCTTTGATGGCATGCCGGATCGTATCGTACTGATGCCAGGTGGCCGCATAGCCTTTGTAGAGGTCAAGGCTCCCGGCAAGGCACCGCGCCCTTTGCAGGAAGCGAGACACCGATTGCTGCGGCAGCTTGGCTTTCGCGTCTACGTGTTGGATGACGAGAGCCAGATTGGAGGAATCCTTGATGAAATATGTTCCACATGATTATCAGCAATATGCTACCGACTATATCGAAACACACCCTATTGCGGCGGTCCTGCTGGATATGGGCCTTGGCAAGACGGCGATCACACTGACGGCCCTTCTGGATCTTCTGTTTGACAGCTTCGAGGCACACCGCGTTTTGGTAATCGCACCACTTCGTGTTGCTCGTGATACATGGCCCGCCGAGATTGAAAAATGGGATCACTTAAAACTCCTGACCTACTCTGTTGCGGTCGGCACGGAAAAGGAAAGAAAAGAAGCCCTGATGCGTCCTGCAGATATTTACATCATCAACCGCGAGAACGTCCAGTGGCTCATAGAGCAAAGCGGCCTGCCCTTTGACTTCGATACCGTCATTGTGGATGAGCTATCTTCTTTCAAAAGCCACCAGTCAAAGCGTTTCAAAGCACTTATGAAGGTGCGGCCACGGATCAGGCGCATTGTGGGCCTTACCGGTACCCCTTCCGCAAACGGTCTGATGGACTTGTGGGCAGAATTCAAGATTCTGGACATGGGACAGCGCCTCGGTCGCTTCATCGGCATGTATCGGAACAACTACTTCACACCGGATAAGCGTAACGGGCAGATCATTTATTCCTACCGACTCCTGCCCGGTGCGGATAAGGCGATCTATCAGAAGATCTCCGATATCACGATTTCCATGAAGGCTTCCGACCACCTGAAGATGCCGGAACTCGTGATGAACAACTGCGTGGTGGAATTATCCGACGATGAGGCTGAACGCTATGACGAATTACGGCAGACTTTGGTATTACAGCTGCCGGAAACGGATATCACTGTTGCCAATGCCGCCGTCCTCTCCGGCAAACTCCTGCAAATGGCAAACGGTGCGATTTATGACGATGACGGCCAGCCTATTCGGATACATGACCGAAAGCTGGATGCCTTGGAGGACCTTATCGAGGGTGCGAACGGAAAGCCGGTATTAGTGGCCTACTGGTTCAAGCACGATCTTGATCGTATCAAGGCCCGTTTCAAGGTCCGTGAGATCAAGACCTCTGCCGATATCCGCGACTGGAATGCCGGAAAAATCCCGGTGGCGGTGATACATCCCGCTTCTGCCGGTCACGGCCTTAACCTGCAGGCTGGCGGCTCTACCCTTATCTGGTTTGGCCTTACATGGTCGCTGGAATTGTATCAGCAGACCAATGCCCGCCTCTGGCGGCAGGGACAATCCGAGACCGTGGTCATTCACCACATTATTACGAATGGTACTGTTGATAATCACGTTTTAAAGGCCCTGCAGAGCAAAGAGAAAACCCAGAACAGTCTCATTGCCGCTGTAAAGGCCGAACTTTATAAATGACAATCCATGCAAATCAGAGTCAATCCGAGGATCACAAATTCGGAGGTGAGACTTTGGACCCATACGAGAATCTGGCTCAGGCCATCATCCTTCAGGCCGTAAAAGACTACCGGCTTACCGATGATGAGTGCGAGCTTGCAGAAATCGAGCGCTTCTTCCGCTCCGGCTGGTTTGGTGTCCTGTCAAAAGTCGATCCGGAGTATCTCATCAAAAAGCTGCGGAAGGAGAAACAAAAATGACTGCAAAGGAATATTTATCACAGGCCCGGACGCTGGATATGCGGATAAAATCCAAGCTCCAGCAGATCGAGTCCTTAAACGAACTGGCCACATCGTGCACCGTTGTTTACAGCGATATGCCCCGTAACCCGAATCATGGCGGCTCCAAGGTGGAAACCGCTGTCATAAAAATAATCGAGGTCGAGGAAAGCCTGAAACGAGATGTGGATAATCTGGTTGAGCTGAAGAAGGAAATTATGGCGACGATTCATGCGGTTTCCGATGTCGAACTGCAAACCCTGCTGGAGAAGCGGTATCTGTGCTTCCTCTCGTGGGAGAAGATTGCGGTGGAGATGCACTACAGCATTCAGCATATATACCGGATGCACGATACGGCGCTTTCTTGTGTTGCCGCCATCATGAGAGTAAATGAGAGAGAATAAGAGTCGCTTCTTATGATAGTATTATGATGGACAAAGAAACACATACGGAAGCCTTGTTGGAGCCCGCTCCTGCAAGGCTTTTCTTATGTGCGTAAAGCGAGGTGATTAAGTGCCAAGGAAACCCAAGCGTCCCTGCTCCTATCCCGGCTGTCCCAACCTGACTGATGGAAGGTACTGCCCGGTGCATGAGAAGCAGGAAAACGCACGCTATGAAAAATATGACCGTAGCCCAGAGACCAAACGCAGGTATGGACGCGCTTGGAAGCGTATCCGGGACCGCTACGTCTCACAGCACCCGCTATGTGAAGTGTGTCTGGAGCGTGGGCTCTACGTTCCTACCGAGGAAGTCCACCACAAGCTCCCTCTTGCTGAAGGCGGCACGCATGAAGATTCACATTTGATTGCTCTTTGTAAAAGCTGCCACGCAAGAATTCATGCGGAACGTGGTGATCGCTGGCATAACCACCCCACCGGGTAGGGCGGTCAAAATCTCTACGACTGTTTTTCCGGACAACGGGCGTGGGCCTTCGCGTGCAAATTCGCGTAAGTTTTTGAGGGAATAGCCCTGTCCGGAGAAAAGAGGTGTGAAACATGGGACAGCGAGGACCAAAACCCGGTAGCGGCGGCAGGCCGAAAAAGCCGATTGCTGAAAAAATCGCCGCTGGCAATCCGGGAAAAAGAAAATTGACCGTCATCGACTTTGACAACAAGGCCGCTGACCTTGATGGAGAGACGATGCCGAAACCGTCTGAATTTCTTTCTGCGACACAGAAAGACGGAACACAGCTTTGTGCTGTGGAAATATACGAAGCAACATGGAAGTGGCTGAATGACCGAGGTTGTTCTCACCTTATCTCCCCGCAAATGATCGAGCGTTACGCTATGGCTTCTGCAAGGTGGATTCAGTGTGAGGCGGCAACCTCCGAGTTTGGCTTTCTGGCTAAACACCCGACTACCGGCGCAGCCATTCAATCACCGTATGTCGCTATCGCTGATAAATACATGACGCAGTCGAACCGCATCTGGGGAGAGATTTTCCAGATTGTCCGAGAAAACTGCATGACGGAATACGGCGGTATATCTCCGCAGGACGATGTTATGGAGCGGCTTCTTACCGCTCGGAAAGGGAACTGATATGTATGAAAAAGTAAATCCGGCGCATCCCGACAAGGTGGCCGACCGCATCGCCGGTGCCCTTGTGGACCTTGCGTACCAAAAAGATAAGAATCCGAAAATCGCCGTGGAGGTTTTAATCGGTCACGGCGTCTGCCATATCGTTGCGGAGAGCTCTGTTCATATTACCAATGATGAGGTGGCTTCGATTGTTTACCGCATCGGCGGTGATCGCGTACTGTCCGATTATGTCGAAGTCCCGCAGGATGAACATCTGGCAGATAATCAGAGCGCGGGCATCCGCTGCGGCGATAATGGCATCTTCAAAGGCATGCCCGTAACAGCAGAGCAGAAAGCGCTGGCGGAGATTGCAAAACAAATCTATGCCATCTACGGCTGTGACGGCAAATACATTCTGGACGAGGCCCGCCTGATCATCTGCCAGAGTAATGCCAAGACCTACCACCTGCACGAGGCCTATCCGAAGGCAGAGATCAATCCGCTCGGTGACTGGACCGGCGGCACCGATGTAGATACCGGTGCTGTTAACCGGAAGCTCGGCTCTGATATGGGCGACTCTGTAACAGGCGGTGGTCTGCATGGCAAAGATCTGTCCAAGGCTGATGTCAGCGTGAACATATACGCATGGCTCAAGGCGCAGGAAACCGGAACGCCTGTCGAGCTCATCTGCGCCATTGGTGATGATGCTGTAGATGACATTCCATACGAGAGAATCGTAGAAACAGCGAGAGCTTTCATTGACCGCGTCGGCGGCTTTGAAAAGTTCGCTGAGTGGGGACTGATATGCTGATAGAGAAAAAGAAAGTTACCGAGCTCATCCCTGCGGATTATAACCCGCGTAAGGATTTGAAGCCCGGTGATCCGGAATACGAAAAACTGAAACGCTCCATCGAGCAATTTGGCTATGTGGAGCCTGTTATCTGGAATCAGACAACCGGTCGCGTGGTCGGCGGGCATCAGCGCCTGAAGGTCCTGATCGATATGGGTATCACGGAAGTCGAATGCGTCGTTGTGGAGCTCTCTGAAGAAAAGGAAAAGGCGCTCAATGTCGCACTGAACAAAATCTCCGGCGATTGGGATAAGGAGAAGCTGGCACTGCTCATCGCGGACCTGCAGGGCGCGGATTTTGATGTATCCCTCACCGGCTTTGAACCCGCCGAGCTGGATGCCTTGTTTAAGGACGGCATGAAAGACGGCATTCACGATGATGATTTTGATGTAGAGGAAGAATTAAAAAAGCCCGCTATGTCAAAGCTCGGTGACGTCTGGACGCTGGGCAGGCACCGTCTGGTCTGCGGCGATTCCACCAAGGCAGAAACCTTCGAGCTTCTGATGGCAGGTGCCAAGGCAAACCTCGTGGTGACGGACCCGCCGTATAACGTGAACTACGAAGGCAGCGCAGGAAAGATCAAAAACGATAACATGGCAAACGCCGCCTTTTATCAATTCCTGCTGGACGCTTTCACGCTCACGGAAAAAGCGATGGCGGACGATGCCTCCATATATGTGTTTCATGCGGATACCGAAGGGCTGAACTTCCGCAGGGCTTTTGCCGACGCGGGATTCTACCTCTCCGGTTGCTGCATCTGGAAAAAGAACTCTCTTGTTCTAGGCCGCAGCCCTTATCAATGGATTCATGAACCTGTGCTCTTCGGCTGGAAGAAATCCGGCAAGCACGAATGGTACGCAGGTCGAAAGGAAACCACGGTCTGGGAATATGACAAACCCAAGAAGAACGGCGATCATCCAACCATGAAGCCGATTGCGCTGCTGGCCTATCCGATTATGAATTCCAGCATGAGTAACACGCTGGTTCTCGATCCTTTCGGTGGCTCCGGTTCCACGCTCATCGCCTGCGAGCAGTCAGATCGCTCCTGCTACACCATCGAGCTGGATGAAAAATTCTGCGATGTAATTGTAAAAAGGTATATAGAACAGGTCGGCTCCGCTGACGGCGTTTCGCTTCAGCGCGACGGCCTGACTTACGCTTATGAAGATGTGTCAGTAATCGACGATTAAACACAAAATCCTCCAGCCAGATTTGGTACATATATTTTCCCGAAAACGCTTGCTATTACAGGCGTTCAGAGTGATATATGTACCTACCAAAAAACACAAAGGAGGATTTTCCATGAAAGCAACCTACAACGTAACCGGAGACGAGCGCAAAGCTCTGGTCAGGATCATTTCCGAGGTCATCGGCATGAAGCCCGTGTACATGCGCATGCCAACCTGCGCCTACGTTATCGCGGGCATCACCGTCGAAAAAGACGGAGCGGTGGTCTGGGACGAGCGCACCGACGACACCACCATCGATGCAGTCAAGGCTGCCCTTTCAGATGCGGGCTTTACCGCTGAAGAAAATACGCGGCCAGAGGTCACTTCCAATGAATATGGTCTGGTGGTGCAGATGCCGAAAGCCAGCTTCACAGAAGACTCCCTCAACAACCTACACAGGCTCATTGAGGCCAAGGGCAGCCTGATAAAAAAGGCGCTGGATGTGACGGAGCTTCCAATCACTGAGGAGGACGACAAGCTCTCCTTCCCTTGGTTCACCACCGAGCCTGATCCGGATGAGGTCAGAGCCTACACCCACTTCATCACGGCCCTGTGCGAGATGGCAAGGAACCAGAAACGTGTTACCGCCAAGAAAAAGGAAACCGACAATGACAAATACGCATTCCGGTGCTTTCTGCTCCGCCTCGGTTTTATCGGCACGGATTACAAAACGGAGCGCAAAATCCTGCTCCGCAATCTTTCCGGCAGCTCCGCCTTCCGTAACGGCACACCGGCAAAGGAGGTGTCAGTATGCGAGTGATTTCAAAAGAACGCCTGCAGGCACTGCGTGAGCGCTTCAAACCCGGCAGCCGCGTCGAGCTTTTGAAGATGGACGACGTGCAGGCCCCGCCTATTGGTACCAGAGGCACCGTAGTCGGCGTGGACGACATCGGTTCCATCATGGTGAATTGGGATAACGGTTCCGGTCTCTCCGTTGCCTACGGTGAAGATGAATGCAAGGTGGTGGCGGATCATGACTGAAACCATAAAGGATCAGATTCTGGCGGTCCGCGACACGGGCCTGACGAACATGTTTGATGTGAATGCGGTCCAGCGCCTTGCCTATGAACGTGACTTCTACGAGCTGGTCGTTTACCTCGAAGAAAACCGCAAGGAATATGTGCATTTCATTCTGACAGGCGAGGCATAAAGTACACAGTTTTCTACCCGAATCTTTGTGTAGATTATGCCCGAAAATAACGCAAAAATAGCTTGCTATTATGTGCCTTCAGAGTGATATATGTACATACCAAAACGAACGGAGGTAAACACCATGAACGCAAACAACACCTACTTTGAAAACCTGAAGTGCCTCGGCCACGAATACGAGGAGCGCCGCGCAGCTCACGAAAGCCGCAAGCAGCATATCATCGACACCTACGGCTGGGACAGCGAGGAACTGAAAACTTGGTACGCTGAGAAGGGAGCGATGAAATTCCCCTTCGAGCAGGGAACCTGCAAAGCCTACCGCGCTTTTACACAGAGCCTTTCCCGTAAGGAAGACGAACTGGAGATGGACGATTTCCTTTGGGATAAGGAAGTCAAGGATTTCATTGACGCGCTCCGCGAGGCCGGGATCAAGACCTTTGTTTACACAAACCAGAGCACAGCGGTGATGGAAAACCTTCACGCCTTTGCTGCGCAGGGCTGCACGATGCTTGGCCTTTGCACCATCACGAGACAGGAAACACGCTGGGGAGACGAGGAGCCCTCCGAGATCATGGGCATCCGCTTCCAGCTGAACTAAGGAGGTGCCGGGTATGTGGAGCGAAGGAACCATCGGCATCCCGGATGCCAACATTAAGGATAAGTACACGGTCTGCCACTACTGGGTGAAGCATTACGAGGAACCCAGCGAGACCTGCGGGATCAACGGCGGCAAGATCAGCAATCTGATGATCAAGATTGATGGCCAGATCGTATGCAACTATGACAGAGAATGGGATGTAGAGCCTACCTGCAAGGAAGCAGAAATGGCGCTTTGCATTCTGCTGAACAACTACAACTAAGAAACGGCATTTGAATATGCCCTTGGGATTGAGCCTGATGGCTCTGTTCCTCGTTACGGAAGAAGTCGCTCAGGCGGCTTATTTTTATGCTTTTCGGAAGGAGGTGACCGGCTATCCGTAAGCTGAAAAAATACAAACCGACGCAGTTTGCCGCTAAGGATTCCTATTACAATCAGGACGCCGCCGACTATGCGGTCATGTTCATCGAGTCCCTCTGCCACACGAAAGGCACATGGGCCGGAAAGCCCTTCGAGCTAATTGACTGGCAGGAGCAGATTATCCGGGATATCTTCGGAACGCTCAAGCCCAACGGCTACCGACAGTTCAATACCGCCTACATTGAGATACCCAAGAAGATGGGCAAATCGGAGCTGGCCGCTGCGGTGGCACTCCTGCTCACATGCGGCGACGGTGAGGAACGTGCAGAGGTCTACGGCTGCGCTGCGGATCGTCAGCAGGCGTCCATTGTTTTTGAAGTGGCAGCCGATATGGTCAGGATGTGTCCGGCGCTTAACCGGCGCGTCAAAATCCTAACGGCCACCAAGCGTATAGTTTACGCTCCTACCAACAGCTTCTATCAGGTGCTTTCCGCAGAAGCCTACAGTAAACACGGCTTTAATATCCACGGCGTGGTATTTGATGAGCTGCACACGCAGCCCAACCGAAAGCTCTTTGATGTTATGACCAAGGGCTCTGGCGATGCGCGTATGCAGCCTTTATATTTCCTTATCACGACTGCCGGTACGGATACAAAGTCTATCTGCTATGAAACGCACCAGAAGGCACAGGATATTCTGGCCGGACGCAAAATCGATCCGACCTTCTATCCGGTGATCTATGGCGCAGATGAGGCTGATGATTGGACGGACCCAAAAGTGTGGAAAAAGGCAAACCCCTCTCTCGGTATTACGGTCGGCATCGATAAGGTAAAAGCCGCCTGCGAGTCCGCAAAACAAAATCCCGCTGAGGAGAATGCTTTCCGGCAGCTCAGGCTCAATCAATGGGTAAAGCAGGCTGTCAGATGGATGCCGATGGATAAATGGGATAAATGCTCCTTTGCCGTAAACGAGAATGATCTGGAAGGTCGCGTCTGCTATGGCGGTCTGGACCTGTCCTCTACTACGGATATCACGGCTTTTGTGCTGGTGTTCCCGCCGGAGGATGAAGATGACAAATATGTGATCCTTCCATACTTCTGGATACCGGAGGAACAGATGGATCTGCGTGTGCGCCGTGACCACGTTCCCTATGACCTGTGGGAACGCCAGGGCGTGCTGATGACCACCGAGGGAAATGTAGTCCACTACGGCTACATTGAAAAATTCATTGAGCAGCTGGGTGAACGGTTCAATATTAGAGAGATTGCCTTTGACCGCTGGGGCGCTGTGCAGATGGTGCAGAACCTTGAGGGCATGGGCTTCACGGTAGTCCCCTTCGGGCAGGGCTTTAAGGATATGAGTCCTCCTACCAAAGAACTGATGAAGCTGGTGCTGGAGGAAAAGATCGCCCACGGCGGACACCCGGTGCTGCGGTGGATGATGGACAACATCTACATCCGCACCGACCCGGCAGGCAACA
>ERZ1643251.1411-NODE-1411-length-27374-cov-9.832022_pt1 | contig 27374 bp, 24 predicted proteins | sample MGYA00579261_ERZ1643251 | MGnify/ENA primary metagenome ERZ1643251 (study PRJEB29033, sample SAMEA4952267) | chicken gut metagenome | biome: Broiler Chicken; feature: Gastrointestinal Tract; material: Caecum | place: Ireland | collected 2018 | study: Broiler... | reverse complement strand
TTTTCTTTATCTAAATAACTAACATTATTACTAAATTTTATTAATTCTTTTGATAATCTTCCGTTACCTCCACATATATCTAAAATTTTATCTTTGGAAGTTAAATTTGCTTCTTTTATAAAATAATCAACTCCCTTTAAAAAGTATCTTTTATATAATTCTTCATAAATAAAGTATTTTGGATATTTCATTTTCATTTCCTCCTTAAATTAAATTTCCGTTTTTATCAAATAAATATATAAGACCATGATGTTTAATATTAAATGAAGTTTTGTTGTTTCTGATAGAGTCTTTTACTGTACCGGGAAAAGCATAATCATAATATGGTAATTGGTCATCATACTCATGATTTATATGAACAATTACTTTAACTTTTTCATTTTTAAATAAATAATCTAATAACGGAGCATTTAAAGTAGCTTTTAGATTTATAACATTTAAAGTGTGATTTATGTGATTTACATTACTTACAATCGTATATCCATTTAAATTTTCTTTTCCCCTAATAGTAGTAATAAATCCTTTATCAGTTTTAACTGCGACACTTCCAAAAATATATTTATCACCATAGATGTTTTTTTGCATTATATCTTTATATTTTTGTATATAAAAATTATAAATATTTAAATCGTTTTCATTAATACTTATATTTTTATTTTCTATTATTGTTTTATAATATATGTTTTGTTCAAAAAAATTTATAAATTGTTGTTCATTGTTTATATTAAAAAGACTTTTTTCTTTAGTTAAAACATTTAATACACCATTTACATCTAAAATTACAAAATTCCATTTATTTTTTAATAAACTTTTATATGTTTCATCAATAATTTTATTATCAACACTTGAAACATAAATCTTTTTATAATTAATCATTTTTAAACATTTCTCCTACAAGTTTTTTTGCAATATCTTCTTTACCTGATGCAATAATGTAATCATTAGATGTTTTTATAATAAATGCTTTATGGTTACCATTTCTGATATTTTCTAAATCATTAGCCACTACTAAATCACATTTATTTTTATCTTTCAATTTAACAGCAGTATTAATCAAATTTTCTTCGCTAACATTATCAAGTAGTTTAAATCCTACTAAATAGATTCTTGGACTAATATCTTTTATTATTGATATTATTTTAGGTGTCTTTTTTAATTTAATAATTAAATTATCTTTATTAGATGAAATTTTGCTATCAGTTAAATTATCATTATGATAACAAATTAAATCAATAACACTTTTATTGGAATTATTATTTATGCTTAAAGCTAAACTTTCTGCAGTTGTAACATAATCAACAGTATAATCAGATACAGCCATAGAGTGTATAAAAAAATGAATGTCATTACTTGTTAATAAATTTCTAACAACTTTCTCTAAATCATTAGTATCTATAATTTCTATAATTTCAATTTTATCGTGTGTTGGTCTAAAAGCTGTTTTTGAGCAAATATAATAAATCTTTTCTATTTGTTCTTCATGTAATTGGATTAATTTATTAGCTATTGTATATCCTAACTTTCCAGAACTGCTATTTGTTATTTTTCTTACATTATCTATTTTTTCACTCGTTCCACCAGCAGTAATAATTACTTTATATTTCATTTTTTCTACCTCCATCTAAAATTTTTTCAACAAATTCAATTATTGTTTCTTTTTTTGCAAGTTTCCCAATTGCTTTATAACCACATGCTAAATTACCCTCTATAGGATTTACAAATTCATAGCCGTAATTTTTTAATTTGCTAATATTATTTTGAACAATTTTATTGTTATACATCTCATTATTCATGGCAGGAGCAAATACAACTTTTGAAGTAGTAGCCATAATTGTAGTTGTTAGCATATCATCTGCAATTCCATTGGCTACTTTACCTATTATATTTGCAGTCGCAGGTACTACTAATACTAAGTCAGCCTTTCTTGCAAGACTTATATGTTCGACTTCTATATGCTCCCTTTTTTCGAACATATCTATTACTGCCTTGTGATTTGATAATGTTTCTATTGTTAAAGGTGTAATAAATTCAGTTGAATTTTTAGTCATTATAACCTCTACATTAGCACCATCTCTAACTAAATGAGAAATTATTTCACATACTTTATAACAAGCTATACCACCTGTTATTCCTATAACTATATTTTTATTTTTTAACATAATATCCCTTCTTTCTAAATAAATTATAGTTTGAAATCGTTGATAAGTAAAATATATTTATGTTATAATATTGATAAGGAGTGGTTATGATGAATATAGATTTAGAATTATATAGAGTTTTTTTTGTTGTTGCAAAACATAAGCATATGACTAAAGCTAGTGAAGAACTGCACATATCACAACCGGCAATATCTCAATCAATAAAAAAGCTGGAAGAACAATTAGGTGGAACATTATTTTTAAGAAGTAATAAAGGAATGGAACTTACAGAAGAAGGAAAAATGTTTTATGAATATGTTAAAGGGGCGCTAGAACTAATAAATAATGCTGAAAATGAATTTACATCTTTTAAAAATTTAGATAAAGGAGAAATAAAAATAGGTTGTTCAACTACTCTAACAAAATTAGTTTTACTTGATGCTTTAAAAAGATTTCACCCTAATTATCCAAACATAAATATTAATATTACTAATGATTTAACTAGTAATCTAATAAATGATTTAAAACTTGGAAAGTTAGACTTTGTTATATTTAATGAAAGTACTATAAAAGAAAGTAATTTAAATTTGCAAAAAATAAAAGAGTTAAAACAAGGATTTGTTTATAATCCATTGTTTTATAAAGATGAAGTGAAGTCTTTTGAAGATTTAAATAATTACCCTCTTATATTACAAAAAGAAGAATCAAATAGTAGAAAACTTTTAGATTATATTGCACTTAATAATAATGTAAAATTGATACCTAAAATGGAAGTAGTTAGCCAAGAGCTAATAACTGAATTCACTAATATTGGTTTAGGTATAGGATTTGTTATAATTGACTTAGCCAAAAGAAACTTTAATGATTTGGAAGAATTAAAATTAAATAAAAAAATACCAAATATAAATGTATATTTGGCAACTAATAAATCTATTTCACTAACATTTGCTAGTAAGACTTTTATAAAATATATTAAATAAAACTCTATGTGGTAGTATATAATTTCTATTTTTTTACCCATACAGAAACACTACCACCATTGCAATAAAAAATTCCATTTCCATCTTTGTCTACATATACTGTTTCTTTTACATTTCCTGTATAGTCATAAAAAACTGTATTTGCTAATCTAGGACCTACATTAATTGTCTTTGGACCTCCAGGTCCATCACTCATAATTGTAACTAATCCTGAGTTTGGATGCTCATCATCACCTGTTCTAACCCAAGCAATTATATCATGATGATCAAAGTAATCTATTTGTTCTCCATATGCGAATTCTCTTCTAGCCTCTATTAGTTTTGTTAATTTTTCATTCATTGGTTGAATTTTTTGTGATGGTATTCCATAATAATCTCCATAGAACACACAAGGAAGTCCACCTTTTCTTAGTAAAATCAACGCATATGCTAATGGTTTAAACCATTCTTGTACCCATGAGAATAATGCCTGTAATGGTTCTGTATCATGATTATCTACAAATGTTACTGCTAAACTAGGCAACTCTTTTACTAATGTGTTGTCAAATATTTTTGCCATATCATATTTACCACATGAATTTGATGCTTCATATAAATTGTAATGTAATGGCACATCAAATAATGGAATTGTTGAATTGGTTCGAGCAATATAGCTCTTTAGAATTTCAAGATTTCTGTTCCAATACTCTCCAACACATTTTATTTCTTTTTCTTCTTTCATAGTTTTAATCCAGTCAGCCATAAAACTTGATTTTATATGTTTGATTGCGTCTAGTCTAAAAGCATCTACTCCTGTTAATTCTAAATACCATTTTCCCCATTTTTTTAATTCTTCAACTACAACAGGGTTATTAAAATCTACATCTGCACCCATCAAATAGTCATAATTTCCATTTTCTGTGTCTACGCTTTGATCCCAATGTTTTCCACTAAACCTGAATATACCATTTTTTCTACCACTCTCATCCCAGTCTGTACCATTAAAATGGCTATAATTCCATTTAAAGTCTGAATATTTGTTATTTCTTCCTGCAAAATTATATATTGTCCATGCTGTAATCTTTTTTGGCAATGATGTATCTACATTTCTATTTTGAAGTTCTTCTTCACTCGCATATACTGTTTCTGGTTCATCTGCTCCAATTTTATGATTTAAAACTATATCTGCATATACTCTTATATTGTTATTGTGTAATTCTTGTATAGCTTCTAAATACTCATCTTTTGTTCCATATTTAGTTTCTATACTTCCTTTTTGATTAAATTCTCCTAAATCGTATAAATCATATGCTGAATAACCAGCATCAAGCCTACCACCTGCACCTTTATATGCTGGTGGTAGCCATACATCAGTTATTCCTAATTCATGCAATTTACTTGCTTCATTTTTTACTTTTTGCCATAATTTATCTTCTGATTTCAAATACCATTCAAAGTATTGCATTAATATATCATTCTTTTTCATTTGTTCCTCTCTTTCAGGATTATTTGTTAGTCACTAACTTTTTCACCCTTTACTAATGCTTTAATACCTTTTAGTTTTCCTTTTAGTTTTATAAAATTATTTTTTACATCTCCTAAGAAATATGATATTCCAAAACCTATTATTAGTATAATAAATGAAATTACTGTTTGTGCATTAAATCCAATTACACAGCTTGAATTTAATACATTTGGAATTATTGATAAAAATAGTCCAAATATTATTGAAAATGTTGCTGTATAAAATCTTTTAATTAATTTGTTCATTACGAAAGATATTATGAATGCACCAATTACTAATCCGAATCCTGCTGGAATTAGAATTGGTAAGTCAAAACTAGCTAATGAACCTACATATAATTCATATAGTCCTAAAGATGATAGTATTACTGCACTATCTACTCCAGGTACTATTGATGAACCTGCAACTGCAACTCCTAATAATACTGATTGGAATAAATTTGGGTCTGTTATTACTGGGAATAAGTTTTTGTTTAAGAAGAATACACTAAATCCTATTATTGCAGAAATAACAATTACTATATAATACTTAGGGCTAAATCCTTCTTTTTTTACTTCTTTATAAAATAATGGTACTGTTCCAATTACTAATCCTAAAAATGCAAATCTAGTATACATTTCAAAATTGTTTAAAAAGAAGTCTATTACTTTACTGAATAATAATACACCTACTCCAAATCCTAAGAATAATGGAAATAAGAATTTTACATTTTCCTTGAAATTTTTAAATAGTGTTCCTATTGCTGATACTGTTTTTTGATATAGTCCTAAAATTACCAATAATACACTTCCACTTAGTCCAGGTGCTATTCCTCCTATACCTGCTATTATTCCTTTGAAAAAATTCTGCATGTTTTTCTTTACCTCCAATTTTTTTGTTTTCTATGCCTTATACTATATAACATTTTTAGATTAAAATCAATGTGTATTATTAAAATTAATATTTTTTAGTTAAATACATCCTAATATAAAATCATCGTTAAAAAATAAAAAAATCCATTTGACAAAAATGGAAAAACTGTGTATAATAAGTATAGAAAATGAGAAACCACAAAGTGGTTGCCGATGAAAAGTTTAAATAACCATTCTATCGTCCAAGCAGAATGGTTATTTTTTTATTTGCTCAAAATTACCACTAACGCAATAATCAAGGCAATAGCTATGATAGAGACTCCTACTAGTCCAAAGAATAGTAGAAATATTATTTGTAATAATATAGTTTCCATAGCACCACCTCGCTTTCTCACAGATGTAACTGTGTAATATGTAAGGTGGCAACACACTCCGCTTATTCTCATTTTCTATGTCATTTAGTATAATATGTTTTGGTTAATTTGTCTAGTGAATCAAAGCAATTTTTCTAAACTTGTGAGTTATAATCAAAAAAACTCCCAATTTTACTAATTATTTTTTAATCAATAAATGGGAATTTTTTATTTAAATTTTTTATTATGCACTCTTTAATTCTAATCTTAACTTATCAGCAATCATTGCTATAAATTCTGAATTCGTAGGCTTTCCTTTACTTGCTGAAATTGTATATCCAAAGATATTTTCAACTACTTCTTGTTGGACTCTTCCCCATGCAACTTCAATAGCATGGCGAATAGCTCTAAAACAAACTTTTTGGATTTTGTCTAAGGCTCACAAGGCAATAAATTTTTCCATTCCAATAAATATTTATTGGTTTTATTTAAAATGTTTATTGGTATGATTTTAAGAGATTTTTCGTAAAATCTCAATAGAAAATAAATTAATTGGCTTTTTTATTAATCTCTAATCCCTAACTCTTTTCTCATTAATTCTGCTAACAAACTAAATTCTGTTGTTAAATTTCTATATTTTTCCATTGTTTCTTTATCTTTTTCTTTTAGTGATATTTTATATTCTAATAGACAATCTTTTACTTTTTCCAATTCATTTTTTACTTTATTACTACCTAAAAGAAAAAACTCTGGCGAAAGTTCTTGAAATTTATCAATTATCTCTATGCTTTCTGCGTTATCGTAATTCAAATTTATTTTTAAATACATTTTTATTATACTTAAATATACTTCCCTTCGCTTATCTAATAAATATATTGTTCGATTATTCTCATTCTGATAATAATTTGCTGTTAATGTTCCAACTATTCCAATTAATCCACCAATAATAACACCTATAAAAGATAATACTCCTTCATTCATTTTTTAACTCCTTACTAAAATTCACAATACCATTTGACAAATCCTTTTAATCTGTGTATAATAATTATAGGAAATGAAAGCCACAGAAATGTGTGCTACCATATATTTATAGTAAACACCACATAGCTTGGCGGAGCATAATGTGGTGTTTTTTTTATTTGCTCAAAATAATAACCAAAGTTATGATTAAGGCAACTGCTATGATAGTAACTCCTATTAATCCGAAGAATAATAGATATATTAAGTGAATTAATAATGTTTCCATAGCACCACCTCCATTCTCACAGTTGAGTTATAATCAAAAAAACTCCCAATTTTACTAATTATTTTTTAATCAGTAAATGGGAATTTTTTATTTAAATTTTTTATTATGCACTCTTTAATTCAAGCCTTAATTTATCAGCAATCATTGCTATAAATTCACTATTTGTTGGTTTTCCTTTACTTGCAGAGATTGTATATCCAAAGATGCTTTCTACTGCTTCTTGTTGGCCTCTTCCCCATGCAACTTCAATAGCATGGCGAATTGCACGCTCAACACGAGAAGGTGTAGTAGTAAATTTTTCTGCTATTTTAGGATATAAGCTTTTTGTAATTTGATTTATTACATCAATATCATTTACTACCATAATAATAGCTTCTCTTAAATATTGGTATCCTTTAATATGTGCAGGCACGCCAACTTCATGAATAACATTTGTTACTAATGCTTCAAGATTTTCTTCACTTTTATTATTTGAATTAGAAATATCTATATATTGTGGTTTTTGCATTGACATATCTCTAGATATACAATTATTACTTTGAGTTGGCTTATAGTTTTTCAACTCTCTTATTCTTGTGATTAATAAATCAATATCAAACGGTTTAACTAAGTAATATTCTGCTCCTAACTCGATTGCTCTTCTTGTTATTTTGTCTTGACCAACAGCTGATAACATTATACAAATAGGTTTTTTGGCTAATTTAATCATGTTAATTTTTTCTAAAACTCCTATTCCATCAAGGTGTGGCATTATTACATCTAATAATACTACATCTGGCATTAAATTTGGTATCATATCTAATGCCTCATTTCCATCCTTTGCTCTTCCAACTACAACCATATCTTCTTGATTTTTAATGTATGTTGCTAATGTTGTACTAAATTCTTGGTTGTCATCTGCAATAAAAACTGTAATTTTCTCTTTCATGTTTTTCTCCTCTCATTTTTCTACTGTAAAATATTTACATTCCGATTATAATACAATTACAATTATATTGCAATAGTTTTTTGGAATTTTTTCCCATTTTATTAATTTTTTTCTATTTTTTAGTTATATATTTTGCTCCAAGAGGTCTATATTCTTTTATATTCAGTGCTTTTGTTTCAATATCACGCAAGAATTGTACTTTTACACTAATTTCCATTTCACATTTTAATTCTATATCTGACAAATAATTTATTTCATTTATTGTTATATTTTTATTTTTACAATAATATTTAAACTTTTCAAAAGAAGAATAATCTAGTTTAACAAAAATCTCTTCTCCATTTATCTTAGTACATAATTCACATTTTTCTATAGCTTTTTGTGTTGCCTCTGAATATGCTCTTACAAGCCCACCTGTTCCTAATAAAATTCCTCCAAAATATCTTGTAACAACTACAAGTATATTACACAAATTATTTTTTTGTAATATGGTTAACATAGGTGCTCCAGCAGTTCCAGAAGGTTCACCATCATCACTAGCTCTTTCAATTACTTGTCCATTTTCTATTATTCTGTAAGCTATACAATTATGTCTAGAACCATAATATTTCTTTTTTAAGCTATTTATATTTTCCTCAACTTGTTTTATATTTTCTACATATATTATATCAGCAATAAACCTAGATTTTTTCTCTGTTATTTCAGCAGTTTCATTTTTAAGAACTGTTATAAATTCATTCATTGTTACCCTTTCTACTTATTAAGAATCTCCACATGATATACCTGCTGTATAGCCTGTTGAATATGCTATTTGTAGATTAAATCCTCCAGTATAGCTATCAACATCTATTATTTCTCCAGCAAAATATAATCCTTTTATTAATTTTGATTCCATTGTTTTTGGATTTATTTCCTTTGTGTCTATTCCACCACTTGTTATAATTGCTTCTTCTACTGGTCTAAAATTTTTTATTGTTATTTCAAAATCTTTTAATAAATGAACCATTTTATTTCTTTCTTCTCTTGTTATTTCATTAACTCTTTTTTCTGGTTCTATTTCACTTTTTTCAATAAATACAGGAATAAGTTTTTGAGGTAATAACTTATCTAAGCTGTGTTTAAATTGTTTATTTTTAAATTCCTTAAAATCTCTTAGAATTCTTTCATCTAGCTGTTCATCTGTAAGCGCTGGCTTTAAATCTATTTTAATTACAATTTTTTTATCTTTTAGCAAATTGTCTATGTCTTTATATCTTACTAAATGTGCAGAAGAACTTAATATCATCGGTCCAGAAATTCCAAAATGTGTGAATAACATTTCTCCAAAATCTTCATATATTGTCTTATTTTTATTTACATCAACTAATTTTATTGACACATTTCTTAAGCTTAATCCTTGCATTTTCTTACATTCTACTTTTTCATAAACTTCTAGTGGAACTAAAGAAGGTTTTATTTTCACGATTTTATGTCCTAATTCTGATGCTATTCTATATCCATCACCTGTTGAGCCTGTTAATGGATAACTCTTTCCACCTGTTGCTAATATTACATTTGATGTTTGAATAATTTCTTTATCGGTCCTTATAGCTATAACTTGATTTTCTTTTACCAGGATTTTTTCTACTTTTGTATGTAATTTATATTTAATTTTTAGTTCATCCATTCTTTTTAAGAAGCAATCTAATACATCTAATGATTTGTCTGTAACTGGAAAAACTCTATTTCCTCTCTCTTCCTTTACTTCTAATCCTTGCCTATGTAAAAATTCTATTATGTCCTTATTTGTGTAATTTTGGAATGCACTATAAAGAAATTTACCATTTCCAGGAGTATTTTTTATAAATTCACTCATATATAGTGAACTTGTAATATTACATCTACCCTTTCCTGTAATTAGTAGTTTTTTTCCAAATGAGGGCATTTTTTCAATTATTAAAACTTCTTTTCCGTTTTCTGCTGCTGTTATTGCAGCCATCATACCTGCAGGTCCTCCACCTACTACTATTACTTTTGACATCAATACTTCCTCTCTTTCCTATTACTATATATTAACAAATTTATGCTTAAAATGCAATAGTTTAAAGCCTTTTGCTCGTTGCAAAAAATGTCGAGTTTTGATATAATCTGTAAAAATAAAGGAGGGATTATGATGACAAAATTGAAAATGATTTTAAAAACTGTTGCTATTTTTATTTTGATTATGCTTTTAATTTGTTTCTTTGTAAGCATATTTAATGTCTTCAATAACCAAATAGAAGTAAATAAAATTTTTAGTAAAACAGGTCTGTATTTTTTATACACAATAGGATATGGAGCCTTAGAAGGTGATGCATTTCTTCAAAATATTTTAGCTATAATAGGAATCATTGCTTTGGCATTAATGTCTACATTTTTAACAATAAATTTGTTTTGGCGTCTTGATGATGTGTCTATGTCAAAAACAATAACTTTACATGACAATGTTTTAGGTTTTCAATTTCTAAACAATGGTCGTGCTATTTGCGACATGAAAGCAACTTTTGTTGTTTATGATAATTTTACTTCAGAAAATTTAGAAGAACCAAAAGAATATTACTTGCCCGTACTTTTAAAAAATTCTCATTGGAATTTAAAAGTTAATTTAGATGAAACTTTTTGGTATAGAGCTATTTATGATTTACTTTCTAGTGAAGATAAAAAATTATATTGCATTTTTTCTTTTGTTGACACAAAAAATGGACAAAATAGTATTAGAGTTCAAGAAGTAAAAAAAGAATATATTATGAAAAATGAGCAAATTCTTAAATATGAAGATTTTATAAGTCCTTCTATAATAAATTGTAATTCTCTACAAGCTTGTGAGAACGGAAGTAATGTTACATTAAATTATGAAGAAAATTTTATGAATATGCATTATGAATTTTTAAGCAGTGCTGATGAGAATTCTTTTGCAATGTGTTTTTATAATTTTCATAGTAAACCATTGAATTTAGGAAAGTATAATTTAGATACAACATATATTGAATTTAGTGCTGTTTCAGATAATAAGTGTGAGCTTAAATTAGAATTTAAAATGCCAAATGATGTTAATTGTGCAAAAATACTCGAACTAAATGAAGAACCTCAAACAATTAAAATTCCTATTAAAGAAATTGATGGAGATTTGGAGTATATTAGAGAAATATGTTATACTTTTTTTGAAAAAAATAATCCAAATAAAAATAACTTAAAAATTAGTAATATGAGAATTATAACTAAATAAAAAACTCTACAATGTTATTTTTAGCATTGTAGAGTTTTTTATATTGGTTGGGCTGGCTAGATTCGAACTAGCGCATGTTAGAGTCAAAGTCTAATGCCTTACCGCTTGGCTACAGCCCAGTATTATAATGGGGTGGAAGATGGGACTCGAACCCACGGTCTCCAGTGCCACAAACTGGCGCGTTAACCAACTACGCTACATCCACCATTGTATAGCTCATTTGTGAACACATATAATATTTTAATATGATTTTTTTAATTTGTCAAGTTCTTTTTGAGAATTTATAACATTTTTATAAAATTTATAGAGCTAGTTCTGCACCAGCTCTATTACTTAAATATTATTTTTCCCCTCTGCCTTCAGGTAAGGCATTAGGTAATTCAATTCTAATTCTAATTTTGAATACATATGTTACTGCTCTTACCAATTTAGATTTTTTAAATCTTTGCCATAATGATGGTTTTTCTTCAAATGAAATTGAATCTTGATATTCTTGAATTTGCTCTTTTACTTGTTCTTGTTGTAGTTCTTGTTTTTCTTCTTTTACTTCTTCAACAATTTGTGAAACTTTAGCTTCTTTTACATTTTCTTCTTGTACAACAGGTTGTTCTAAAATACTATCTACTGGTTTTGGTATAACTTTTAATGCATCAGCAACTTCTATTCCTATATAGCTTAATGCTTTTGATCTATCTTCTATTCTTTCCATATCTATTTCGATATGTAGGTTACTTTCTAAATTGTTAACTCTAGCATTTAAAAGTTTTAACGCATCTTGATAGTTTTGACTTTGTCTACTTTTATCCTTTGCAACTAGTTTTAAAGTATCTATAACATCTGTAGAAAATGAACCTTCATTTTCTACTTCTTTAATTTTATTTTTCCATTCACTATCTTTTGTTTCAACAGCATCTATTAAATCTCTTAATTTTCCAGCTAAAGCAATATTTTCTTCTCTTTGTCTAATTAGTTCTTCAACTTTTTTTGTATTTTCTTCAAATAAATTTGTTGCATATTCAACTAAATTATATGCAGCTTTATATACACTTACTGGGAAATTCTTTTTCTTTGGATATTCTATTAAATATGCTTTTATAGATTCTATTAAATCTTTAAAATAGGTATCATCTTCTAATTGAACTATTTGCTTTTTACTATTAGGATTTATCATTTTTTGAACTTTGTCTATGTTTGATAATATCTTTTCTTCAGTTATGACCATCCTTACATTTACTATGCCTGACTTTTTAGACATTGCAAATACCTCCTTCTTCCTATGTAGTCAAATTAATAAATTCTATTTCATTATACAACAATTTCCGTAAAACTACAAGGTTTTTTTGTCGTTTTTATATTACATTTATATTACAGATGTAATATAAATGTAATATTTTGCAATTGTTGTGATTTATTTATTCCCTAGTGTTTTCTTTAATTCTTCATGTCTTTTTATTTTTAATGTTGTTGTTTTTATTAATTCTTCTTCTGTAACTACTAATTCCCTTACATATTTATATTTTGGCATCAATTTATTTACTTCTTTTACTTTTTCCCATAAAAATTCTTTTATTTTTTCGTCATCTTCTATTTGATATAATTCTTTTATTAACTCTCTATCAAATACAATTTTTGCACAAACTTTTACATCTCCGTCAGCTTCTTTTTTCTCATATACGAATGATTCTTTTACACCTTCAATTTTATTAAATAATGTTTCTATCTCTTCTGGAAAAACATTTTTACCATTATTTAAAACTATTACACTCTTCTTTCTTCCTGCTATATAAATAAATCCATCTTTATCTATTCTAGCCAAGTCTCCTGTATGGAACCATCCATCAGGTTCTAAAGCAGATTTATTAGCTTCTTCATTTTCGTAATATCCTAGCATTACAGATGGACCTTTTGCCATTAATTCACCTATTCCATCTTCGTCTGGAGAATCTATTTTTACTTCTACACTTGGGAATTTCTTTCCTATTGAACCTAATCTTCTAGATTTTGGAGTTTCTGCTGCTATTACTGGAGATGTCTCTGTTAATCCGTATCCCTGTTCTACATCAAATCCTAAATCATTAAATCCTTTTTCTGTTTCAGGATCTAAAGCTGCCCCCCCTGTAACAACTAATTTTAATTTTGGTCCTAAGCTTTCATGTATTTCACGAAATAGTTTCTGTCTAACATCTATTTTAAATTTTAATAGTGTTTGTGAAATTTTTATTCCTTTTTTTACTGCTCCTAATTTTCCCTTTTTCTCTATTGTTTTCATAACTTTTCTGTAAATTATATCAAATACAGCTGGAACTGATATCATTGCTGTTATATCAAATTCTTTTATATTGTCTGCCATATGTTTTACACCTTCACAAAATGCTATGGATCCCCCAATTGAAACAGGATATAAAAATCCTACTGTACATTCAAAAACATGATGTAAAGGCAAGAATGATAAAAATCTATCTGTCTCATCTAAATCGAATGTATGAATAATATCCATTATATTTGTAACAATATTTTTATGTGATAACATTACAGCTTTTGACATAGAAGTTGTACCAGATGTAAATAACATTATTCCCATTTCTTCATTATTTATTTTTGCATTTATAAATTCTTTATTTCCTTCTTCTAATAATTTTTTACCTTTTTCTATTAACATTTTTTCAGAGTATATTCCATTTGTGTTTTCTTGTAAGTCCATTGAAATAAAATATTTTAAATTAGTATTTTTCTTTTCTCTTAATGTGTTCATTATATTGTCATATTTTTCTGAATAAAAAATTGCCTCAACTTCTGAACGCAATATTAAACTTTCTAGTTCATTATCAGGTAATGCTTTATCTAATGGCACAACAACTCCAACTCCTGTAGCTATTGCTAAATAGCTTAATTCCCATTCATATCTGTTCTCAGAAATTACAGCTATTCTTTTATCTTTTAATCCCATTTGAACTAATGCTGTTCCTAATGCATTTATTTGATTTCTAAATTCTCTATGTGTTATATGGTCTAGTCCTCCATTTTGGCTTTTAAATATATATGCAGGTCTATCACCATAAACCTCTCCTGTTTTTTGTAACATATCTTTTAAATCTGTAAAATTCATACTTCTTGATTTTGTTTCCATTTTTTTCTCCCCTTTATTATTTGTTTTTTAATCCATTTACTACTGTATTTTCATATTCGTGATATAATTTCATTATGTCCATCTCCATGCCTTCTCTTTTTTTATAAATAAGTGTTGAACATATAAGTCCATATATCTCTGATGCAATCGCTCTAGAATCTCCTTTTTTTATTTCTCCATTCTCTATTCCTTCTTGAACTATTTTTTCAATTTTACTTATATATTCATATACTAGACTTTGGCATTTTTTGTTTCTTTCTTCTTTACCCCAAAATTGACTTAGTAAAATCGTTATAATATCTTCATATTTTTTAACGATTTTTATTTGAATTAATATGATTGCTTTAATTTTATCAATATAATTATTATGCTTTGCTGTTTTTATATCTATACTATTTTGTAATAATTTTATTCCTTCTTCTATGAGAAAGTTGAATATTTCTTCTTTACTAGAAAAGTGATAATAAAGTGTTCCTTTCGCAACACCCACTGTTGCTGTAATTTCCTCAATACTTGTTGCTTCATATCCTTTTTCTGCAAATAATTTCATTGAAGTTTCAAATATTTTTCTCTTGGTTTTATTCATACAATTCACCTATATCTCTATATTTTTACACACATATTATATACTGTTATGACTATTTTGGCAAGTATTTTTTTCAATTAGAACATATAGTCTATATTATGTATTCTTTTTAGTTTACCTTTTTAATTTATTTTTTTATCCACATAGTTGTGGATAATGTGGATAACTCTGTGAATAACTTAAAATAGGCACATTTTTTTCACAAGTTATTCACATTCAATTGTTGATAATTTATTATTAACATTTATTTGTATTTTTATGTTTTTTTATGTAACTTTTGAGCTTAGAATTTAAATTAAAAAAGAGAGTATCCTAAAAATAGGCTCTCTCTATTTTAAAAAAATATTAAATAAACTGCTAATATTATTTCCAATATTAATATAGTTGGTAATCCGATTGTAAATTTTAATTTTTTAGTTTTATGTCTAAATGTATACATCCCTGCTATAGTTCCAATGCCTCCACCTAAAGCTGTTACAATAAATAATGTTTGCTCAGGTATCCTCCATTTTCCCCATTTAGCTCTCCTTTTATCAGACCACATCATAAAAAATCCAATTAAATTAATTACTATTAAATATATTATTATATTCCTTACTGAAAATATTTCACTTAGCGAAATAACATTTTCTTCAAACATGTTTTTCCTCCATTTTATCCAAATAAGCTTAATTGATTGCTTTGACTCATTCCTTCTAAACACCCAAATTGGCGAAGTAATTCTGTAACAGAATCCCCTATTTTTGCACGAATTTTTAAGTCATCTATAGACATAAATTTTTCTTCTTCTCTAGCCTTTGCTATGCTTTCTGCCGCAACATTTCCAAGTCCAGCAATACTATTTAATGGCGGACGTAAATATTCTCCTTCGATTTGGAACTTTGTAGCATGAGATTTATATAAATCTATTGGTAAAAATCTAAATCCTCTTTGATACATTTCATGTACAATTTCTAAATCATCATACATATCCTTATCTTTTGGTGTTGCATTATTACCCATCATCTCTATTTCTTTCATTTTGTTTTTTACTTTTTCATCGCCATTAATCATAACTTCTGCATCAAATGCTTTTGCTCTAATTGAATAATATGCAGCATAATATGCAAGTGGAATATGAACTTTAAACCATGCAATTCTAAATGCATTTGTTACATAAGCTGCAGCATGTGCCTTAGGGAACATATATTTTATTTTCTCGCATGATTTAATATACCAGTCAGGAACATCATATTGTTTCATTATATCTTTAAATCCTTGCCATTTTTCAGGGTCTTTTAAAGCTTTTCCTTTACGTACTGTTTCCATTATTTTAAATGCTTTATCTGGTGGTAAACCTTTTTTCATTAAATATACCATTATATCATCTCTACAGCATATGGCTTCTTTTAGAGTTACAGTTCCTTGCTCAATCAATGTTTGGGCATTTCCTAACCATACATCTGTACCATGTGATAAACCTGATAAACGAATTAACTCATCAAACGTTGTTGGATGCGTATCCACAAGCATTCCTCGAGCAAATTTTGTTCCATATTCAGGTATTCCAAATGTTCCAACTTCTGAATGAATCTGTTCTGGTGTTACTCCTAATGCTTCTGTAGAATTAAATATTGACATTGTTTCTTTGTCATCTAACGGAATCTCTGTAGGTGCAATTCCAGTCAAGTCTTGTAACATACGAATAACTGTAGGATCATCGTGTCCTAGTATATCTAATTTTAGTAAGTTTCCATCTATTGAGTGATAATCAAAATGTGTTGTTATTATATCAGAATTTGGGTCATCTGCTGGATGCTGAACTGGAGTAAATTCGTAAATTTCTCTTCCTTTTGGTACTACTATTATTCCTCCTGGATGTTGTCCTGTTGTTCTTTTTATTCCAGTACATCCTACAGCAAGCCTTGCTATTTCCGCTTTATTAACAGGTATATTTCTTTCTTCATAGTATTTTTTTACATATCCAAATGCTGTTTTATCAGCAACAGTGCCTACTGTACCTGCTTTAAATGTTGTTCCTTTACCAAATATTACTTCAGTATATTTATGTGCTTTTGCTTGATATTCTCCAGAGAAGTTTAAGTCTATATCTGGTTCTTTGTCTCCATTAAATCCTAAGAATGTTTCAAATGGAATATCCATTCCATCTTTTGCAAGCTTATGTCCACATTTTGGACAATCTTTATCTGGTAAGTCAAATCCATTTCCTATTCCATAATCAGTAAAATCTGAATATTTACAGTTTGGACATCTATAATGTGGTTGAAGTGAATTAACTTCAGTTATACCTGTCATGAATGCAACTAATGATGAACCAACAGATCCTCTTGATCCTACTATATATCCATCCTCATTTGACTTCCATACTAGTTTTTGAGCTATTATATACATTACTGAATATCCATTACTAATAATTGAATTTAATTCTTTATCTAATCTAGTTTTTACTATCTCTGGTAATGGGTCTCCATATAGTTCATATGCTTTTTTATATGCGATATTTTTTATATCCTCTTCACATCCAGGAATATGTGGTGGACATTTTTCTGGTGATATTGGACTTATTCTATCACACATATCTGCAATTTTATTTGTATTTGTTACTACTACTTCATATGCTTTTTCTTTTCCTAAATAGCTAAATTCTTGAAGCATTTCATCTGTTGTTCTTAAATATAGTGGTGCTTGATTATCAGCATCTTTATATCCTTGTCCCGCTTCTAATATACGTCTATATATTTCATCTTGTGGGTCCATAAAATGCACATCACATGTTGCTACTACTGGTTTATTTAATTTTTCTCCCAAATCAACAATTTTTCTATTTATATCTTTTAAATATTCTCTATCAGGAACTTTTCCATCTCTTACTAAGAATTCATTGTTTCCTATTGGTTGAATTTCTAAGTAATCATAATCTTTAGCAATATTTTCGATTTCTTCATCTGATTTTCCTAGTTCTATTGCTTGATATAATTCACCTGCTTCACAGGCACTCCCCATTATTAGTCCTTCAGAATATTTTTTGTATACACTTTTTAAGATACGAGGTTTTTTGTAAAAATAGTCTAAATGAGAAATTGATACTAATTTATATAAGTTTCTTAATCCCACATAGTTTGTTGCTAATATTATTGCATGATATGTTTTTAATTTTTTGTATTCTTCTTTTTCTGATTCTTTGTCTTTTCCCATTGTGTCTATTTCTTCTAGTTTTGTTATTCCTTTGTCTTTTAATTTTTGAATCATTACATTGAATACTTTTACAGTTGTATCTACATCGTCTAATGCTCTATGAGCTACTTCTACAACTATTCCTAACTCATCTGCAATCTTTCCAAGCTTATATTTTTTGAAGTTTGGAAATAAATCTTTTGCAAGTGTTAATGTATCAACATATGTATAGTCAAAATCATATCCTAATACTTTAGCATTTTGTTTTAAGAAGCCTACATCAAATCCTGCATTATGAGCTACTATTACAGAATCTCCAAGAAATTCTAATATTTTTGGAAATACTTTATCTATTGTTTCTGCATCTTTTACCATATCATCTGTAATATTAGTAACTTCAACAACTCTTTGAGGTATTGGCTTTTCTGGATTAACGAAGCAACTAAATTGGTCAATTACCTCTCCATTTTTTACTTTCATTATACCTACTTCAGTTATTTTTTCTGTTACAGCAGAAAATCCTGTAGTTTCTAAGTCTAATACGCAATAAGTTGTGTCTAAGTCTTGACCTTTTGGGTTGATTACTGATTTTTCTTTGTCTGGTGCTAAATATGCTTCAACTCCATATATTACTTTCATATCTGGATTATCTCTTCCTAATAATTTATGTGCTTCTGGGAAGGCTTGAACAACTCCATGGTCAGTTATTGCAATTGATTTCATTCCCCATTTCATTGCTCTTTTTATTAGGTCTGTTGCTGAAGTCATAGCATCCATTTGACTCATTTTAGTGTGCATGTGTAATTCTACTCTTTTTACTTCTGCAGTATCTTCTCTTGTCGTCTTTGGCAATGGTTCAGATGTAACTATTGTGTTTGCCATTATTGTTAGCTCATTAGAAAAAGTGTCCATTTGAGCTTTTCCGGCTAACTTTATTGCTTTTGTTCCTTTTAATCTTTTCATGATTTTCTTAGCATTATTACCAGGTAAAAATGCTTTACAAGTCATTGTACTTGTTCCATCATATATATCTATACTTAAGATTACTTTTCCTGTTTTAGTTTCTTTATCTTCCATTGCTTGAATCTCACCATCAATACATACATTACCAGATTCAGCATTTAAATCTGCAATTTTTACTAATGGATCATTTATTTTTGTAGATGAGCCTAAAATTAATGGTGTATCTTCATCTTCTTCTGGTAGTTTTGGTAATCCTTCATCAGATATTTCTGCAATTATGTTTGACATTACAGTTATATCTCCTGCATATGCGTCTAATCCTGCTTTTCCTGTTGTTTTAATTCCTTTGGCTTGTTTTATTTTTTCTGAAACTTCGTTTCCTTCTGTAATGTCTTTTGCAAATGCTTTACATGTGATTATTCCTGTTCCATCATAAATTTCGAATATTAACATTCCTTTACCTGTTTTTGTTTCTCTACATTCACATGTTACTATTCTTCCTTCTAATGTAATTCTACCATCATTTGAAGTTATGTCTTTAATTTTCATTTTCTTTTCTTTTGCTTTTGATGGTTTTCCAAATATGATATTTTCTTGTTCTTCGATTTCAGGAATATAACCAAGTTCTTCATCACTTGGCATTGCATAGTCTGCATCATTATATGGTCCTTCTGGAATAGGAGGTATTTCCATATTTTCTGAATGATTTTGATTTGTTGTATTTTCATAATATTGTTCTTCATGGTGTGTTCTTATTGCAATTCCTTGCATTGCTTCTTGTACTGCTTTATGTTCAAGTTCTTTGTTTCTTTCTTGAAGTTCTTGTATTTCGTTTTTAGCAATTTTTTCTTCTATATTTACAATATATTTTTTTCCAAACAAATTGAATATTACATTTTCTAGTTCTCTATCTAGTTTTCTTGCTTTTAAAAAGTCTGCTCCTTTAATTTTCATGAATACATTTATCTTATTATCTTGTACTTCTACCTTGCTTTTTAATAGTAATAAAGGTCTCATTAGCGGATATTTGTGAGCCATATAACATATTAAGTTTTCCCATTCACTTTCTATTGATTTTTTTCTTACATTTTCAGGATAGTTTATTATTATATGTACTTGTCCGAATTGAAATCTTTGTCTTAAAAATCTTTCGAAATACCAGATTTCTTTAATTTCTATATATTCATTAGAATTAATGTCTATTTCTAATGTATTTATTTTTTTGTATAATTTCATTTTGTTTATTTCTGCATCTGCTATATTGCTATTTGTCTTATAATCGCTAAATATATTTCCTACTTTTTTGCTTTTTACTTTTGTTTCTGTTTGTTCTGCCACATTCTCACCTTCATTCGATCATTTGGTGCCGGTTCTCTTTTGCCATTTTGGCATTTGGTGCCGGTTCTTTTTTGCTATTTTTTCTTTAAGTCATATGGTATCATATTTTATAAATGTTTTCAATTGCAAACAAGAAAAATCTCTCAATTTTTTGAGAGATTTTCATTTAAATTTTAGTTCTCTATTTTATAGTCATTCCTAATTCTGTCTTAGCTTTTTCTATGTCTTCTTTTTTAGCTTTTGTAAATTTCATTATTGTTGTATCGTCTTGTTCTAATTGTAACATATTTTTTATTACTAACATTATGCCTTCAACTATTCCTTCTTGCCTTCCTTCTTGTCTGCCCTCTTGTCTGCCCTCTTGTCTGCCCTCTTGTCTTCCTCTTTTTCTTTCATTTATATATTCATCTCTTAATCTTTCTCTTATAGTACTCATATTTTCTTCACCCTCACTTTCTTTAATTACTCCGCTCAATTCTTCTATTGGTACATCTTCATATAAATATAATACTAATCTTTTTAGTTTTTGTAATTCTGCCTTATCTTTTTGGTTTTCAATCATAATTCTTAAACATTTTATTACGTCATCATTATTTTTGCATTTTTCAAGTATTAAAGCATTTGCAAGCATTGTTTTTTCTTTTAATAAATCTTTTATTTCAATTTTATTTATATCTATTAATTTATATTTAATATCAATCGTCTTTTCAACAAATCCATCCTCGATTATCTGACTCTCAGCAAATGTTGTGCTTGCTGTCCATTTTTTATCTCCTGTATATAAAACAATAGGAATTACAATAGGATATCTGTATGTACTCCTATTAATTTCTTTATTTTCGACTACATTTCTAATTATTTCTATACAATAATTTAACATTCTATATGACATTGTATAGTCTACTTTAGTTTGATGTTCAATTAAATAAAATATTTCTTTTCCTTGTATTTTATATACTATATCTGCTTGTTTGTATTTAAAATCTTTAGTTATGTAATTTACATTATATTTTTCAAGTTCTTTTTGATTAACATTATAATTTGTAAAATCATTAATAAATTTTGCCATTTCTTTTGGATTAGTAAAAATATCTTTAAAAATCTTATCATGTTTTTTATCGCTTGTTTTATTTTTATGATTATTTAGTACAGAATATTTTTCAGTTTCGTCATTAATCTGTAAATAATCAATTGACGCTTTTGTAAAATAATAGTAGCCTAAATAATCATCCCATGTAAACTCAAATTTTTGTATAACATCAACTCCTTTTTCTTTTATTTTTTCTTAATTAATAGATTAAATAATATGAAATAATTGTTTGATAAAAAATTTTAATAAGGCTAAAATGCTTTAGAATAAAATAACACATACTAAAAATATTAGTATGTGTATATAATAACATAATAGTTTATCCCTTTCAAGTATTTTCCAACAAATTAATGTATTTTTAAACATTTTCAATTAGTTTATCTAATAGTTCTGAATATTTTATTCCAACTGCTTCAAATAGTTTTGGATACATACTTATTTGAGTAAAACCTGGCATTGTATTAATTTCATTAATATAAATTTTGTTAGTTTCTTTTTCAATGAAAAAATCTACTCTTGATAAATGTCTTCCGTCAATAATTTTAAATGCTTTTATTGCAAGCCTTTTAATTTCTTCAATTTGTTTTTTCTCAATTTTAGCAGGAATAATTGTTTTAGATTCTGAATTATTGTATTTTGCATCATAACTATAAAATTCTTCTGCTGACTGAATTTCTCCAACAGTTGAAGCAATGGGTTCTCCAACATCTAAAACAGCACATTCCACTTCTTTTCCATCAATACCCTGTTCTATCAAAATTTTATTATCATAATGTCCTGCATTTTCAATTGCTAATTTTAATTCCTCGATATTTGTTGCTTTTTTTACACCAACAGATGAGCCTGAATTTGATGGCTTAACAAACATTGGGAATTTTATTTTATCTGTTATCTTCTTTATTTCAAATTCTTCTTCATCGAATTTCTCGTTAATTATTACATAATTATCTTTAATATTTTTTACATACACGTATGGTGTCTGTGGTATTTCAGCCTTTTCAAATAAGATTTTGGTATAGATTTTATCCATTCCAACACTTGATGCAAAAACTCCACATCCTACATATGGAATTCCAAGAATTTCTAACATTCCTTGAATTGTACCATCTTCTCCCCCTATTCCATGTAATACTGGAAATGCTATATCTAAATCTTTTAATACCCAAATTAAGTTATAAATTTCTTCTTTTTTGCCATCTATTATTTCAAACCATTTTCCATATTTGTTGATGTATAATTCTTTTATTTTGTATTTTTCCTTGTTTAGATTACTTATCACTGACTTTGCAGACATTATAGAAACTTCATGCTCTGTGGAAATTCCTCCATAAATAATTCCAATAGTCTTCATATTATCATCCTTTCATATAATAATATTTTATTTAAATTTGTCTTATTCGTGTTTTATTGACTTATATTTTTTCCACTTTTGGCATAGGTCAATTAAATCTGCCACAATACTTGCTATGATAACTAAAATAAGTACCCCAAAAAAACTGCGAAGTATTCTAAATCCTTGATTTTACAGCCAAAAAATGTTATAATATTTATTATAAGTAATTTTTTACTTATTTCCCTTTTCCCACTAATTGTGAGAAAAGGCCTCACTTTTAGTTTTACATAATTATTTTAACATCTTAAGGAGGTTAATCATGTACAAATCAACACACACAAACACACGGACTAATTTGAAGGAACTCTTGGTAAAGTTCATTACCATTTGTATCATCGTAGCTGTAGGTTTCTGTACATCTGCTTCTACAGTGTATGCAAAAGAACTTTCCATACCAGGCGGAACCGGCGATTCATATGTGAATGATTTCGCAGGGATTTTCACAGAAGAACAAAAATCGGAACTCGAAAACAACGCAATATCACTTGCAAATAACTATGATGGTATCGAGGTTGTTATTACCACTGTCAAAAATTATGATGGTGATGATTTCAACATATTCGCTACTGAAATGTACAGACAGTATGGTATTGGCAAAAACGATATGGGAGTTTTGATTCTCCTGTCTACTGAAACACGTGATATTCGCCTTGAGGTAGGGTATGCTATGGAAGCATATATTACAGATTCTATTGCAGATTCTCTTATTGAAGATTATGCAATCAACTATCTACGCGAAAATAATTTTGCTGAAGGACTTATTGAACTTCAAAAAGGAACAATCGACAAAATTATCTCCTTGGTAGGAGATGAACCTGTATATGCTCAAAATGCTTCTTCTCAAGAAATTCTACCTGAAACATCAAATACTTCTTCTACTAATACTTCCAGTGAAAATAATTCTTTTGGAATTGTGCTTTTTGTTGTAGGGCTTGTCGCCATCGTAATTATGTCGCTTATAGTGCTAAAATATCTTAATTCTAAAGATGAAGAACATGGCAACATGAAAAAAGAACTCGAAAAAGTTCAAAAAGAAGCTCTTGAGCAAAAAGAAACTTTTGAAATGGACCGTAATTCTCTATGTGAGAAAGTTTACTCTCTCAACTCTAAAGTTAATAGCCTTACAAAAGAGTTAGATTCCATGAAAGAAGAAAAAAGGCGAATTTCTGCTTCTCATGCAGTTTTGCTTGAAAAGAACACAACTTTGCAAGACCGTTATTCTAGGGCAAAAATTTTGCATCCTGAACTAGATGACGAAATCGATGCAATGATTAAAGAAGAAATTCGTCAAAAAGACATGAACACAGCAAAAATCACTGACAATTTGATTTCTAAAGTGATAGATTTGCCAGCTGACAGAACTATTATTCCGGAAATCGAAAAAGCACTTTCTTCGTATGCTCATTTAACCGAATCTCAAAAAGCTTATGTAAAATCTGATGTCAAAAAACTGAATGCTTTGTATCAAGCTTCTTTGGAATTGAAAAAAGAGTATGATGAGGAATGTGAAAGAAAGCGTCAGCAAAAAGCTGCCAAAGATGCCTTTAACGAAATTTCTTCTATCATCTGTGGCATCACTATAGCAAGAGCTAGCGATCTTCAGAGATTGAATGATGCTAAGCACATTTATCTCTCACTTGATTCTGGTTCTCGTTCTTTCTTTGATAACAGTATTTTGAGTAAGCTTAATCAGCTTATTGATGATGCTGAAAGAGATATGAGAAGAATCGAAGATGCTAGAAGACGTGAAGAAGAACGTCGCCGTCGTGAACGTGAAGAAGAAGAGCGTCGCCGTCGTGAGCGAGAAGAGGAAGAACGTCGTCGACGTGAAGCCGAACGCCGTCGTAGAGAAGAAGATGAACGTCGTAGAAGAAGTTCTTCTTATAGCTCTGGTAGCAGATCTCGCAGTGGTGGATTTGGTGGTCGTTCTGGTGGCGGTGGTGCTTCTAGAAAGTTCTAACCATAACTTCAAAGGAGTAACATATGACAGACAGAACTAGGAATAATATTATTGCTGTAGCTATCTTGCTTGTGATATTAAGCATTATGGTAACAATCATACAGTGGCAACTTGTTCCTTTAAGGGAAAATGTCAATTTACAGCAAGCACAAATTGAAAGTAATCTTCAACGTCGCAGTGACCTAATTCCAAATTTAGTTGCAACAGTGAAGGGCTATGCAGAATACGAAGAAGATATCTTTGATAGTATTACTGAAGCTCGTTCAAATTTACAACTTAGTTTAGAAGAAGGAAATTTGGACGATATTTCAGAAGCTAATGATAATTTGACTTTAGCTTTGAATAATATGCTTTCTGTTCTTGAAGACAATCCTGAGTTAAAGGCAAGTGAACACTTCAGAACTCTTGAAGTTGAGTTGGCTGGCACTGAAAACCGAATTGCAGTATCTCGGTATTATTACAACGAAGCTGTAAATGAATACAATACTGCAATTCAAACACCGCCTACAAGCTTTTTTGCTAGGTTCTTAGGTTTTAAAGCTGCAGAATATTTCGAAGCTTCTGAAGAAGCTAATGAAGTTCCAAATGTTGATTTGAATTGAACAAAACGGTATTAGAGAATTGGCAATTGCTAGTTCTCTAATACCGTTTTTTATTATTATTCAATAGCAGTTTCACAATATTTACAACGATAAACCTTATTTTCCTTATCTGTCAAAACAAAAATATTATCCAAATCTTGTTCAACAGAAGTAATACATCTTGGATTTTTACACTTAACAATATTTGTTATAGTTTGTGGAAGTTCTACATGATATTTTTCAACTCTAACATCATTTTTGATAATATTTATTGTAATATTTGAATCTATATAGCCCAATATATCTAAATCCAAATCAATATCTTGTGCAATTTTAATTATATCTTTTCTCCCCATTTTTTTACTTCTGGCATTTGTAATTATTGCAACTGAGCAATCTAATTCTCCAAGTTTTAAAGCTTCATATATTTCCATTCCTTTTTTTGCTTGTATATGGTCTATTACTATTCCATTTCTAATACTATCAATATTCATATTTTTTTCCTTTCATTTTTATATAAATTTTCCATCTTCAATATGTATAATTCTATCTGCTAATTTTGCAATTTCTAAATTATGAGTAATCATAATAATTGTTTGCTTATATTCCTTGTTTGCTTTTTGTAATAATTGTATAATCTCACTACTTGACTTGGTGTCCAAATTACCTGTTGGTTCGTCCGCTAATATTATTGTTGGGTTTATCATTAAAGCTCTACCTATAGCCACCTTTTGTTGTTGTCCTCCTGATAATTCATTTGGTAAATGTTTTTTTCTGTTTTCTAAATTTAAGAATTTAAGTATGTTTTCTAGTTTTTCTTTATCTACTTTTTTTCTGTCAAGCTCAATAGGTAATAAGATATTTTCTTCTACAGTTAAAGTAGGAATTAAATTATAAAATTGATATATGATTCCTATTTTTTGTCTTCTTAGTATTGTCAAATCTTTTTTATTCATCTTATATATGTCTTTATTATAAAAATATACTGTTCCACTGGATGGTTTTTCTAATCCGGCAATTGTATGTAAAAGAGTAGACTTTCCACTTCCAGAAGGTCCTGTTATTGCAATAAATTCACCTTCTTCTACTTCAAAAGAAATATCATTCAATGCAATAACTTCTGCATCACCTTTTCCATAAATTTTACTTAATTTTTCTATTTTTAAAATTTTCATTATAATTTTTCTCCTATCATTTTTATCCTTCTTTTATAAATTTTGTTGAATATATTGATATAACCAAAGATATTATAAATAGTACTAAAATAAATATGCCTATATTAGTAAATGGTATTAATATTTCATCTAATATAATTGTTATTTCCATATGTTTTATAATCTTATATAAAATAGGAATTGACAAAATAGTTGATATTATTGTTGCTTTAATAAATATATAAATGTTTTCATATATTACTATTTTATTTATATTTCCTTTAGTAGCTCCTAGCCTTGATAATATTTTAAATTCTTTTTCTCTCTCACATAAACTTGCATTTATTATATTTATAGAACTTATTATTCCTATAATTATTATTGTTGATATAATAGTTTGTAATATTAGTTGTAAAACATTAATAAATATTATTTTTTCTTGATTTTCTAAAGAATAATACTTTGCAAAAATATCAATATTTTGCTTTTGAATAATATCATCAATATAATTTGAAAAATTAATTATATTCCCACATTTAATTTTAATATAATTTCCGCTATTACTTGTATCTCCAAAAAGTTTCCATATATTATGTTGGTTTAGACTTTTTGGATGAGTATTTATTTTTTCTTCTATATTATTAAATATGTCCATGTTTGTGAATATTGTTATGTCTTCTGCATTTTTTATTTCTTTAAATCCATTAGTAAGCTTTTCTGTTAAAACAAAATTTTCTTTTAAATTTTCATCATCAATTATTTCA
>ERZ1643251.1410-NODE-1410-length-27376-cov-10.545514_pt1 | contig 27376 bp, 23 predicted proteins | sample MGYA00579261_ERZ1643251 | MGnify/ENA primary metagenome ERZ1643251 (study PRJEB29033, sample SAMEA4952267) | chicken gut metagenome | biome: Broiler Chicken; feature: Gastrointestinal Tract; material: Caecum | place: Ireland | collected 2018 | study: Broiler... | reverse complement strand
TCCTGGCCTTCGGTTCCGTAGACCGACGCTATATCCAGCTTAGCTAACGGTGCGCGTCCTGCATCAGAACACTACGATATTATACCTATTCTGAAAACTTTTGTCAACAATTTTTTCCCACTTTTTGCGTTATCCACACAAATTTTCCGACTGGGGATAACATGAGGGAATTTTTTTGACGTTTTGTGGATTATTTTGTCGAAATGTGCTTTCTGAGGCTAAAATTGGGGATAAAATGTGGATAACTTTTTTCAAAACTTATGTTCGGACGCCTTTTCTGTGTCGATATCCCCACCCTTTGGGGGGAAATCCTGCACATTTTATCCGATTCCGGGACGGGACAGATCCTCGCCCTGCAACGAAGTCACGGTAAGACCATGCGGGATGCACACGATCACATCTCCCCCCTCGCCGATCGCCTGCATGTGCGTGCAGTCCTTTTGGCGGCTGCAGTCGGCATCCTGTATGCGCACCGTCCGCGCCGCCTCGTCGATCGCGATGACGTTATGTCCCGACGCCGTCTCGATACGAACTTGCAGGACGTCGCCGCGCTCCTCTGAAACACGATCCTCCCAGCCCGCGGAGATTGTGCCGCCGCTGCCGAATTCATAGCGATAGACGACCTCGCCATGCACCTCTACTGTGATCCCATCCGCCTCCTGCGTCTGTCTGCCTAAATAGATGCAGAACAGCGCAACGATCAGCGCCACAATCAGAACATAGACGATGATATCGCCGCGCGCAAACGGCTTGTGCTCCCTGATCTGACGGGTGCGGTTCATGCGATCACCTCGACGGACAGCCCTTCCGCGTGCATCAGGAGCGCGTCGCCCGCGTTGGAGTACACCGTGTATGCATCCGCAGCGGCGTCGTACCAGAGAAAGACCGTGCCGAACGCATCCACATGCGAACGGGCGTAATCCAGCGCCTCGGAAAGTTCCATCGTGACAATCGCTGTGGCGCGCGCATCCCCCTCCGCCGCACTGCCGCCGACGATGGTCGCGCAGACGACATGACTGCCCTCGCCGACGGGAATGCCCGTCTCGGGATCGATGATATGACTATACCGCACGCCGTCGATCATATAGAATTGCTCATCGTCGCCGCTCACCGAAAGAACGGTATCCCGGACGCGCAACGCGGCATAGCTCTCTCCAAACTGTTCGCGCGGGGCATTCAGCGAGACTTCCCAGACGCCGTCATCGGTCATGGGATCGGAGAACAGCGCCATACTGCTCCCGCCCAGCGTATAATATCCCTGCGTCTGCCCCTGCGAAAGCAGGTGATCGCGGACCTCGTCCACACAATATCCCTTGCCGATCCCGCCCAGATTGAGCTGCATGGTGTAACGCACGCCGTCCGCCTCGACATAGGCGTTTTCCGGCTTTGTCGCGTAAAACCTTCCGTTCTCCTCGTACACTTCCACCGCGCCGAAGTCGTTGAGCGCGGCATCGGAGAACAGCGCAATATACTTTTCGTCCGGCAAATGCAGTTCGGGCTCCGCACGGTCATACGGCATAGTCGGGACATAGTCCACCGCCATGTGACGGGGAGAAAACCCCCACAGATCGACAAGCAGCCCCGTTGCGGGGTTATACGCGCCGTCCGTTTCCGCATAGACCGACTTCGCGGCAAGGAGCGCCTGATAGGTCACAGCGTCGATCTCGACCGTCTCTCCCGCATCTGCCGCATTGAAGCGCGCAATAAAACTCTCCTCTGAGGAGACGGCGAGGCTTGCATCGATCTCGCGCGCGATCTGCCCGATCGACTCCCCGATCTGCGCCTCCCGCTGCGCATCCACGGGCACATACACCCAGCGCGCCTGCGTACCGAAGATGCCGAATTCGTCGATATTGGCAAGCTGCGCGCCCGAACAGGCGGAGAGCAGCAGCAAAACAGACGATGCAACTGCACAGAACGCCAAATGCCTTTTCATGCTGCCCTCCTTGGTAAAATCGCTCTTAGTATAGCAGATTTCCTCGAAAAAGGCAATAGAAAAGGACGGATGCCCGTCCCTTATCATATTTGTCAGTTGTGTTTGGTGTGCGAGCGGAACACGAGCGAGGCAAGAAAGGAAAAGACGACCGCCGCCGAGACGCCCGCGCTTGCCGCCGAGAGTGAACCCGTGAGCGCCTGAAACAGCCCTTCCTGCGCACCCTTCATTGCACCGCTCGCGAGCAGATAACCAAAGCCCGAAATGGGGACGGTCGCCCCCGCGCCCGCCCATTCGACGAGGGGCTGATATACCCCGAACGCCGTCAGCACGATGCCCGCCAGCATGAAGATGACGAGGATCTTTCCCGCCGTCAGGTCAGTAAAGTTGATGACGACCTGCGCAACGGCGCAGATGAGTCCGCCCACCAGAAACGCCTTGAAGAAGGCATACAAGATCTCCAGTAACTCCATACTCTCCCCCTATTTTTCCAAAGTGACCGCGTGCGCAATGCACGGGATGCTCTCCCCCTGGCCCGATGAGACGGTGGAAAGAAGCGCGCCCGTCGCAAGAAACAGGATGCGATGAAACTCCCCCGCCATCATCTTGGCGTGCAGGTAGGAGTTGAGTACGATCGCCGAGCAGCCCGCGCCGCTCCCGCCCTGAAACTCGTCCTCCAGGACATTGTACACGATTTCGCCGCAGTCGATGTGATTGTCCCCGATATCCAGCCCCTTTTCCCACGTCAGATCTTTGAGGATACGGCTGCCGAGCGCGCCCAGATCGCCCGTGACGATGAGATCGTATGCATCCGGCTCCTCCCCCGTCTCGCGGAAGTGCGTGAGGATGGTGTCCGCCGCGGCAGGCGCCATCGCCGCGCCCATGTTGTTGACGTCTGTAATGCCGTAGTCAACGACCTTCCCAATCGTCGCAGATGTGATGCGGATACCGTCGCCCTCGCCCGCGACGAGCGAAGCGCCCGCGCCCGTCACCGTCCACTGCGACTGCGGCGGACGGGTACAACCCAGCTCCAGCGGATAGCGGTACTGCCGCTCTGCCGAGGCGAAATGGCTGCCCGTCGCCGCCACGACACGGCGAAAATACCCGCCGTCCACGAACGCCGCCGCAAGGGCGAGGCTCTCTGCCATCGTCGAACAGGCGCCGTACACACCGAGAAAGGGAACGGAGAAATCGCGTGCCGCAAAGCTTGCCGAAATGATCTGATTGAGCAGATCGCCCGAGACGATGAGATCGACTTCATTGCGCGCGAGATGCGCGTTGGAAATCGCCCCGTCAATGACGTGCGAGAGCATCTTGCACTCCGCCTTTTCGTAGGTGCTCTCGCCGAACATGTCGTCCGCAAGCGCCGTTTCGACATACCGCCCGACGATCCCCTCGCACTCCTTTGTCCCCGCAATTGTGCTCACGGCGACAATGCGCGGCTGTCTTTCAAATACGATCCTCTGTTCCATATCAGCGGCAGTTTGCGCATCTTTGGAAAAGATATACAAAAAGGCGGCTTGCATCGCCGCCCGTATCGATTAAAAATGGTGCTGCTCAGAGGCTGTGCCGCAGGGGAATGCTCGCCTCGGCATTCAGGCTCATGGGCGAGAAGTGCCCGAGGCGGTATTGCACAAGCCCCTCAGAAGCGATCATCGCGGCATTGTCCGTGCAGTGCTTTTTGACGGGAAGCACGAGCTTCAAGCCCGCTTCCGCGCACGCCATTGTCAGCTTTTCCCGCAGGTACCCGTTTGCCGCGACGCCGCCGCCCGCCGTGACCACCTTTGCGCCCGTCTCGTGCGCGCCCTCGATGGTCTTTTGCACCAGGATATCGAGCGCCGCACTCTGAAAGGACGCCGCGACGTCCGCCCTGCTCCACTCTTCGCCTCTCTGTTCTTTTGTATGCACATAGTTGATGACCGCCGTCTTTAAGCCGCTGTAGGAAAAATCATACCCGCCCATACCCTTGAGCATCTTGGGCATCGGAACGACGGGACTGCCTTCCCGCGCGAGCGCTTCAACGTGCGGGCCGCCGGGGTAAGGAAGCCCCAGAACGCGCGCAACTTTATCGAATGCCTCCCCTGCCGCATCGTCCAGCGTACCGCCGAGAACGCGGAATTTGTCCGCGCGCTCCGCGTACAGAATGGCGGTGTGCCCGCCGCTGGCAAGCAGGGTGATAAAGGGCGGCTCGAGCGTCGTGTCCTCCAGATACGCCGCGGCAAGGTGCCCGCGGATATGGTCGACGCCGATGAGCGGAATATTCAGTCCGTATGCAAACCCCTTGGCAAAGGACAGCCCGACGAGGAGCGCGCCCAACAGCCCCGCGCCGTAGGTCACGGCGACGGCGTCCAGTTGCTGTTTTTGGACGTTTGCCGCCTTGAGGGCGCGCGCAACGACCTCGTCCACCGCCTCCGCATGGGCGCGCGAGGCGATCTCGGGTACAACGCCGCCGTACTTTGCCTGCGTCTCCGCCGAGGACGCGATCTCGTCCGATAACAGCTCCCGTCCGCGTATGACGGCAGCCGCCGTCTCATCGCAGGAGGACTCGATTCCTAAAATAAGTGGATCTTGCTTCATTTTTTCCTTAAAAAATTCAAACTTTTCTTTCGACCGAAAGAAAAGTTTGAATTGTTATTACGATTTTTTGAGATAGTCGATGATAAATCCCTGAATGTCGCCGTCCATGACCGCCTGCACGTCGCCCATCTCATAGCTCGTTCTGTGATCTTTGACGAGCGTATAGGGGCAGAACACATAGGAGCGGATCTGCGAGCCCCATTCGATCTTCTTGGTCTCGCCCTTCAATGCCGCCTCTTCCTGCATGCGCTGTTCGAGCTGCTTCTCAAGAAGCCTGCTGCGCAGGTACTTGAACGCCATTTCCTTGTTCTGCAGCTGGCTGCGCTCGTTCTGACAGGTCACGACGATGCCCGTCGGGAAGTGCGTGATGCGAATGGCGGTCTCCGTCTTGTTGACTTTCTGTCCGCCCGCACCCGAGGAGCGGTAGACGTCGATGCGGATATCCTCATCCTTGATCTCGATCTCGCCGTCGTCGTCGACTTCGGGCATGACCTCGACCGAGGCAAAAGAGGTCTGACGGCGCTTGTTCGCATCAAAGGGAGAAATGCGCACGAGGCGATGCACGCCGATCTCCGCCTTTAAGTAGCCGTAGGCGTTCTCCCCCTCCACCTTGAAGTCCACCGACTTGAGCCCCGCGGAATCGCCGGGCAAACGGTCGATCTCGGTGACCTTGTAGCCGTTCTTTTCGGCGTAGCGACAGTACATGCGATAGAGCATCTGGCACCAGTCGCACGCCTCCGTGCCGCCTGCGCCTGCATGGAGGGACATGAGGGCGTTGGAACCGTCATACTTGCCGCGCAGCAGCGCGCGGATGCGCATCTCCTCGATGTCCTTCTCCGCCGCCGACATCATGCCGTCCAACTCGCCGACGAGATCCTCTTCCCCCGTCTCCTCGATGAGGTCGATGATCTCCATCGCGTCGTCGAGCGCCTTTCTGCCCTTTTCGTATGCTGCGATCTTGTTCTCCGTGGAGGAAATCTCACGCCCGATCTTTGCCGAGCGCTCCAAATCCTGCCAGACTTCCGGCTTTTCCTGCTCCGCCTTGAGCTCTTTTAGTTGTGCATAGCGGTTGTCGATATCGAGGGCGTACTTTGCCTCGCCGAGCGTCTCCTCGAGCGACTTGATCCGCAATCTGTAATCATCTGCTTTGAACATAGTTTTCCTTGAATATCAATAGGGTCTGCCGTGGCACTTCTTGTACTTCAATCCGCTGCCGCAGGGACAGGGATCGTTGGGGCCGACCTTCTTATCCTTTTTGATGGTTGCGGGGTTGAACTTCACGTCCCCCGAAGTGCGCAGGGAATCGACGTCCACCGCCTTTGGAAGCGCCTCTGCGCCCACCGTCTCCACCTGCTCTGCCTGCTGCGCCTGTGCGGGCTGCGCAGCGGGCTGGGACGCCTGCTGAACAGGCTGTGCGGCGGGTTGCTGCGCAGGCTGCGTGTTCTGCTGTACCCCGGCAGGCTGCTGCGCGGGCTGTGCGGGACGGTTCGCAGAAGGGAAGATGCGCTGCACGGGACGGGGCTGCGCCTTGATCTGGCACTTTAAAAGGAAGCGGATGGTACGCTCCTGAATGCGCTCGACCATCTCGTCGAACATGGCGAAGCCTTCCTGCTTGTAGGCGATAACGGGATCGGACTGACCGTACGAGCGAAGCCCGATGCCCTTGCGCAGCTGATCCATCGCATCGATATGATCGATCCAGTTGCTGTTGACGTAGGAGAGCAGGATATCGCGCTCGACCTTGCCGAAGTCCACGCCGGGCATCTCCGCCTGAATGCGCGCGATCTTTTCTTCGTAGCACTTGGTCGTCTTGTCCGTGATGCGCTTGAGCGCGACGTCGTAGTCCCATTTCCCCAGCTTCTCGCGGGTGACGTAGTTTGTCCCCTCGGGCAGGAGATATCGCTCAAGCGCCGTATTCAGATCGGTCTCGCTCCACTTTTCGGGAGAGTCCTCGATATTCACCGTCTCCTTGAGGATGCCCTCCACATAGCCGGGAATATACTTGAGCACCTGTTCGTGCACGTTTTCGCCGCGGATGACGCGCATGCGCTCTGCATACATGATCATACGCTGCTTGTTCATGACGTCGTCGTACTGCAGGACGTTCTTACGGATGGCGAAGTTCCTGCCCTCGATCTGCTTTTGCGCGTACTCGATGAGGTTGGTAAGCACCTTGGACTCCAGACATTCGTCATCCTGCATCTTGCTGCGCTCGTAGATGTGCTTCATCCGATCGCCGCCGAAGCGCTGCATCAGATCGTCCTCGAGCGAAATGAAGAACACGGACGCACCGACGTCGCCCTGGCGGCCGGAACGGCCGCGCAGCTGGTTGTCGATGCGGCGGGATTCATGCCGCTCGGTGCCGATGATGCAAAGGCCGCCCACCTCGATGACTTTCTTCTTCTCGGCGTCCGTCTGCTCCTTGTAGGACTTATAGAGCGCATTGTAGCGTTCGCGGACGTCGATCGCCTCCTGATCGCCGCCGAGGTCGACAAAGGAAGTCGCGCGCTCGATTACGTCGTGCTCCACGCCCTCCTCGCGCAGCCGCTTCTTGGCAAGATACTCAGGGTTGCCGCCCAAGAGGATATCGGTACCGCGGCCCGCCATGTTGGTCGCGATCGTGACCGAGCCGAAGCGACCCGCCTGCGCGACGATCTCCGCCTCACGCTCGTGGTTCTTCGCATTGAGAATGTTGTGCTTGACGCCGTTGCGGATGAGGAGCCTGGAGATCTCCTCCGACTTCTCGACAGACACCGTACCCACAAGGATGGGCTGCCCCTTCTCGTGCCGCTCCACGATCTCGCGGACGATCGCCTTCTTCTTGCCCTCCACGGTGGAGAAGATACGATCGTGCATGTCAATGCGGCGCACGGGCTTGTTGGTGGGGATCTCGATGACGTCCAGCGAGTAGATCGTGCGGAATTCACCCTCCTCCGTCTTTGCCGTACCCGTCATACCCGAGAGCTTCTTGTAGAGACGGAAATAGTTCTGGAAGGTGATGGTCGCGTAGGTCTTGTTCTCCTCGCGGACGCGCACGCCCTCCTTCGCCTCGATCGCCTGATGCAGGCCGTCGGAATACCGTCTGCCCTCCATGAGACGCCCCGTGAACTCATCGACGATGACGATCTCGCCGTCCTTGATGATATACTGCTCGTTGAGGTGGAAAATATGATGCGCCTTTAACGCCTGCTGGATATGGTGGTTGAGCGTGGCGTTCGCGACGTCCGCAATGCTCTCGACGCCGAAATACTTTTCCGCCTTTTCCGCGCCGTACTCGGTAAGACGCACCTGACGCTCCTTGCGCTCAATGACAAAGTCCCACTGCAGCGCTTCTGCCGCGGCGACCTTCTGCGCGGTCGGAACGTGCTTTCTGCGCGAGGTCTCCTCGGCGTCCTTGAGTTCGTCGTCAAAACCGCCCGAAAGCGTTCTGACGAACTTATCCACGCGCTGATACAGCTCGCTCGACTGCTCGCCCTTGCCCGAAATGATGAGGGGCGTACGCGCTTCATCGATGAGGATGGAGTCGACCTCGTCGACGATGGCAAAGTTCAGCTCGCGCTGGACCATGAGCTTCAGGTCGTTTTTGAGGTTGTCGCGCAGGTAGTCAAATCCGAACTCATTGTTGGTGCCGTAGGTGATATCGCACTGATATGCGGCACGCTTTTGCTCGTCGTTCATACCGGGCACAACGACGCCGACGGTGAGTCCCATGAACTTGTGGACCTTGCCCATCCACTCTGCATCGCGGCGGGCGAGGTAGTCGTTGACCGTGACGATATGCACGCCCTTACCGGCGAGCGCCTCCAGATAGGCGGGAAGGGTTGCGACGAGCGTCTTACCTTCGCCCGTCTTCATCTCGGCAACGCGTCCCTGAAAGAGACAGATGCCGCCGACGATCTGCACATGGAAGTGGCGCATGCCGAGCACACGGCCGCTCGCCTCCCTGAGAGCCGCGAAGGCGTCGCAGAGGATATCTTCCAGCGTCTCGCCCTTGGCGAGCCGTCCCTTGAGGATGCCCGTCTGCGCCTTGAGTTCCTCATCAGACATCGCGGCATATTTGGGCGCGAGTGCTTCGACGGCGGACGCCGTTTTATCCAGTTTTTTCAGGCTTCTGCGGCTGTCGCCGCTCATCAGATAACGAATCAGACCCATGTTATTGCTCCGTTTGCGTCCGCGCCTTTTCACGCGCGCGGGCGCGCCTTTTTATTCAACTTGACTATTTTACAATATTTTTCCAAAATCTCAAAGCGATTTCATGCCGTTTTTTGTAATTTCTGCAAGGTTACGAACTTTTCACGTCCCTGTCACGACGTATTCGGCGCCCTTTCGCGCCGCAAAACATGTTTTCCCCAAAATATGTGAAATAATACCCCGATCTCCGACGATATGACAGCGCATCCATGATATCATCATGGCATGTTGATCCTTGCCGTTCAGTGGCTGGGGGCGCTGTACGCCTTCTGCACGTTTCTTATCTGCATCATCGTCGTGTGCGGGTGCAAACTTGCACGCGTCGGCTACCGCACGCTCGGCAAAAAACTGCCGCCCGAAGCGCCGCCCAAGGAGGAAAAGCCGCCCGAGCCCGTCTACTATCTCGTCGAGCGCAAAAAAAAGCGCGTGAAGACGGAATACTCCGACCCCAAGCGCATTCAGTTCAAATAAGGCAAACGCTATCATGCAAGGGAATGCGAAATGTTTGGCTTTTGCCGAACAATCGCAACAAACACCTTGTTGCGAGGAAAAGTCCCGCCAAAGGCGTGGTTTCTATTTCCCTTACGCGACCGTATCAGCCCTCGAAGCGCTCAATGTTCTTTCCCGAATCCCAGAGGCGCTCCAGATAATAATACAGGCGGGACTCCTCATTGAAGATATGCACGACGACGTCGCCGTAGTCGAGCACGCCCCATCTGCCCTCGCGCAGCCCCTCTTTGCGAAGAGGCACAAGGTCTTCCTTTTCCAGCTTTTCCTCAACGGCGTCGCCGAGCGCGCGCACCTGCGTCGTACTGCGGCCGCTCGCGATGACAAAATAGCTGCACACGACCGTCTGATCGGCAACATCCAGAATGACAATGTCCTGCGCCTTCTTTTCCGAGAGCGCCTTTGCGCATGCAAGTGCAAGTTCGTGTCCGGTCATTTGAAATTCCTCCATTAAAAATATTCAATAAGTTATTAAAATTCAAATATTATGTCTGACATAGTACTGTGCAAACATCGATTATTTGCCTTTTACAACACCCTTGATCCAGCGATATGCCTCTTTTGTGAGCGGATAGACGGGTTTCCCCTCTTCCTTTAAATAGTCATTCTGCTGGCGCAGTGCATGATACAGGCACATATCGAGATCCTTCCAATACCAATCCCGCAGCTCTTTGACGCCCGGAAAGTCGCGCCCGTCCTCCAGCATGTCGGCAAGATAGACGAGCATGCCAAGCTTTGTCATGCCCGCCTTGCCGCTCGTATGATAGCGGATCGCGTCGAGCACCTCTTCATCGTCGACCTGAAACAATTTCTGCGCCAAAAACGCCCCTGTATATTGGTGCATTACGGGCGTGGGGACATTCTCCGGCGGCATAAATCCCTCTAAAAGCGGCGAATCGGGCGGGACATACTTCCCGCAGTCGTGCAGCGCGGAGGCAAGCAGCGCCTTCCCCTCCGACACGCCGACGCTCGCAGCCCGCGCAACCGCCATGCGCGCAACGCGGCAGCTGTGCTCCCTGCGCGCCTCCTTTTCGAGCGCCAACGCAGGCGCGATCGCAGGATGCGTATAGAGATCGTTTTCTTTGATATAGCGATAGACCTCGTCATCCAGCCCCGCAGGGCGCTTCCCGAACGCGAGATCGACGCGCAGCAAACGCGACGCGACCGCCTCGCCCGTAAACGGAACTACAACATAGTCCTTGCCGAAGCGTTTTCGAAATCGCTCGCGCAGCGACGCGGGGTCTCCCGTACCCCTGCCGCACGCCGCAAGCGTGACATTCGCAAGGATATTGTCGGGATTTTTCCAGGTAAAGAAGTCTTCCAGCATGTCCGATCCGACGAGAAAGTAGCGCTCGGCGTCCGGATAGCGCTGCGCAAATTCCCGGCAGGTCAGATAACTGTAACTCGTTCCTTCCGCCCTGACCTCAAAATCACTCACCGTCACCCAGGGAAGATCACGGAAGGAGATGCGACACATGGCAAGGCGCGCATTCCCGTCCGCCGAGGCTCCCCAGGACTTGTGCGGTGCCCTGCCCGCAGGCATGACGATGACCCGATCGAGCCCGAGCGCCTCTTTCGCCGCCAGGACGTAATGTCTATGCTCCAAATGCACGGGATCGAACGATCCGCCGAAAAGCGCAATCTTCATATCTACATTATACTATAGATTTTTCCTCATTGCAAGTTTAATCAAAGAAATACATGGCAAAAATCAAACCATGAAAAAATTTGATTTGCCTCTGATCACCGATACAATCTTCTATACTGCGGCGTGCTGGTTTGTCTGCGTCGGACTCTTGCGCTGGCTGGACGTCGCCACCTGGGCATGTTTTACTGCCGCGACCCTGATCGCCCTTGCCGCCGGCACCGTTCTCTTTCTCCTGCTCTCGGGCAGACACCGCAGACGCGCCCTGAGCAAGCGCCAGCAGGAGGAGAAAGAAAAGCTCATGCTACATCTCACCCTAGAACAGGACGACGCCGTGCGTACCCTTCTCGCGAACGCCTTGCGCGCAGACGGGAAAGAAGTCACCTTGCAGGACGACACGATTTTACTCGAAGATACGCCGCTCATCCCCGTCTTTACCATGCAGCCCGTATCGGCGGACTCCGTCGCCCGCCTGCTTAAAACCTACGGGAAAAACCCCTTCATCCTCGCCTGCAACGCACTCACACCCGAATCGGAACACTTACTTACGTCCTTTTCGCGGAGCGCTATGCCAGGAGAGGAGATCTATGCGCTGTTTTCCCGCACAGACACGATTCCCGAAACACTCATCTGCGGCGAGATCCCGCGGCGCACCGCGCGCACGCGGCTCCGCATTGCCTTTTCCAAGCGCAACGCCTATCCCTTCTTTGTCAGCGGCGCGGGGCTGCTCGTCATGAGCTTGTTTGTCTTCTTCCCGATCTACTATCTGGTGACGGGCAGTCTGCTGCTCATCGCCTCCGTCTGCATCCGCGCATTCGGCTACGCATGAGCCAAGATTGACGCAGATGCAGTGTACTATGTCTGACATAGTACACAAAATATCGGCAATTTTTCACAAAAAATCCCTCTTTTGAGGGATTTTTATGTTTTACGAGAGGGAGCAGATCGCCTCTGCGATCGTATGGACGACGTCCGAAGGGTCGACCGAATATTCCCCCATCTTGCTTGCCGCGATCTCGCCCGCACGCCCCAAGAGGAAGCTTGCCGCACACCCTGCCTCAAAGGGCGGGATTTTGCGCGCGCAGATACCGGAGAGCAGCCCGGAGAGCACGTCCCCGCTTCCGCCCTTGGCAAGCGCGGGCGAGCCGGTGGGATTGATCGCGACCCGCGCGCCGTCCGTAATGATCGTGCGATTGTTCTTCAAAAGGACGGTCAGCTGATTTTCCTGCGCAAAGCTGCGCGCCCCCTCCACGGCATTGGCGAGGATCTCCCCGACGGGCTTTCCCGTCAGGCGCGAAAATTCTTTGGGATGCGGCGTTACGATGACGCGGCAGGATTTTTCTTTGAGTACTTCCACGCCGTACGTTGCAATGGTGTTCAGCGCGTCAGCATCGAGGATGAGCGTCCCCGTGTACGCGCCGAGCAGTTCCGCAAGATAGGCGTACAGACGCTCGCTGATGCCCGTCCCCATGCCGATCGCGATGCTGTCCGAAGCGAGGATGTCGCCGTCGATCGCCTTGAAGGGGCGCAGCACCACAGCGGGAAGCCGCCCGATCATATAGGGAAACAGCTCCTCCGTGACGCACAGTTTGGTATAGCCCGCGCCCGACTTGAGGCATGCGCCCGCCGCCAGAAATGCCGCGCCGCTGTAGGTGCCGCCCGCAAGGATCGTCGCCGTTCCGTACGTTCCCTTGTGCGAATTGGAGCGGCGCTTGGGAAAGAGCGCTTTCACATCCGCATTTTCCCAGACTTCGGCCCCCGCTTCCACGGGCGAAATGCCGATGTCCGCGACGGTAATCCTGCCCGCATAGTCCGCGCCGTCCGCAAGCAGAAGCGCCTGTTTGCACTGTCCCATTGTGACGGTCTCGTCCGCCGCGACGCAGGGGCTTCCGGCAATCCCGCCCTCCATGAGCCCGCTGGGAAGATCGCACGCGATGACATATGCGCCGCTGCCCATGATAAAATTGACGAGCGCAGCGTTTTCGCCCTCGATGGCGCGCGTCAACCCCGTCCCGAACAGACAATCGACGATCAGAGCACACCTGCGGCGCGGAATGCGCCCAAATACTTCGCCCTGATACTTTGCGCGAACCGCTTCGCAGTCGGCGGAAAACTTCTTTGCAAGACACAGGACAGCAACCTCCTCGCCGCGCTCCTGCAAGATACGCGCCGCGACAAACCCGTCGCCGCCGTTGTTGCCGCCGCCGCAGACAAAGAGCACATCGCCCGCCCCCCTTGCGCGCATGGCAGCGCTGACCGCCTCTGCAAGCGCCGCGCCCGCGCGCTCCATGAGAATAAGAGACGGCGTGCCCGCCGCGATCGTCGCCGCGTCGGCGCGCCGCATCTGTTCGTTGGAATATGCGTATTTCATACTTCTTCTCCCTCCTCCGCCACGTCAAGCTGCGCGCGGACCGCCTCCAGGGCAGCACGCGCCGTGTCATAATCAAAGCCCTTGGAAAGCAGGTGGGCATACGCCTTGCGCACGACCTCGGGCGAAAGCTGCTTATTGCGCAGATACTTTTTGAGCACCGCAGCCGCGGCGTCCGTCTCGTCCGCGATCTCCCCGAGCGCCGCGTCAATGCTCTCGTCTGCAACGCCCTTTTTTCGGAGTTCCATGCGGATGAGGCGGCTGCCCTTGCGCTTTCCCGCGCTCTCGGCATACGACTTTGCGTACGCCGTGTCATCGAGGAAACCGTAGCCCTTCATCTTTTCGACGACGTAGTCCGCGACATCCTGCAAGTACCCCTTGCGGCGCAGAAAGTCGCGCACATCCCGCTCCGTCTTCATGGACGCGGAGATGTGCGTGAGCGCCTTGTCGAGCGCCGTCTGCTTCTCGCCCGCCAGCTGAAGCGCGGAGAGCTCCTCTTCGGTGACGATGCTTCCGACCTTCAGCCGATGCTCCATGACAGTCAGAAGCTGCATGCCACAAAAGAACCTGCCGTCCACTTCGATATTGCAGCGCGCCGCATCGTGTTTTTGCGGCGTGATCGCAGTGATCTCCATACTATAATACGCCGCTCCAGGTCCTGTTTTCCCGGAACCAGTCGGTGTCTTTGAGGACGGTATCGTTATTGCTGCACCAGAGCTTGAGCGTCTTTGATCCCTCGTCCTCGCCGCTGCCATAGTAGAATACGATATCGCCGTTCATATCACAAAATCCGTTTGTCGCCTCGTCCCACATGATGGTCACATAGATATAGCTCGTGTACGCGCCCACGCGATCGATAAACGCCTGCGTCGGGAAGATATTCTCCTCCGCGGCACCATATTCGTTGTAGCCCGCGCAGCAGCAGACCGCAACGTAATCGGGCGTAATCACTTCGAGCAGTGCGTTGGTGGACGACGTCTTGCTGCCGTGATGCCCCGCCTTGTACAGGACAACGTGCGGGAGCTCGTTGTTCTCGACGAGCCGCTCTTCGCCGTCCTCCTCCAGATCGCCCGTGAACAGGTAGTGATTTGTCCCGTCCCCCAGTTCCTGCGAGAGCAGCATGCAGACGGAATAGTCGTTCTCGTCACTTGCTTCGTGGTCGTAATAATAGTTGTACAGGATATTCATGGAGATGCTTCTCGCATCGTCCAGATAGTATGTGCGGCTTGCGCCATCCCTCTCGTTCCAGCAATCGGAACCCGTGTAGACCTCGGCGCCCTGCGCCTCGGCATAGTCGACCGCCGTCTCAAAGCGGGCATAGAGCGTGGGATTGCCCGCCTCCGTCTCCAATTCCTTATTGGTGCGGTCAAAGCGGATGATCGTGCCGATCTCATAGCAGTAAAGAATCCCGTTGTACTCGCCGCCCGAACTCGTCCCGACAAGCCCCGCAATATGATCGGTGTCCGCATGGGTGGCGATGACATATTCGATGACGCCGTCCGTGCAATACCTTTCAAGATACTCCTTGATCGCGGCGACGTTCCCCTGCGTAGGCCCGGCGTCGATCAGCACCTCTGTATCGCCGACCTTGATGAGCGTGCAATCGCCGCTCGCCCTGACTTCGGGCGCAATGAAGTGAATGGAGAGATCGGCAGAGACGATCTCCTCCATGTTGCCGCTGACCGCCTCTTCAGGCGGCGTATTGCCCGAATCATCGTCCGAGGGGCGCGTCGTCCCGATGCCGAGGCTATGTAAAAATTCGCCGATGGTCATCCCCTTGCTGTAGATGAGGAAGTACCAGCAGACGCCGAGCACGATCGCAATGACGAGGACGATCGCCACGACGGCGATGATCATTTGCTTTTTCTTTTTACTGCCGCGTCTCTTTGCCATGCGTCACCTCAGTAGCAGAGCTTTACAAAACTCCAGCTCATTGCAGGCAGGCGCAGCGTCATATGATCGTCCTTCACGGAGGGAAGTTCCCTCTCGTGCGTCACGACATTCTCGGGCGCGTCAAAGCCATTGACGGCGAAGAGGTCGGAAGAGGTCATCTCGAGATACTCCGTCGCACGCAGCGAGCCGAAGGAGCGCAGTTCAAACGATACCTCGCGGTCCTCCTGCGCGTAATTGCATACGGAGATGCAGACTTCCCTCTTCTCCTTGTTGTGCGTGATCGCCTCGTTGATGCAGCGCGCGCTGCCGTACTTGGTCGCAAAGATGTCCGTATCGGAGATGGCGCGCACCGTCTCCCCGCTCGCGTTGTTGGCAATGGCGCGGAAGGGATAGAAGGTGGTCTGACGAAATGTCCTTCCCCCCTTCTCCGTCATGATGGGCGCGATGACGTTGACGAGCTGGGCAAGGCACGCCGCCTTTACGACGTCGCAGTTGTTGAGCAGCGTGTTCATCATGCCCGCAAAGACGAGGCAGTCCTGGAAGGTATAGACGTCCTCCAAAAGGTGGGGCGCGCGCTTCCAGAGCGGCTCAGTGCGGGGTGCGGTGACCGTCCAGATATTCCACTCGTCAAAGGAGATGCCGACGCGCTTTGTGGAGCGCTCTTTCGCGCGCACATATTCGATGGTCGCGCGCAGCGTGCCGATAAATTCGTCCATGTCGTCTGCGCTGCCCAAAAAGTCCTCCAGGGGACGCGTGCCCGATCTGCTGTACATATAGTAGCGGTGCATGGACAGCAGATCGACCTGCTCATAGGTGTGCTCCAAGACCTTTCTGTCCCACTCGGGGAAGGTAGGCATATCGTGATTGGACGAGCCGGAGACGATGAGCCTGAGTCTTCCATTCGGACCCGCCTTGCCGTCCATCTCGCCGTTGGTCCAGCGCATGAGCTTTGCCGCTTCCAGCGCCTTTCTGCCGTACTCGTCGGCGCTGAGATGCCCCGTCTGCCAAGGGCCGTCCATCTCGTTGCCGATGCACCAATAGCGCACGCCGTAGGGTTGCTCCGAACCGTTTGCGCGGCGCATGTCGGAGATCGTCGTCCCGCCCGGGTGATTGCAGTACTCCACGAGGTGCGCAGCGTCCAGAATGCTGCCCGTCCCCATGTTCACCGCCATCATCGGCTCAATGCCCGCAACAGCGCACCACTTCATAAATTCGTCCGTGCCGAACTCGTTGGTCTCCGTTGAGAACCAGGCAAGGTCGAGGCGCACGGGGCGCTTTTCCCTGGGGCCGATGCCGTCCCGCCAGTCATAGCCCGACAAAAAGTTCCCGCCGGGATAGCGGACAATTGGCACATTGAGCTCTTTGATCAGCGCGAGCACGTCGCCGCGGAATCCGTTCTCATCCGCCGTGGGATGCCCGGGCTCGTAGATACCTTCGTACACAGCCCTGCCCAGATGCTCGATAAACGAGCCGTAAATATGACGATCGATGCTCCCGATGACAAGGTTTGCGTCGGCAAAAATTTTTGTATGCTTCACAGCTTTTCTCCCTCAATTGATTTTCAGACCAGACCCACCGCGCCCGCAATGTTAACGACCGCTTCATCAATGTTGTGCAGAAACTTATTGATTGCCTTCTGCGCGCCCGCATCGATGACGCCGTCCTCCGTCGTGCGCAGGATCTTGATGATCATATCAAAGTTTTCGTAGATGACGACGCACTCGGGATCGAGCGCTTCGAGCACCTTATCTTTACTGCCGTGCTGAACGGCGTGCATCTGTTTGATTGCGGCGTTCATCTCCGTGAACAGCGCGACGTTGCCCGTCGCAAAGAGCTGCTGCATCGTCCCGTTGAGGCGGACGAGCTGGGTGAGAAACTCGGTGACTTCCTTGCTTGCTTCTTCTTCCATTACAATTGTACTCCGTTCCGTTTCAAGAGTTCGCGCGCGCTCTCCACGCTGTCCTTCCCCACCTTATTCTTGATGGGCGCAAATTCGTGTTCGCGGACGACTTCGAAGGGCAGGCAGGATCCTGCCTCGCGCACCATATCCAGAATGAGCGTCTCGAACTTATAGCCGTTCTCGTACTCAGGCGTAACGAGCGCACCGCTTTCGTCGAGACAGGGCACCTTCTTGTGCGCCGCGTGCACGGGCAGCCGCTGCGAGACGATTTCCTGCAGCACGTCGAGACGGAACAGGTAGTTGAGCGTCACGCCAAAGGCGTAGACGAGGCGTCCCGCCCCGTCGCGCAGATTTGCCATCTCGTCGCTGAGTTCGTAGTATTCGATGACGGTGGGAAGCCCGTCCTCCAGACAGAGCACGCCGACGCGCTCCTCAGGATACCCCTTGCGGACGAACTTCGCGCCCGACGCCTTGCCGCTTGCGATGGTCGCGCCGACAAAGACGGGGTCCGCAATGCGCTGCAGGACGTTGTCCACCGCAAACACGTTGAACCACTCCACGCCGCGCGCCGCCATCTTCTCCACCAGTCCCGCGCGCTCCAGAGAGGTGTACCAGCCGCCGTTGCCGTTGGGCGAGAGCGCAAGGCTGTCCTTGGCGGACATGAGCAGTTTGCCCAGCTCGTCCACGGCGGGCGCCATCTCCTGACGGAAGAAGAACACCTCCTTCGCGGGATAGCCGAAGTAATTATGCTCCTCAAAAAAGGCGCGGGTCGCCCCGTCGTTGAGATCACTCGTCATGATGAGCAGCGGGACATACGCGCCGCAGGCGTTCGTCACGTCCTGCAGGTTGCGGATGAGCTGCTCGAAGATATAGAGAGGCTTGGTGATGCCGATATCGCAGGCGCCCTTGGGTCCGTCCAGTCCGAGGCGGGTCCCCTGTCCGCCCGCAAGCAGGACGGCGGCGACTTTGCCCTTTACGATCGCCTCCTGCCCGACGGCGGAATATTCCGCACGGCGTGCCTCAATCTCCTCCAGAGAGAGCCCTTCAATGGGCTCGATCTTGCCGCGCCCGCCGTTCTCTCCGATATGCGAAAGGGAGACGGTCTCCCAATCTATGCTTTCGATCTGCCCGGCAAGCTTCTCTCTGCCCGCCGCGTCCAATTCGTCCCACCACCTGAGCACATGCATCTGCCCGTGCGCTTCCAGCATGGTCTTCAATTCGTCGTACTGCATTCGTTCCTCCGTTTGGATAAGATAAAAAACTTTCCCCCGTTTCGGGCGGTCGTCGCTGCCAAAACCGCAAGTCAGCCGCCCTTCTCTATTATAAAGAAAACGGGCAGAAAAGTCAATCCCTGCCCGCTTTTTTCATTTACTTTTTCAGCAGGAACGCGCCCGCCTTGTAGTCCGTCACGTCGTCGATGAGAAGCGTCCCGTCTTTGACCTCGTACTTGAGGTCGGTGTAGCAGTCGACAAGCCGGTAGCCCTCCAGCTCGACCTCGATCTTCGCGTCCGCAATCAGGCGGTGGACGATGACGAGGCGCTCGCTCCCGAGGTCCTTGACATAGATCTGTCTGCCGACGGGTTCGCGGTAGTACTCCACGTTGCAGTCGATCAGGCGAATATCGCCGTCGCGGACGATGTGCTTTACCTTCTGATAGAAGGCAAGCCCGTCCTGCACGAGGCGCACCTTGTCCTCGGGCATGTGGAGAACGTCCCCCGAGAGGCAGATCCTGCCCATCATTGCGGCGCACAGCGAATAGATAGTGCGCGAGGGAGAGTCCTTCTCGCGCAGCACTGCCCAAATCTGCGACTGGCGCGCGGGAATAACGCGGGAGACGTTTGCCGCAACAAGCGGGATTTCCGTGCACTCGTGCGCATCCGAAAACGAGCACATGGAGACCATGCCCATGCGCTGCGGCTCGATGCGGCCGCCGCCTGAGGCGCAGTTCTCGATGACCAGGTCGGGGATCGCCTCTTTGAGCTTTGTCAGCCACAGAAGGCTCTCTTCGGCGACCTGCCGCCCGCCCTCGCCGAGGCTCTCCGCCCCGTCGCAGCCCATGCCGTAGGTGTCGTTATAGTCGATCTTGATATAGTGGAAGTCATTCTCTTTGAGAAAGTCGACCATGCGCGCGGAGATATACGCCTCCACTTCCGGCTTTCTCAGATCAAAAAAGCGGCGGTTTTTGCTCGTGATTACCGTATTATCCCGCTTCAGGAGCATGTCCTCGTTGTAGAACGCCTCAGAATCCCGCCCCGCATTCTCAAACTCGAACCAGATACCGGGGACTTTCCCCTCGGCACGGATGGCGTCCGACACCGCCCTGATGCCGTCCGGGAAGAGAAGCTTGCTCTGCTGCCAGTCGCCGATGGCGTTGCACCAGCCCTTGTCGTCCGGCTTGTACCAGCCGCAGTCGATGACAAAATAGTCAATGGGAAAGGGCCTGATCGCCTGTAAGATCGCCTTGATATTCTCCTCGGACGGGCAGCCCCAGGTCGTGCAGTACTCATTGAAGAGAACGGGCATCGACTGCTCGCTCCCGGGGGCGGCAAGACGGGCGTCCTGTTCATGCACGAAGGCGTTGCAGACGGCATTCAGCCCGCCCCGCTTGACGGTAAAATACGCCTTGGGCGATGCAAACGTCCCGCCCGCGGGGATCACCTTTCTCCAGTGCGCGAACTCATAGTCCCCCATGCCGGCAGAGACGGAGCAGCTCTCCTTCTCCTCGTAGACTTCCATCTGCCAGGAATAGGGCGCATCCAGCATGACGCCCCAGGTGATATCCGCGTCCATCTCCTCGATGGCGGCAAATGGGAAGTAGCCGCGGTTGGGCATACTGCCCACCTGCCCCCACTTCTCCGCCTTGACGCCGTAGCGCGCCCAGCTCATATCCAGCCCGAGGTGGGCAAAGTCGTCCGTTTTCAGGCGGCATTCGCGCGACCAGGCGCTCGTCATGCGGTGCAGCCGCAGCCCGATCGTCGAATTGACGCCAACGGACGGCGCAATGATGCCGCTTAATGAGAGGCTCTCCAGCATCTCCAGCGTGCGTGCCTCCTCCGAGGCGTTCTCATAGACGATCTGCACGGTAAAGACGCCCGTATTTGCGGAGTAAGTGAGAATATGCGTATAGAGGTTGCCGCGCACATCCGAAAGCAGGGTTATAACCCCCTTCTCGTCCGCCGCCTGCGACTCCACGTTGAGGAGCGTCCCTTCGCGATTGCGCATCGTGACGCCCTGCGTGTAGTCGATGAGCCCCTCGTCCCCCGTGAAGGCGACCTGCACGAGACTGTCACAGCACAGGTTTGCGTCCTCGCCCAGCGCCCAGTCGGCGGGATACGCCGCAAGCCCGATCATTGTCTTGCCCTCGTGTCCCTCAACGGGCGTTTCGATATAGTAGACGGCGGTGTCGCCGAAGACATACTTTTTGAAAAACATACTACCTCATAAAGTGCGGGGCGGTACGCCGTACCGCCCCGCCAAAATCGCTGATTTACTTGAGCTTCCAGACCTGATCTGCCCACATCAGATCCTTCTTGAACTGCTCGAGCTTGGTATTCTCGTCGATGACGACAACTTCGATGCCCCACATGTTGCCCAGGTCCGCCATCTCCTGCACGGAGAGCTTGGAGGAGACAACCGTGTGGTGGGCGCCGCCCGCATAGATCCAGGCAGCAACGCCGTCCTTGAAGTTGGGCTGATACTTCCACATCAGGCCGCCGACGGGCAGGTTGGGCATCTTATGAGGATACTTGACCAGCTCGATCTTCTGGATGATGAGACGCAGTCTGTCGCCCATATCGATCATGGAGACGGCGACCGCTTCAGGCGCATCGATCCCCTCGAACACGAGACGCGCGGGATCGGACTTGCCGCCGATACCCAGAGGATGCACCTGGATCTGAGGCTTGGTCGCCGCGAACTGAGGCGAGACCTCGAGCATGTGTGCGCCGAGGCAGAGCCCGTCCGCAAGGTCATAGGTGTAGTCCTCCATGAGGCCCGTGCCCGTCTGACCCGCCATGTACTGCATGACGGCACCGAGCGCCGCGATCTTCCAGTCGCCCTCTGCGCCGAAGCCGTAGCCCTTGCCCTGCAGATCCTGAATGGCGAGGCCGGGAAGCTGGTTGAGCCCGTGCAGCGCGCCGAAGTGATCGACGATGCCGATATAGCCGCCCTTCTCCTTGCAGAACTTGTCGATCGCGATCTCATACTTCGCCTGCTCTCTCACGACGTCGATGCGCTTGGTGCCCATCGTGTACTTTTCGTCGTACTCCGCCATGAGCGCGTCCACTTCCGCATCCGTGACCTTCTCGATATACTCGACAAGATCGCCGATGGGATAGTAGTCCACCTGCCAGCCGAGGTCGATGTGCGCCTCGACCTTGTCGCCTTCGGTGACGGCAACGTCGCGCATGTTGTCCGAGAAGCGGCAGACCTTGACCGTCTTGGAGAACGCATAGCCCGCGGCAACCTTGCACCAGGAAGCGAGCTGCTTCAATGCCTCTTCATCCTTGTAGTAGCCGACGATGACCTTGTTGTCCATTCTCAGCCTTGTGACGATATAGCCGAACTCTCTGTCGCCGTGCGCAGCCTGATTTTCGTTCATGAAGTCCATGTCGATGGTGTCGTAAGGAAGCTTCTCGTTGTACTGCGTCGCGAAGTGGCACATGGGCTTTTGCAGCATCTTCAGACCCTTGATCCACATCTTTGCGGGCGAGAAGGTATGGCACCAGGTGATGATACCGATGCAGTTGTCGTCTGCGTTGACCTGCTTGACGGCAGCGATGACTTCATCCGAGCTCTTGCACGTCGTCAGATATTTGACGGTGACGGGCATTCTTTCATTGACGTAGTTCGCCATCTCCTCGGAGTGCTGCGCAACGTGCTCGAGCACATCATCGCCATACAGCGTCTGGGAACCGGTCAGCCAGTATACAACTTTCTCTTTCATAACAATTATACCTCGTTGAATTTTTTTATCATTTCTCCGAAGCCGTCGGAGTACGGAACACAAGGATCGCCCCGCAATTGGGCGTAGACAGGACGGAGACGAGTCGGTCCCCTTTTGCTTCCCGCGCATTGGCGATCGCCGCGATACGTTCTGCGCGCTTGTTGGGGTTGGGTGTGTATTCGATCACTTCCGTCTCGATCATATCCTGCCACCTTATTTCTTTTTTGTCTGCCCGTAGTAGGCGTTCTTGCCGTGCTTGCGCATATAGTGCTTGTCCATCATGAACTGATCGGCACGGGTGACTTCGGGGTTGATATGCTCGGTGAGGAACGCCATCTTGGCGACCTCTTCAATGACCGTCGCATTGTAGACGGCATTGTCGCCGTCCTTGCCGAAGGAGAACACGCCGTGGCTCTTGATGAGCACGCCGGGAACTTCCAGGGGCTTGATATTGTCCCCCTTGAACTTCTCGATGATGGCAAGCCCGGTGTTCTTTTCGTACTCGCCCTCGATCTCCTCCTTGGTCAGCGAGCGCGCGCAGGGGATATCGCCGTAGAAATAGTCCGCGTGCGTCGTGCCGTAGAAGGGAATGCTGCGCCCCGCCTGCGCCCAAGCCGTCGCAAAAGTGGAATGGGTGTGTGTGACGCCGCCGATCTCGGGGAACGCCTTATAAAATTCAATGTGCGTGGGCGTATCGGACGAGGGGCGCAGATCGCCTTCGACCACCTTGCCGTTCAGGTCGACGACCACCATGTCCTCTGCCTTCATCTCGTCGTACTCGACGCCCGAGGGCTTGATGACGACAAGCCCCGACTCTCTGTCGATCTCAGAGACGTTGCCCCAGGTGAACAGAACGAGCTTGTTTTTGACGAGATCAAGATTGGCCTTTAAGACCTTTTCCTTCAATGCTTCCAACATATTTTCAATTCCTCCGAATAACGTTACCTGTCAATATTTGAGCGAACGGGTCGCCTCGCGGACGATGGGAAGCCCCTCGACGTAGCGCTTGCCGAATTCCTCGAATCCCGCAACGTTCTCGGGATCGGGTGCGAGCGTGACGCCCTCCTGTCCCGCAAAGACGCGGTTATCGAGATAGCTCTCCAGCGTCTCGCCCTCCTTCTTGGTGACGAGGTAGTTCGCAAGGATCGCCATGCCCCATGCGCCGCCCTCGCCTGCCGTCTTCATGACGGTGACGGGCGCGTTGATCGCCGCGGCAAGATAGCTCTGCCCGACGCGCTCGGTCTTGAAGAGTCCGCCGTGGCCGGTGATGCGGTCGAGCTTGACACCCTCCTCCTTGAGCATGATATCGCAGCCCACCTTGAGCGCGCCGAACGCGGAATAAAGGTGCGTACGCATGAAGTTTGCAAGATTGAACTTGCCCTCTGCGGTTCTCACAAAGAGCGGTCTGCCCTTCTCGACCTGCGTGACGTGCTCATTGGAGACATAGTTATAGGACAGAAGTCCGCCGCAGTCCTTGTCACCCTCCTCCGACTTGAAGTAGAGCATATCGTAGAGCTTCCACTTGGGAATGTCCACGCCTGCAAGCTGTGCAAACTCGCCAAACATATTCACCCAGCCGTTGATATCCGACGTGCAGTTGTTGCAGTGGACCATGCCGACGAGGTCGCCGACGGGCGTCGTGACGAGGTCAATCTCGTCATGCGGTTTGGAAAGCGGCTTCTCGAGCACGATCATCGCAAAGACGGACGTGCCTGCGGAGACGTTGCCCGTACGGACGCGGACGGAATTGGTCGCGACCATGCCCGTGCCTGCGTCGCCTTCGGGCGGGCAGAGCGGGATACCCGGCTGCAGATTGCCCGTGGGATCAAGGAACTTTGCGCCTTCGGGCGTCAATTTGCCTGCGTCCTCGCCCGCGACGAGGATCTCGGGCAGAACATCTTCCACTTTGAAGGGAACTTTGTCCGCGACGAGATCGTTGAACTTTTTCAGCATGCCCTTGTCGTACTGACGGGTCGCAGGATCGACGGGGAACATGCCGGACGCCTCGCCGATGCCGATGACTTTTTTGCCCGTGAGCATCCAGTGCACATACCCCTCCAGCGTCGTCTGGAACACGATGTCCTTGACGTGCTCCTCGCCGTTCAGGATCGCCTGATAGAGATGCGCGATCGACCAGCGCGCGGGAATGTGATAGTTAAAGAGTTCCGCGAGCTTCTTGCCCGCCTCTGCCGCCGTGTTGTTGCGCCAGGTGCGGAAGGGAACGAGCAGACGATCGTCCTTATCGAACACCATGTAGCCGTGCATCATTGCAGAAAAGCCCATTGCGCCGACCGTCGTGAGTGTCACGCCGTACTTTTCTTTGACGTCCTCCGCGAGCTTGGCGTAGCAATCCTGCAAGCCCTCGCGGATGGCATCCAGCGAATAGGTCCAGATGCCGTTGATGTGCTGGTTCTCCCACTCATGGCTGCCCGATGCGATGGGCGTATTGTCCTCATCCACCAGGATCGCCTTGATGCGCGTCGAGCCGAACTCGATGCCGAGCGCGGTTGCACCTTTTTCGATGCAAAGTTTTGCCTTTTCCTGCATAATAACCCCCATGACAAAATTACACGCCTATTATAAAATAATTCTCACAAAAATACAATAGGTAACAAGAAAATTTCTTGCACTTTTTCTGAGAATTTTTTAACAATGCACCCTTTTCCCGGTCACAGACCCCCTCTTCCACCGTCGCACTCGCCCCTGTAAACTGATCATGCCCTCCCGATGATATCAGAATAATAAAGAATTTTGCAAAGCCTCTTGCAACGCAACAAAATATGTATTATAATAACCACAGGATAAAATTTTGTCCAAGGGAAAACGCCATGATCTTCACGCCAAAGTTTACAGCGGAGGGCACGCTGCAGGAGTACCCTCGCCCGCAGTTTCAAAGGGACAGTTATCTCTCCCTGAACGGGACGTGGGAGTATGCAATCACCTCCTCGCCCCAGCCTCCCGCGCGGTATGACGGGACCATCCTCGTGCCATACTCGCCCGAGAGCAGCTTATCGGGCGTCGGGCGGCAGCTCGGCCCCGATGAATTCCTGCACTATCGGCGCACGTTCACCCTTCCCGAGGGCTTTGATCGGGGCAGAGTGCTGCTCAACGTCGGCGCGTGCGATCAGGTCTGTAAAGTCTATTGTAACGGCAGGGAGATCGGCGGGCACGAAGGCGGCTATCTCCCCTTCACGCTGGAACTGACGGACGCCTTAGTAGAGGGCGCAAACGAACTTTGTTTTGTGGTCACGGACGACGCCGCGTCCCCCATATACGGCAGAGGCAAGCAGCAGTACCATAGCGGCGGGATCTGGTACACGGCGACGAGCGGACTGTGGCAGTCCGTCTGGCTGGAGAGCGTGCCGCAGATCTATCTTCACGGCTTAAAACTTCGCCCCGATTACGAGAGCAGAACGCTTACGATCTCCTGCGAGGCGGACGGCGGCGTCATCTCCTATGCGATCTACGACGGCGAAACGCTGTTGGGGGAGGCGCAAAGCGCCCCGGGTGAGGAGGTGCGCATGGACGCCTCCGCCTGCAAGCCATGGTCCCCGGATGCACCCGAGCTGTACCGCATCGTTATCACGGCGGGCGAGGACCGCGTAGAGAGCTACTTCGGACTGCGCAGCTTTTCGCGCACGCAGCGGGGCGGGCTGCACTATTTCACGCTGAACGGGCAGCCTGTCTTTCAGAGCGGTCTGCTCGATCAGGGCTATTGGGGAGAGGGCATCTATACCCCGCGCAGCAACAAGGAGATGTATGACTGTCTGAAGCACGTCAAGGCGCTCGGCTTCAACATGCTGCGCAAGCATATCAAGATCGAGCCCCTGCTCTGGTACTACTACTGCGATATCCTCGGCATTCTCGTCTGGCAGGACATGGTGAACGGCGGCGAGGCGTATTCGCAGCTGCGCATGCATGTGTGTCCCTTCATCGACCTGCACCTCAATGACCGCGACTACAAAAAGATGCGGCGCAGCGATGCACGCTCACGCGAACAATATCTGCGTGAGGCGGTCGGCACGATCGATCTGCTCTTCAACTGCGTCTCGCTCTGCCTCTGGACGCCCTTCAATGAGGCGTGGGGACAGTTCGACGCCAATGCCGTCTGGCAGAAGCTGAAAGCGCTGGACGATACGCGGCTGTACGACCATGCGAGCGGCTGGCAGGACATGGGCGGAGGCGACCTGCTAAGCCGCCACATCTATTTCAGAAAGGTCCGATTAAAGAACGACAAAAAGCGCATCCTTGCCCTGACGGAGTTTGGCGGATATGCCTTCCTCGCCGAGAGAAAGCGCCGCAGCATCTTCAGCTACCGCAAATACCGGACGCAGCAGGCATTCATGCAGGCGCTCAATCAGCTCTATCTTCGACAGATCGTCCCCACCGTAAAGAAGGACGGACTGTGCGCGATCGTCTATACGCAGCTCTCCGACGTGGAGACGGAAGTCAACGGAATCTTTACCGCCGACTGGAAACTCAAAGTGGACGAAGCGCAGATGCGCTCTCTCAACGAGGCGTTGTATCGCGCCTTCTCAGACGCCCTTCCCCCGGATGAAAGCGACGTAAGGTCATAAAGGTCATAGATATATTTCACTCCCGCTAATATCCGTACAACATACAATAAGGGACCCCATTCAGGATCCCTTATTGTATGGAGCTGATAGCGGGATTTGCGCCTTTGGCGGCGCGCCCCGGTGCACAGCCCACCGGGCTGGTGCAGTTTGCTTTCCCGCTTTCTACATCCAAACTCCGTTGCGCAAACCGCTCGCTCTACTTCGGGCTGCGCCCTCGTGCGCCATGGCTGCGGAATGCTTCTGCAAGCAGGCATTCCTTGCTCATGTCGGACGCTCGCGCCTCCACCCTCAAATCCCGCTAAACCCGTACAATATACAATAAGGGGACCCAATCAGGGTCCCCTTATTGTATGGAGCTGATAGCGGGATTTGAACCCGCGACCTCGTCCTTACCAAGGAGTTATCCTAAATTTGGCGAAGGAAAAACAAGATACCATATATATGCAAAATGTTTGCTATAAACCACAAAATATGGTGCAAAATAGCCGTTTTAGGGAAAAACACAAAAAAATAGCAAACAACCTACAAAGGCAATTTGTTTGCTACCGTTTGCTATTTTTTCATTTTAGAGCGTTTTAGATCGTCCAAAACAGGCTTTTTATAGATAAAAAATGGGGCAATTTTGCCCCGTTTTTTGGCTTGTTTTGAAACAATAGCATCACTCAAACAATAATTTTAAATATAAAATAACATAAAAAGTAAAGAAAAACGCCGAACATACGCCCCGACGTTTCTCGACTTTTCTCTCTCAAAGAAGAATCTCTTTGCACTTTTTCATAATTTTCCGGCATTCAGACAACGATAGCCTGAACTCTTTAGCAAGCGCGAGCAGATCGTCAT
>ERZ1643251.1408-NODE-1408-length-27389-cov-20.730958_pt1 | contig 27389 bp, 24 predicted proteins | sample MGYA00579261_ERZ1643251 | MGnify/ENA primary metagenome ERZ1643251 (study PRJEB29033, sample SAMEA4952267) | chicken gut metagenome | biome: Broiler Chicken; feature: Gastrointestinal Tract; material: Caecum | place: Ireland | collected 2018 | study: Broiler... | reverse complement strand
GTCTGATGGGTGATTCGACAGCGCTTGCCTCAGCAATTGTGCGGTGCTGCCTTAACTGTTTGCGCCAATTAAGATTTACTCTTCGGCCGCTTTTCCTTCTGTGCTCTCCGGCCAACAAATCTTCCACTCAAAATATTCCGCCTCGGTAATTTCCTTACGCCGGAGCTGCTGCTGGGCCTTGGCCCAATCTTGGAGAAACTCATCCAAAACCGTGGAGTTGAACCACATGGCTACCGGGCTGGCAGGGGGCCAGTCATCGTTGTCATCGTAGTGCAGCGCCAGATTGTGGTTTGCGTTGTATGGGGCCGCTGAGCGTTGGGTCTGAACCAGGCAGATAACGCCGGGGATTTCCTCATCCAGCCAGAACAGTTGCTCCAGCATGTCGGCTGCTGCACCGTTGCCGCCCTCCGCCAACGCCATCGGCGAGACATGCATCGCCTCCGCCATTTTTTGCAGTAAGGGTTTCTTGGGCACCCGGTACCCCATCTCATACTGGGCAATGCGGTTGGCGCCGGTGGCGCCGAGACCGATGGCTTCGCCCAGCTCCTTCTGGGTCATCTTGCGGTGTTGGCGGATGCGCTTGATCTTTTCGCCGGTGGTCACGGGCTTGTCCTCCTTATCGTTCTCCTCATCATATCCGCGCTGATGGTTCCCGCCGTCGGCGCGTTTTCTTATGTCCATTGTACCGTACTTGCCTGCCCAAGGCAAGAATTTTTTAACTTTTTTGCGAAAGCTATTGACATTCGCATTTGTGCGAATTATAATTTGATTATCAAATTTGCGAAAGTATAATCAACTTATCGCAATACATTACAGAAAGGAAAATTTGTCTATGATTATCCAAACTGAAAATTCCTCTACACCGATGGAGGCCCTGCCCTTTGCCCAAGCGCGTCATTTCTGAAAAGGAACTGACCGCCTGTTACGGCCTGATGTTCTCCGAGTATCCCGACATTGTCAACATCCGCCAGCTGCAAACCATGCTGGGGATCAGCCGCCACGCAGCCTATGACCTGCTGGGAGAGGGGGAGATCGGCTGTATCAAGCTGGGGAACGCCTACAAGATCCCCAAAGTCAACGTCATTCGCTATGTGTTGGAGGCCAGCGCGGCCCGGGCTGAGCGTGTCAGCCATGTTGAGCCGCTCATCCCCAGCCAGGGGGCGGCCTCATGACTGCCTGCGCCGCCTGCCGCCGGCCCACCGCCCGCGCCCCGCCGCGGTTTTGCGGGGCATGGTATCACCCGTGTGATACCACTTTTGCGGGGTATGGAGGGGGGTGGTATCACCCGTATGATACCACCTTGCCCCCGCCAGGATTCCAATAGGAATCCACCTTGGCTGACAAATATCCTCGCCGGGATTCCTATTGGAATCCACCCTGCAAACCCCCGCCTGTTTGCCCGCCTTCCACCCGGTGGGGGTCGTACCCGCACCCCGGCCAAAGCTGCCCCGTGTGCGCGGCTTTGGGCCGTTTGCGGGCGGCCTCACCCAACACATACGAAAGGAATGTTGCTATGACGAATTTTGACGAAACCAAAACCATAGACGCCGAGACACTCTGGAATACCCCCATCCCGCCGGTGCGCTGGGTCGTCCCCGATCTGCTGCCCGCGGGCCTGTCCATCCTGGCCGGGGCCAGCAAGGCGGGCAAAAGCTGGCTTTGTCTCTGGCTCTGCCTGCAGATCGCCCGCGGCGGGCAGGTCTGGGGGCGGCAGGTCTCTTCCCAGCCGGTTCTCTACCTCTGCCTGGAGGACACCTTCAACCGCATCCAGAGCCGCCTGCTGCAGATCGACGGCGAGGGCGGCAGCCCCAACCTGCTGTTCCAGACCCGCAGTGGCGGCATCGGGCAGGGGCTGGAAGCCGAGATCACCGCGGCGCTGAATCACCATCCCGGCATCGGGCTGGTGGTCATCGACACACTGCAAAAAGTGCGCAGCGTCGATCCTTCCGGCAGCGCCTATGCCGCCGACTACCGGGACATGAGCGCACTCAAGCAGCTGGCCGACGCCCATCACATCTGCATTTTGCTGGTCCACCATCTGCGCAAGCAGGGCGCGGAGGACCCGTTTGCGCAGATCTCCGGCTCCACCGGCATCATTGGCGCGGCGGACACGATCTGGCTGCTGCAGCGCCAGCGGATGAGCCCCACGGCCCGGCTGCAAGTCACCGGGCGTGATGTGGAAAGCCGCGCGTTGACGCTGGAATTCAACGACTGCGTCTGGGACCTGCTGGAGGAAACGACCGACCGCCAACAGGCAGAGCAGGCCGTCCCCGCCTGGCTGTGGCGGGCCGCCGACTTTCTGGCCGGGCAAGCCGCCTGGCAGGGCACCGCCTCCCAACTGCTGGCCGCGGCGGGTATTGATGGCGTGCAGCCCAACCAGTTCACCCGCAGCCTGGTGCAGCACTACCACCAGGTGTTCGCGCCCTGTGGACTGCGGTTTGCCTCCAGGCGCACGGCCAATGCCCGGCTGCTGACCTTCACCCGTGACGATGATGACGGTGATGACGATACCGTTGCGGGATCCCCCGGCGGTGGGGGTATCCCAAAAACACCGTCATCATCGTCATCACCGTCATTTTGGACGCGGGACGGTAACGAGCATGGGCTTTGTGTTGCCACAGGGCAACCCTTCGCCGGGCCGGGCGCACCCGGCCATATGGGGGCGTCCCCAAACCCCGTTGCCCTGCCGGAGGCTGCGCAGTGAGAAAGCGCAGCGTTGGCATCAACCTGCGGGTGACGCCGGAGGAAAAGCGCCGCATGGCAGCGGCGGCCCGGCGCTGCGGGCTGAGCCTGTCGGAGTACCTGCGCCAGCGGGCGGTGGGGTATGAACCTCGCTGGCACCCGCCGGAGCGGCTGTTCGAGGCGCTGGCCGTGCTGGACCGGCTGGCCGACCGCCTACCCGACCAGACCGTGCAGGTCTGCCGGGCCGCCGCCGATGAGATCCGCGACTGCCTGCTGGAGACAATCTGAATGGCTGTCACCAAGATCTGGGCGGTCAAGGACAGCTTACAGCGGGTGCTGGACTACGCCGCCAACCCCCAAAAGACCGCGCTGGCCGGGGACGGCCTGGCCCGGGCGCTGCACTACGCCGGGAATGACGCCAAGACCCGGCTGGCCGCCGCCGATATGGACGGCGAGCAGGTGCTGCTGGTCAGCGGCATCCACTGCCGGGCCGGGCAGGCCTGGGCGGACATGCAGGCGGTGCAGCGGCAGTTCGGCAAGACTGGCGGCACGGTGGCGCTGCACGCCTACCAGAGCTTCCGCCCCGGCGAGGTGACGCCCCGCCAGTGCCACGACATCGGGGTGGAGTTGGCGCGGCGGGTGTGGGGCAGCCGGTTCCAGGTGTTGGTGGCCACCCACCAGAACACCAACTGCCTGCACAACCACTTTGTCATCAACTCGGTGTCCTATGTGGACGGCAAAAAGTACGAGCAGCGCCGCAGTCAGTACGCCGAGCTGCGGGCGGCCTCGGACGCGATCTGCCGCAAGTACCGGCTGTCGGTGTTGGAGCAGCCGGGCGGCAAGACGTCCCGGACGCTTTACCAGGCCGAGCGCCGGGGCGAGCCCACCCGCTATGCCCAGATGCGGGCCGCGATCCGCTATGCCATGCGGGAGACCAGCACCGAAGCCGACTTTGCCGCCGTGCTGCGGGAGCGGGGCTTTGTCTGGCAGCATGAGCCGCGGCGGAAATACCCCACGCTGCGGCCGGTGGACGGCGGCCGGGCCGTGCGCATCTACCGGCTGGGAGCGGACTGCGACTGGCCCGCCATCTGCCAGGCGCTGGACGAAAACTACGACCGGCACGGCCCACGGTTCTACGCCCGACGGCATGATCCGCGGTACACGCTGCGGCTGCCGGTGGAATATCGCAGCCTGCGGCATGCCCGCTGCCGTGGGCGCTGGCCCACCCTGTGGGAACGGACCAGGCGGCAGAGCGGGCTGTGGCGGCTGTACATGTACTACTGCTACCAGTTGGGCATCTATCCCAAACGGCCCGCCCCGCGGGTGAACTGGCCGGAGATCCGGGCCATCTGGCGGGATATTGACTGCAAGCTGAACGAGCTGAATTTCGTCACCGACCACGGCTTTGCCGGTCTGGGCGCGGTGCGTGCCTACCGGCAGCAGACGGCGGAGCACGTCGAAGTGCTCACCAAACAGCGGGATGCCTGCGCCCGGGCGCTGCGGCGCAAGGTCCCGCCGCCTGATGCCCGGGCGAAGCGGGACGAACTGACCCGGCAGTTGGCTGAGTTGCGGCGGGAGGTTCGGCTGTGTGACCGAGTCATCGACCGAGTGACACGCACCCGTACCTGTCGGGAACAGCTTCACTTGCAGACACAGTGGGAGCGGGAGCAGGAACAGGCCCGCCGCGCCAGATACCGCGGCCGAGAGCGGTAACACCAAACAGAACGACCGGGCGGGCGCGTCCGAAGCCATTCCGACGTGCCCGCCCGGCCCTGTTTGGGTCTTTTGGTCATTTGTACCCAACGGCACGCGGCCATCCTTGTTGGGTTTGGTGATGGATAAATCCAGCCGTTGATGGTATCGTTGGGTTGAGGTAACACCGCACAATTCTGGTGCGCCGTGTGCCAAGCCGTCCAGGCGTGAATTGTGCGGTGTTGCCTTTAAGCCGGAACGGCTGCCACAAAACGGAATATGCGAATCAAAAAAGGAGCGATGCTATGGTTTCTGGAAGATTGCAAGAGAAAAACGGATATTACTACATGGTACTCAGCTATACTGGTGCCGACGGCAAGCGCAAGCAGCCCTGGCACGCCACCGGCCTGCCTGTGAAGGGCAACAAAAAGCGGGCGGAGGAAATGCTGCGGGAACTGCGGCGCGGGTTCACGCCGCCCAAGCCCGAGCGGGCCACCGACCTGAGCCCTGACATGCTGTTCAGCGACTACATGCTCTACTGGCTGAAGGTCGTCCGCGCCACGGTGGAGGAGACCACCTGGGGTTCCTATGTGCGCAACGTCCAGGGGCACATTGTGCCCTACTTTGAAGGGCGGGGTATCACGCTGGCGGGGCTGCAGGCGCGGCACATCCAGAGCTTTTACCTGCACGAGCTGGAAACACTGAAAGCCACCAGTGTGCTGCGGCTGCACGCCAACCTGCACAAGGCGCTGAAATACGCAGTACAGCTGGACCTGATCCCCGGCAACCCGGTGGACAAGGTGGACCGGCCCAAGGCCGAAAAGTACATGGCGTCCTACTACACCGCCAAGGAAATGGAACAGCTGTTCGAGGCCGCCAAGGGCAGCCCGCTGGAGCTGATCATCCAGTTTGCCGCCTTCTACGGCCTGCGCCGCAGCGAGGTGCTGGGCCTGCGGTGGGAGGCCATCGACTTTGCCGCCAAAACACTGACCATCCGGCACATCGTCACCACGGTCAGCATCGACGGCAAGAGCAAGCTGGTGGAGGCCGACCGGGCCAAGACCAAGTCCAGCCTGCGCACCCTGCCGCTGGTGGCGGCCTTTGCCGAGCGCTTGCAGGCGCTGAAAGCGCAGCAGGCCTACAACCGCAAGCTCTGCGGCAACTGCTACAATCACCGGTACGATGGCTACGTGTTTGTGGACGAGATGGGCAACCTGATCCAGCCAGACCGGGTATCCGATGGGTTTGCCCGGCTGCTGAAAGCCCACGGCCTGCGGCATATCCGCTTTCACGATCTGCGGCACAGCTGCGCCAGCCTGCTGCTCAAGCAGGGGGTGCCGATGAAGCAGATCCAGGAATGGTTGGGCCACAGCGACATTGCCACCACGGCCAACATCTACGCCCACCTGGACTCCCAATCCAAGCAGCTCAGCGCCGCCACGATGGAACAGGCGCTGGCGCTGCCGGAGGACCTGCCCCAAAGCCGGTGGTAAAATGGGTAAACGAAACCCCAGGGGCAAGTCCCTGGGGTTCTGGCGGAGCATCAGAGATTTGAACTCTGGCGGCGCTGTTAACGCCCTATCGCATTTCGAGTTTTGTGTCCCGAATGCCGTCTGTGCTCCCCCAGGGTCAAAACGGGCTGTTTCGTCCCGCCCATTTTGACCACACCACGCGGATTTCCGGCGCATCTGCCCACAAAACCGCGTGGGTACAAGTAAAGGTATAGTACCACCGTTTGGGGCGAAAAGCAACGCCTTCCGGGAAAAATGCAAGATGCCGTGCAAGATAACCGGCAGGGCATCTGGCCCGCCAGGGCGGGTTCTGGCCGGTTTGTCCCGGCGCAGAATTTCCCCGCAGGCGAGAAAATCACCTCAAAATTCAAGAATCTTGTCGTGCTGATACGGTTTCTCCGGGTCCAAATTTCATCAAAGGAGAATCCGACCATGAACGAACAAACCGTTACACAGGACCGGCTGGCAAAGGAGATCGACGCGCTGCTGGCGCCCTATCCCGATCCCATGAGCCGCAACGACTTCCGCCAAGCCTGCCACATCGGCACCCGCACTTCCCTGTACCTGCTGCAGAGCGGTCTGGTGCCCTGCATCCACACCAGCAAGCGCACCCGCTGCTACAAGATCGCCAAGGCAGACGTGGCCACCTACCTGCGCCGCCGTCTGACCGAGCCGGAGTATTATGCTCCTCCCAGCGGGTGGTACAAGAACTATCCCCAGCGCAAGCCGCCCGCCCTCTCCCTGACCCGCACCCTGGATTACGAGATCGTCAGCCGCCTGCTCCTCCGCCGCCACCTGGAGCAGCAGCTGGCCGACGCCCCCGATGTGCTGACCGTGGAGCAGATTGCCCGCTTCACCGGCTACACGCCCCACACCGTCAGCCGCTGGTGCACCGAGGGCCGCCTGCGCACCATCCAGCGCCGCCCACGGTTTATGGTACCGAAAACGTGGCTGCTGGATTATCTGGTATCGGATGATTATAACAAGATCACGAGGAAAAGCGGGAAACATTATGGGATGATACAGACGGTGACCCCCATGTTTAGGAAAACGTCAAAGGAACTGTAATAAACCAGGGGCGCATTTTGATGGAAGGTGCGTCCCTGATTTGTTGTATATCAAATCAAGGGGTATCTGAATTTTTATACCAGCGCCACGCTGAAGCGCAGGAATACAAAGTTCATACGAGCGGCCCGCATGAAATTACTGCGAAATGCAGATTATTCTTGCATTCGTAAAGTTCTTACCGTACTATATTTATATGGCATACATCTACTATGAGGTGAATCTGATGGGTGTTTCATATAAAAAACTATTTAAGCTCCTGATTGACCAAGACCTGCGGAAAAAGGATTTGCAGGAAATGACTGGACTTAGCTCTGCTACCATAACAAAAATGGCAAAGAACGAGAATGTCAATATAGAAGTAGTGGTAAAAGTGTGTGAGGCCCTCCACGTCGACGTCGGTGACATTATGGAGATTGAGCACAAGTAAGTCCTTATTATGGGACAGTTCCGGTGCTAAAATTGATGTGAAGGAGTGTAGCTCTTATGTCTATGAGTGAACTGCAAAAGCAGACAAATGCAAATATACAGGCGAAAGCCAATCTGATTTGGGAAATAGCCACTCACTTGGTAGGGCTGTTCAAGCCCCATGAATACGGCAAAGTCATTCTTCCCATGACCGTGCTAAAGCGTTTTGACGATGCACTGAAACCTACCAAAGCAGCTGTTGTGGAAATGGCAAAAAAGCTGGACGCACAGCACGTTGAGGGCGCTGCCCGCGACGGCATCCTGTGCCGGGTCTCCGGTTACGATTTTTATAATACAAGCAACTTTGATTTCGCCAAACTGATCGCCGATCCCGATAGTGTGGAGATCAACTTCGAAGCCTATTTGCAGGGCTTTTCCGCCAACATCAAGGATATCATTGATAATTTCGACTTTTCCAACACCGTCAAGCTGATGGTCAAGGGTGGCGTTCTGTTTGTAACTCTACAGGAGTTTAACTCCTCCAAGGCTGATATGTCTCCTGACAAAATCACTTCTGCTGATATGGGTTACATTTTCGAAGAACTTATCCGTAAGTTTTCGGAGTCTTATGACGAGCAGGCCGGAGCTCACTTTACCAGCCGTGATATTATCTACCTAATGACCGAACTGCTGGTGGCTCCAGAAAAAGCAGAGATCATGGCGGAGGGCTGTACCAAGACCGCCTATGATATGGCAATGGGCACTTCCCAGATGCTGGGCTGTCTAACAGAGCGGCTGCAATCCATCAGTGAAGATGCAACTTTGACCTGTTTCGGGCAGGAGTTTAACCCGGAAACCTACGCTATTGCAAAAGCAGATATGCTCATCAAAAGCGGTAATGCATCCGGAATGAAATTTGGCGACACCCTCTTGATGAAAGAGTATGATTCGAAAACACCCGGCGATCAATTTGAAGGGTATCAGTTTGACTACATTATTTCCAACCCGCCCTTTGGCATTGACTGGAAGCGTGAGAAAGCCTCTGTAGAAGCAGAAGCAAAGAAAGGTTTCGACGGACGCTTTGGCCCCGGCCTGCCTGCCATCTCCGATGGACAGATGCTTTTTATGCTCAATGGTGTGAAAAAGCTGAAGGAAGGTTCCGGAAGAATGGCGATCATTCAGAACGGTTCTTCCCTATTCACAGGTGATGCCGGTTCCGGAGCATCCGAGATCCGCCGTTATGTCATCGAGGGTGATCTGGTGGAAGCCATCATTCAACTGCCTACCGACCTGTTCTACAACACCGGCATCTCCACCTATATCTGGGTGCTGACCAAAGGCAAAGACCTGCAACGTAGCGGCAAGGTTCAGCTCATCGATGCCAGCAAATGTTTTGTAAAACGCCGCAAAAACATCGGCTCCAAGCGTGTAGACCTGGATGACTCCTGTATTGATCTTATCATCCGTGCATACGAAGCATTTGGCAATGAGACCTACCAAGAAAACGACCTTGTGGTAGAATCCAAGGTGTTTGATAACCGTTTCTTCGGATTTACTAAGGTCACCGTTGAAACCGCTCAGACAGACGCCAGCGGAAAGCCCATTCTGAAAAGAGGCAAAAAGCAGCCGGTCAAAGGCGCATCTGACACTGAAATCATCCCCCTGGGGCAGGACATGGATGCCTATATGGCAAAGAATGTTTTACCCTATAACCCACTTGCCTATATCGACCCCACCAAGAGCAAAATTGGCTATGAGGTGCCATTTACCCGCCTGTTCTATAAGTACGTTGCTCCGGTCTCTTCCGCCTCCATCTCTGAGGAGATCCGGGCGTTAGAATCCGAAGAAACAATTCTGATGAAGGAGTTGTTTGGCAATGCGTAAAATGAAAGAAAGCGGGATTGAGTGGATTGGGAAATGCCCTTCTAATTGGAATATGATTCCAACGAAGTACCTGTTTCAAGTTGTGTCGGGAGCAACCCCCCAAGCTGATCAGTATGAAAACTGGGATGGCGATATTATTTGGATAACTCCCGCCGACTTCAAGACCGATGATCGTAATGTATCCAAAGGGAAACGGACACTGACACAAAAAGGTTTTAATTCGTGTAGTACGACACTTATACCCGCAGGAAGCCTCATCTTTTCAAAGCGTGCACCAATTGGCGCAGTTGTTGTGAATTCTGTTGATTTATGCACTAATCAAGGCTGCCTTTCAAGTGTTCCATATAATTCAAACCTAACTTGCGTGCGCTATTTCTACTATGTGATGGCCGTTGCAACGGATCAATATGAGCTTTTGGGATCTGGTACAACCTTTAAGGAAATATCTGCAACAAATTTTTCCAACTTTGTGTTGCCCACACCTGCCTATGAAGAGCAACAACAAATTGCCACTTATCTTGATACAAGATGTGCTCAGGTTGATGCTCTCATTGCAAATGTGCAGGCACAGATTGAAAAGCTGAAAGCCTATAAACAAAGCATGATCACCGAGGTTGTCACCAAGGGACTCGACCCGTCCGTACCGATGAAGGACAGCGGCGTTGAGTGGATTGGGAAAATCCCGGCGCACTGGAACATAACGAGAAAACTTTCGTTTGTAACCACAGAGGGAATTTCTTACGGCATTGTGAAACTATACGCCCCTGATGATATAGACGGAGTTAAGGTCCTTCGATGCAGTGATGTGCTAGAGGGTTTTATTAAACCAGATAATGTCAGAACCGTAACGCAAGAAGTTTCTAACGAATATGCGCGTACGCTCCTTACAGGTGGAGAGGTAGTTGTTAATGTCCGAGGGTCCTTGGGTGGCTGCGCTGTTGTTCCCGACTCAATGTCCGGCTACAATATTGCAAGAGAGGTTGCAAAAATATCCCTCTCTAGCAAAATGTGTAATCGGTATGTTATGTATTATCTTCTTTCCAGCTGTTTTGTCGAATATAGAACAAGCCATTTGTCTGGCAGTGTATATGTAGGGCTAAACATAGAACTGCTTTCATCTTGTCCCTTGCCAACTCCCGAACTGGCAGAACAAACGGAAATAGCAAATTATCTAGACGGGAAATGCGCTCAAATCAACCAGCTCATCTCCTTAAAGCAGACAAAAATTGACAAGCTGAACGAATACAAAAAATCCCTCATTTATGAGTATGTCACTGGCAAGAAGGAGGCATAACAGTGCCGTATGACCTTACAACAGTATTAACAACGATAGCAGCAGCATCTGCCAGTATCGTAGCCATTTTGGGTGGCTTTATTGCCAGCAAGCTGATTGCAATCAGCAGTGAAAGGTCTGCTGCCCTGAAGCGTCTCAAACAAATTGACGAAGAGCTGGCATTCCATGTATCAGAAAGAGACAAGTTCCAGGCGGAAAACGACGAGGACGATGCGCTTGATTTTATTCGGGATGCCATAGACGACCTCTATAACGACATCCCCCTGGAAACTGTATATTCAAATGTAGATCATCCTCGCATCCCAATGGAAACTCTAAAACCTTACTGGGATAGGGCAGTGACTTTAAAAGAGCAATTTCTAGATCAGTTTCAGAAGCATTATGCTCTAACTGAAGACTATATCCCGGAACGCCTACTTCTCTCTGTGAAAGGAGACGATTTTGGATATGAAGTTTTGCTGGAACTGGGAAGGAAATTAAAGCAAAGAATCCGAGAAGCCAACCGGGTAAGACCAAAGCCAAGTAGTCCACTTGAATTTGTGCTACCGGATATAAGCGACTTAGCAATGCCCAATATTTCCGTCAGCGGATACTCATATCAAAAGAACTGCGATAGTATACAGGAGCATAAATCCGCCATCGCATTGCTAAATCTCCAGAAAAAGCAGTGTGAGGAACAGATTTCCACGCTGAAAAAGCCTCGTGGAATGGGTATCGGGTTACTTATCTTTGCACTATTTACTATCTTCTGCATTATTATTCCGCTTGGGTGCTCCCCATTCTCCACAGATAGTTACAAGGCTTTTATTATAGCAAAAAGTGTATTCCTAGGGCTATTTGTGATAGGGCTTATCGCAATTTTCGGTTATCTGGTATACCTGCTGAAATGGAATCAGGATTCCTGATTTATACACACATCATCAGAAAGCAAGTGACGACATAATGGCAAACGCTTATACTGATCAACATATCACCCCCAAACGATATCTGGACAGATTCGGCATCAAAGGCAGAAAAGCCACTATGATCGGGACACGGATGCTCACGAAAGGGAAAGTGAACTTCTTCATCGCAGCAACAGATGATGTCGGGTATATCAAAAACTATTACGATGTCACGGATAAAGAGGATCCGAAATACTGGGAGCATTTCTTTGCAAATAAAATCGACACCCTATGCGGACAAGATCTGGGGAACATAATTGCCAAGGTAACTTTGTCTCAATGGAATGCAACAATTCTCTCTGTTTCTGACAAAGAAGTACTTTCAAAAATTATTGTCGCACAATTGATGAGGGTTCCCGAGAGTATTGATTATGTGACCGGGCATATTTACCCCAGAGTATCAAAACAGGTCAAGAAAGAAATCGCTGCATCGCTCCCCAATTTTATGCTGGAAAAATACGGAGAACTTCTAAGCGCTACAGAATTCTCCACACAGTATCAGAAAGAGTTTATTCTAAATCACACATTTGATCCTAAAAACTTTGATCGATACTGCAAAGTCCTGCAAAATGGCATCTGGATCGTGTATGTAAATACACTCCGTGCCCGAACGCCCTTCGTTACTAGCGATAATCCGGTACTTGTTGAAGGTATTGGGAAAACAGAAACCGGACTATTCGCCAACGGACTTGCCAGTCCCACCACTTGTATCTTTTACCCATTAAGCCCAGCCATTGCAGTAGCAATATATTCAAGAGATGGAATATTGGGGATAGCCGCCGATCAATATGATGGGAGGAAAATTGCGCTTGATGACGTAAAATATATTGTTGCAAAAAACAGCAAGATCGTGGATCAAGCATATCTCCATTCCTTTATTCCCCAGCCGCTTTACGATGAGCTGACTGATGTGCATCACGCCGGCAAATAGAGTGCCTTTTTGTTTATTTATGGGCCAGCCGGTTCGCGAGAAAAACAAGGTATACTATGAGAAAACGCAAACTGATGGAGGTATCTTATGGAAGAATTGAATCCCATTGAAACAGATAGTCTGCCTATAAAAGCTGAGCCGGATGCCCTCCCCGTACCCGAAGAAGGCAAGTGCCTATACATCACAAAGGACAGTGAAGGGGTTAATTTTCGTGCGCTGCTGGGACAAATTGTGCAGTGTGTAAATATGACCGAAATTCTGGCCGAAATCAAAGCCGGAACTCAATATGTTGTCCAGATCCCCGCAGAGTTTCAAGCAGCCTATGAATCCGGCGAACTGTTCATTATGGAAAACATGAAAACAGGCAAGAAATGGCCAAGCCTGATGAGAATTGCGGAGGATGGAAAGCACAAACTTGTAACGCCCCTTCCCATTGCAGAGCAGGCAATTGTCCAAGGCAATCCGATACAAGAACTTGCAACCAGTTACCATAATATATTGATGCAACGGCAGATGGCGCAGCTGACCGAAATGGTCGCACGTACATATCGTGTAGCCGAACGGATTATGCACGGGCAGATGGATGACCGCATTGGGCTACTGGAGGCCGGACGGAACGGTCTGCTCCTAGCCATGTCCCTGCCAGAGGGTCCAGAACGCAGTCGCCAGATTGACTCTAGCAGACAGAACCTACTTGTTGCCCAGGCACAGATTGAAAAAGTCCTTGAACGTCGAGTCAGAGAATTTGAACCGCTACCAAAATCGGCTCCTATTCGGTTTATGCGTGAGTTTGTTCACACCGGATATCTGGCTGAAAAACACAGAGAAGTACAAGAAATGCAAGAGTATTATGCCTTGTACTTACAGGCAACCAAACTTCTTGCAGAATCCTATGCTATATGCGGTAATTTAGAAGCGGCAGAGCAAACTTTCCGTCTGAGTGAATCCACCATTCAGTCTATCGATTTCAGCAAAATCAAAACTATCCGCTATCAGCACAAAGCACTGACAGATATGTTCTATTCAGCGCCTGTCGGATATATTGCCACAGAACGGAATATATGTCTGGAGGAAGCAAAACATTACGATTATATCGCTCTTGAAGTTAGTGGTGAAAAATTGTTGGAGGCTTTGGAAAATGGAAAAGCAAAAGCGGTTCAAGAAGCAGGAACTGAACAGTGACGATTACAAGGGGATGGAGCAAGGTGCAAAAGCTCTGAAAGTCGGTCTTGGAACACTTGCTTCCGTATTCCTGCTAGTTAAAAACAAGGACACTCTGAAATCCATCGGTAAGAGCGTCCTTAATCTTACAGTAAAAGTCACGAAGAGATAAGGGGATAAACATAATGGATAAAAGAGAGAAACGCTTTGAGCGTGATATAGAGTCCTTTCTCATTTCCCCAGAGGGTGGTTACACTCAATTCAACGGCCAGGATGCCGACGGGAACTGGGTACATACCCGCCAACATGACATTGCAAAGTGCATCTATATGGATGTGTTATGCGAGTTCATAGCAAAAACCCAGCCCAAGGAGTGGGCAAAGTACACCAAATATTACGGAGACCAGGCTGCTGACAAGCTGTATCATCGATTGGAAACTACCATTTCCAACCAAGGCCTGCTCTATGTCCTGCGCAATGGCATCGAGGATATGGGCTGCAAACTGAAGGTCTGCTTTTTCAAACCGGAGTCTGAACTGAACCCTCTGGCAATGGAACGATATGAAGCAAATATCCTGGGATGCAGCCGGCAGTTCCGCTACACCACCGCCAACAGAAATACCATTGATATGGTTCTGTCTGTTAACGGTATCCCCGTGGTGGCACTAGAACTGAAGAACCAGCTCACCGGCCAGGACTATGCCTGCGCCATCAATCAGTTCAAAAATGATCGCAGCTCGAAAGAATTTGCATTCCGTTTGAACCATCGATTCTTGGTTTACTTCGCTGTCGATCTCTACGAAGTGTGGATGACCACACAGTTGGCGGATGGTGCGACCCGTTTTCTCCCCTTTAACCAGGGAAGCAATGGAGCAGGCAATACGGGCGGTGCAGGGAACCCCGTTAATCCCAACGGATACGCTACCAGCTACCTGTGGGAGGAAGTACTCCAGCGTGATAGCCTGCTCGATCTCATCCATCGCTTTATGTCATTCGTAAAGGATAAGGAAGAAGTGGTTAAGAACGGTGTCAGCAAAATGATCACCAAGGAGAAACTGATTTTTCCCCGTTACCACCAGTACGATGTCGTGAAAAAAGTGTTGGCGGATGTAAGAAAAAACGGTGTTGGCACCAATTATCTCATCCAGCATTCCGCCGGCTCCGGCAAGTCCAATTCTATCGCGTGGATTGCCTACAGACTGGCCTCCATTCACGATGCGGAAAATAATGGCCTGTTCGACTCTGTCATTGTAGTTACCAATCGTGTGGTTTTGGATAGCCAGTTACAGGATACCATCAACAGTTTCGAACATCAGGTCGGTTTGGTAGAAGCCATTGATGATAAGAAGAACTCCCGCTCCCTGGCGGAATCCATCAATGATAAAAAACGCATTATCATCTGCACCATTCAGAAATTTCTCTTTGCCCAAAAGGACATGGAAAAATTTCGTGGCCGCAAGTTTGCCATTATTATTGACGAGGCACATCAAGGGCAAAGTGGTCTGAGTGCCAGGGCACTGCGCCGTAGTCTGATTGACATCGGCATTGCCATCAAGGAATATGCCGAGGAAGCCGGTATCGAAGAAGATGAAGTAGATCTGACTGATGAGTATGTAAATGCCGTCATCGGTCAAGGCAGACATGACAATCAATCTTTCTTCGCATTCACCGCAACGCCCAAGGGGCAAACTATTGAGACCTTCGGCACCGTAGTAGGAACCACCCAGGATGGCGACCCCATCAAGGCTCCATTCCATGTGTATTCCATGCGTCAGGCAATTGAAGAAGGTTATATCTTGGATGTGCTAGCCAACTATACCACGATCCGTGAGGCATTCAAGCTGATTCGCGTTTCCGAGGATAACCCGGAACTGGTGGAAGGTGCCGCTTCTCGTGCTCTATTCAAATATTATAAAAAGCACGGATACACCATTGCACAGAAAACCGAAATGATCATGACCAACTTTCTTGAAAACTGCCGCTACCAGATTGGCGGCAAGGGCAAAGCCATGGTCGTAGCTGACAGCCGCGCAAACGCAGTTCGCTATTATCTCGCCATCAAGAAATACATTGCCGACCATGCAGAACAATGCAGCGGTACTGATGTAATGATCGCTTTTTCTGGCGAGGTCACCCTGGATGATTATCCCAGCGAGAAACCTTTCACCGAAGCCTCTATGAATGTGGACGAACACGGCAAATACATCACCACCGACAAGAAGTTTCGCAAAGTATTCCACAGCAGCCAGTACAACATCCTTGTGGTTGCCAACAAGTACCAAACGGGTTTTGACGAGCCTTTACTCCACACCATGTATGTGGACAAGAAGCTGAAAGATGTAACAGCTGTGCAAACTCTCTCCCGTCTGAACAGAACCACTCGCGGCAAGAACAGCACCTTTGTGCTGGATTTTGAAAACACTGCTGAGGACATCAAGAACGCATTTCTTCCGTATTACGAGGCTACCACGCTGGAAGGCAGCACAGATTTGAACAAGGTTTATGACCTTCGCAACAAGATCCGGGATTTCATGCTCTACAACTTCGAGGACGTAGAAGCATTCAATACGCTTATGGCAAAGCAAGTCGGCAAGGCACAGGATGCCGTAGCACTTGGTAGGCTTGCCAGTATGTTTAAACCGGTTATCGCACGATACAGTGATCTCTCCGAGGATGATCGCTTTGTGGCACGTGATTATATCCGCAAATTCATTAGAGCGTACGCATATATCACGCAACTCGTGAGGCTTCACGATAAGGATCTATTCAACGAGTATCAGTACACGATGCACCTTGTAAAACTTCTGCCGAAACCAGGCACAGAGTTCGTAGACATCGATGATAAGATTAAGCTGGAGTATGCCTCTCTTAATGAAACATTCAGTGGTGCTATTATGCTCGATGAAAAACCCCCAGTGTTCGTACCAGGTGGCGGCCTTACCCCGAAGATTCCGACTAAGAAAAAAGACACCCTTCAGAGCATTATTGACAAGGTAAACGAAAGGTTCAGCGGCAATTTCACTGACGCCGACCGTGTTATCATTGAGGGAATCTATCAGATGTTCATGAAAGACAGCGAGGTCAAGAAGTTCAGAAAATATGCCAAGGATAATAGCACGGAGATGTTTGTGCAGTCCTTATTTCCAGATAAGTTCCGAGATATCGTGACTCAATGCTTCCTTGACAACAACGAATCCTTTTCCAAGCTGTTTAATGATCCCGAATTTTATCAAAGAGTACAGGATGCTATGGCGCAGGAACTGTATAAGTCCTTACGTAAGGATTGATTTATGCGCCAATATCGGCAACCCTAATTATTGTAAGAAAATTCTGAAATGTTGGCGATATGGGTAAAGCGCTCCAATTCTTATCTTTCTAATTATGATTCTAATAATCATAATTAGAAAATTGTTAGATTGACCGCTGCATCCACCATGTTCCTCTGTTCATCTAGGCCGACCTTTTCACGTGTCGTTTTCTCTGCTCACCCTCACACTTATCGTTGCGTGCCTTTTTCTTTACTTACCGTAAAGGCCACAATGGCATCCACATTATCCACAATAAAACGCTGGGCATCCTCGCTGTATAAAACCACCTGATAGGGGCCATATTGTCCTACCCGGTTGTCCACCGAGATTCCCAACTTTTCCCCGCTATCGGTGGGACGGCGACGATGTCTACCCGCCACATTTTCCACCAGTTTGAGCATTCCCACTTCCACCAACCAATCGGTGATTTGACGATAGCTAATCTTCTTGCAGTCCTGCGTGCTGACAACTTCGTTCATTCGCCGGGCCAGCTCGCTGGCAGGTATGGGCTGGGTGGAAAACTCCACCCTTTCCCGTTCCTCCAAGCTCAACCGGAAAGCTTGTTTTTTGCCGTTTTTCTTGGCCGGTGTTCCTTGCATCTGCTCCTGCAGAAACGCGGATGCCAAAAACAGGCTCCGTGACACCCGCACATCGTTGACAATATCTTCCGCTGGCAAAGGCTGTCCGGTAAAAGGGTTCAATCCTTCCGCCAGGCTATCAATACACTGTTTGACCTTGCGAAGTTTTTCCACGTCTGCCATGAGGGGTGCCTCCTCGTTTTTCTTTTACTTACAGTATAAACGTGCCAGTCCTTCGTTGCAACGTCCAAATGCCGCTTTTTTCTTGCCAAGGAACTCAAATTCTTGTATATCCAAGTCGTTTTCTCTATAATGGAATCAGACTCTTTCTGTTTACCGGAGAACGGAGGCCTTGATCTTGCCAAACTATGAATGGATTCCATTTTTCAAAGAAACTGCTGAGAAGCTGCTGCCCTATCGGCAGAATCGCAGTGATCTCATCGAAAAAATAAAATCTATGTACGCCCGCATTCAAGTCAAGCTGCCCACACTGGAGCTCAATAATGAGCTGGTGGATATTGACCCTTTCACTGTATTCGGGCTGTTCAATCGTAATATGAAACTATCTACCCGTATTCGGGTTGCAGAAGGTATGCGGGAGTTCTTAGGAGTACACACGCCTGTCCCTCAGTCCTTTGACGGCGTACCTGTGCTTCTCCCTTTAAATGCCACCTTCTATACATTTATCGACACACGAAAACCGGATGCCATAGACAATCTATGGGCCTTGTTCTGCGCTGCATGGGAGTATGCCAAAACACCGTCTGAGGAAACCAAGAATCAGTTTTGCCTATGGTTCGACCGGGTCATTCAGCAATCCTATGTAGGAATACGCATCACCATGGGACTGTTTTGGCTGGCACCCGATTTCTATTTGAACCTGGACTCCCGCAATCGGTGGTTTCTCTATCAATCTCATCTTGTTCCTGATTCTTTAGCCAGAGCTCTACCTCAGTTCTCGGGCCGTCCTAACGCCGACCAATATCTGGCACTGGTGGATACGGTAAAGAAGTATCTTGGCACTTCAGAGTTTCCCTATGACAGCTTGGCCGCTCTATCACAGCACGCCTGGGAGGCCGCACAGGCTGAGAACGAGGCTCGGAAAGGAAAAGGTGTCCCGCCTTCTCCCCCGCCAGCCGGTGACGAGGATGACGGGGGTGCCATGGCGGACGATGATGTGGTTACCGTTCACTATTGGACCTACGCCCCCGGAAACAACGCCTCCAACTGGGATGAGTTCTACGAAAAGGGCATCATGGCCATTCGTTGGCAGGAGGCAGGCAATATGACTGCCTACACCGATAAAGCCCAGGTGAACGTCGCTTTGCAGAAGGCTTACGGCGATCAGCATCGCTACAGGAACATTGCCACGGCTCTGTGGGAATTTTCCAAAGTCATGAAGCCCGGAGATGTGATCTTCGTTAAAAATGGTATGCACCAGCTGGTGGGGCGTGGTGTCGTCACCTCAGACTATTTCTGGGATGAAACTCGTCCGGACGCCTTCAAGCACGTCCGCCAAGTTCACTGGACGCATAAGGGCTCCTGGAACACACCGTCCCAGATGGCCATGAAAACGCTGACAGATATCACTCCATACACAGACTTCCGGAACAGCCTTCAAGCTCTATTTGAAGATTCCGCCGCTGAGGACGAAGAGGACGCCGATGAAGTTATTACCCCGGTAACCATCCAGCGTACCGCCTACACGAAGGCCGATTTTCTGTCCCAGGTCTACCTCTCGGAGGAGGATTATGACCGCATGACCGCCGTTCTGGCATCCAAGAAAAACCTGATCCTGCAAGGTGCTCCCGGTGTAGGCAAAACCTTTGCCGCCAAACGTCTGGCCTATTCCATGATGGGAGTCAAAGATCCTGACCGTGTCATGCTCATTCAATTCCATCAGAGTTATTCCTACGAAGATTTCATTGAAGGGTATCGCCCCACCGAGCAGGGCGGATTCACGCTGAAGCGGGGTGTGTTTTACGATTTCTGCAAAAAAGCTGCTGCCGATGACGAAAAGCAAAAATACTTTTTCATCATCGATGAAATCAACCGCGGCAACCTGAGCAAAATTTTCGGAGAACTGTTCATGCTGTTGGAGGCCGACAAACGCGGGTATGAACTCCAGCTGTTGTATTCCAACGAAAAGTTTTCTATTCCAAAGAACCTTTACCTCATTGGGATGATGAACACTGCTGACCGCAGTCTGGCTTTGTTGGACTATGCCTTGCGCCGCCGCTTTGCCTTCATCGAGCTAAAGCCTGCTTTCGATTCCGATGGGTTCCGCACCTATCAGCAGGAGCTGGACAGCGACCAGTTTGACCGCCTGATTGACTGTGTCAAACGGCTTAATCAGGATATTGCCGCAGACGAATCTCTGGGTTCCGGTTTCTGCATTGGCCATTCCTACTTCTGCAACATTACATCTGGCACCCTGAGTGACCGGACGCTCTCCAACCTGGTGGAATTTGAACTGATTCCCCTGATTCGAGAATACTGGTTCGATGAGCCTGCCAAAGTAGCGGAATGGTCCAGAAATCTGCGGGGTGCTATCCTGTGATTCCCATTCAGAACATCTATTATATGCTGGCGTATGCCTTTCAGGCTTTAACACCCCAGGGCAGTCGCTATGTCTCAGCGGAAACTTTCGCCAATACTGCCGACTTGTTTGCCGCCATCCTGATCCGTGGCATTTCGGTACAGATCAAGCGCGGCCTGACGCAAGAATATATTTCCCGTACCGAGCCGCTGGCTACTCCCAAGGGCCAGCTGAATCTTACCGAATCGTTGAAAACAAAATCCATCCTGCGCCAGCGTCTGGTTTGCACCTATGATGAATTTTCCATCAACTGCAAGATCAATCAAATTCTAAAATCTACTATTCTGCTGCTGATGAAAGCCAATGTTGCCAAAGAGCGCCGCCGGGCAATGCGCAAATTGTTGGTTTACTTCGCAGAAGTAGACACCATTCCTCTGTCCGGTGTAAATTGGCATATGCGGTTTCACCGCAACAACCAGAGTTATCGCCTTTTGATGGGTGTATGCTATCTCACTGCCAAGGGGCTGCTCCAGTCCGGACAGGACGGTCATGTCCGTGTGATGGATTATCTGGATGAGCAGCGGATGTGTCGTCTATACGAAAAGTTTATTCTGGAATTTTACCGCCGGGCGTATCCACAATTTTCCGCCTCTGCCTCCAAAATTGACTGGCAGTTGGATGACGACATGGGCGATCTTTTGCCCGAAATGCGTTCGGATATCACGCTGACTCAAGGGAACCGTGTGCTGATCATCGATGCCAAATACTACGCCAACATTCTGCAAATGCAGTTTGACGTGCCCAAAATTCATTCTGCCAATCTGTATCAGATCTTCACCTATGTGAAAAATAAAGAAGCGGAATTGGCAAACGGTCCTCATGAAGTTTCCGGTATGCTTTTGTATGCCAAAACGGATACTGAGATGTTACCTCATCAGCAATATCGCATGAGCGGCAACCGGATCGCTGTCCAGACCTTGGATTTGGATTGTGATTTTTCCGAAATTGCCCACCAACTGGGAGAAATTGTAGAAGAATACTTTTTGAAGTGAGCAAAAGCGGAAGGTTAGATGCCTTCCGCTTTTGCTTACTTCACGTTTTTTTCTTGGTACTCTCACGGTAACAAAACTCTTCGTTAATTTTAATGACAACCAAGGCCATAACCATGAGAAGTTCTATATAATCACTGTACTGTGTTTTTTCATCATCCGGATATGTTCCATGCACATATTTATTTCTCAGCTGAAGCCCATTGCTATATTCGGCCTGATTCAGTATGTAGTTTAAATAATGCTGTTCCGGTTTTGAAAAGAGTGACGATTCATACCGAATCCACCCTTCGTTTTCCATTTGGTCTAACGTGTCTTGGAAAGACTGTATATACCCGCTTACAACGACCTCTCTATCGTGCAGGATCTTTAAAATCATAACCCGATCCTGCTCCGCACGTAACCCCCCACGTTCATCTTCGATAATACAATGATTCTGTATTAGCCATTGCAGTCTTGGCACTTGGAATGCATGGAAATCATCCAGAGGAACCTCTTCCTTCTCCATCAACTCGTAAAGCGTACGATAATGCTTTTCTCCCTTCTCGGTGATCCCCATCACCGCCTGATCGGAAAATAATAAATATTCCGCAAATTCACAGTCTTTGGAGGCCTCGTAAATATATTTTCGTTCTCGCAGACTTGGCAATGCACTTAGTTTTTCTGCATCAGCAGACATATGTAGCAATTCATGATTAATTTTTCCGTTTTGGCCATACTGCGTATATTGTTTGAATACACGTTCCATTTCTGTCGCCAACATCTTCACTTTTTCCAAGACTGTTGCGCCGGAAGAACACTTGGCATACTTAAAATTCTCGACACCAAATTCTTCTTTGAGGTATGTTTCAAAAAACCACTGGAATACGCTTTCCAACTCAATTCTATGCTTAGCCAACAAATTTGTATAGGCCACCATCTGTAGGAAAAAGATGTTGTGTCGTTGCTGGTAACCTATTCCAAAACGATACTCGCTCTCACTATGCACCCCCATCAGTTTTTCCATGGGTGACATTTCTGAGCTCACTGCGGGAAAGCGGCTTTCACACGCAGGGTCAGTATATCCAAATAGGTAGATAAAGTTGTTCAATAGAGTTGGATAATCAAGATTTTCTTCCACCCAATTTTTATCGTATTTTGCCTGTATGTTTCCTCCTTTCCGTTCATAAGAACAGCCTTCCGGATTATTTACATTTGTAAATTCGACCGAGCATCCAAATTCCATGCCTTTGTTATGTTTAAAATGTTCTTCCCAGTAATGTGCCAAAGCCTTTTTTGCCTGATATTTTAATTGTGCCGAAAGCGGCAATTCTTTTTTCCCTTTTGCCGACACAATCAATTCCAGATAATTGGGATTGGCCTGATCCGATTCAACATATTCTTTCAATATTTTTTCCTTGTCAGGGATGGTCAAGGACTCTGGAAAATACAGTTTTCTTTGATCTTTTCGATTCTCCAAATATCCCGACAGCAATACTTCCGCGCAATCTTTTCGTTGTTTCATGTACGTAGCCAGTGCTACATCGTACCTTTTCACAACACCTTTTTGACAAATGATGTTCTCCAGCAAGGGGTCTGTTTCCAGATATTGAGCAAAGCATTCCGCCGTCACCTGCTCCCACGCTTTGTGGTTTGCAAACTCTTCCCAAAAGTCATCTTTGTACTGCCAATCCACCTGCTCACAGACTTCAATAAAATTCAGGTCAGTTACTCCCTGCCAGAATTTTCCCATCGGAGCTTTTAGCTTTTCAGCCATACCTTTCAGCTTTTCCAGGTATTCTGGGCTCCAACTTTCCAGTCCTCTCCCGCACCGAAACAATTTAAGAATATTGGCAAACTCCAATGCCTCATTTACATCCTCACAAGAAGGGTTCGATAAAAGTGCCAACAATTTTTGTTCCGCTTGTTGCAAAGAACGACCAGTGCTCATATCCGCATCACTATAAAATTTAATTCGGTCCATATTTACACCTGTCTATCTGGTACTTGATAAAGTTTTTGAGTACAGTTTTCTGGCCACCTGATTTTCCATTCAAAATATTCGTGCTGTGTGATTTCCCCAAGTTGCAATTTCTTCTGTATCACAGCCCAATCTCGCAAAAAATCATCCAGGATCGTATCATCAAACCACATCGCCGTTGGACAGCGAGGTGGCCAATTGTCATTATCATCGTACCGCAAGGAAAAATCTAAATTCTTATTATATTGTGTAGCCTCACGTTGTGTAAGTACCAGATGAATAATCCCCGGCACTTCTTCATCCAACCAGAACAGCTGCTCTAAAACATCAACAGCTGCACCGTTTCCGCCTTCCGACAAGGCCATCGCAGACACATTCATCGCTTCGGCCATTTTCTCCAGCAGCGGCTTTTTGGGAATCCGGTACCCCATCTCATACTGGGCAATGCGGTTGGCGCCGCCTGCGCCCAGCCCGATCTTTTCTCCCAGTTCCTTCTGCGTCATCTGCCGATGGCGGCGTATCCGTTTGATTTTCTCGCCGGTCGTCACGGTTTTGCTCCTCTCCAAGCCGTTATCGCGTCCACGGATTTCCCTTGGGCGCGTCTTTTTGTATTCATTGTACCCTACCCGTCCCCGTTTTACAAGGAAATTGTAACAAATTTGCGAAATATATTGACGTTCGCATTTTTGCGAATTATAATATTCTTATCAAATTTGCGAAAGTTCAACGGAATATCCGCAAATGATTACAGAAAGGAGATTTACCTATGATTATCCAATCCGTATATTTTCATTCCACGAGGGTCGCATGTCTGCGAAACGCCTCATCCCGGAAAAAGAGCTGAAAGCCTGCTATGGCCTGCTGTTTGCCGACTATCCCGACGTGGTGACAGTCCGGCAACTGCAAACTATGTTGGGCATCAGCCGTCATGCGGCGTATGATCTGCTGGGAGAAGGGGAAATCGGAGCCCTCAAACTGGGTAACGCCTACAAGATCCCCAAAATCAACGTCATCCGCTATCTGCTGACCAATGCACAAGGGGCGGGTTTTGCCGGGCAAGACCTGCAAAGTGAATCATAGCATGATTCACTGGAAATCCGCCGCAGGAAAAGTGAATCATAGCATGATTCACTTTCTGCTGTATTGCGGCCAAAGGTATCTTAACAAGATTCACGCAAGCGATTTTCCCGACAGAGTGAATCTTATTAAGATTCACTCTGTACCTCCGCCCAAATCCGCGCCGTGCCGCGCGCCGCCGGGCGGCGGGCACGTCACCCGCATTGTCGCAAAGGTCGCGCCACAGGGCCCCGTTGGGCGGCCTGTGGCCCAGCAAGAAGGAGGCGTATGCCATGCAGAGAAACGAACCTATTGATGCTGAAACTCTACTTTCCACCCCGCTGCCGCCGGTACGGTGGCTGATTCCCGGCCTGCTGCCCGCCGGGCTTTCCTTGTTGGCCGGTGCCAGCAAGGCAGGCAAAAGTTGGCTGTGCCTGTGGCTTTGCCTGCAGCTGGCCCGGGGCGGCGAGATCTGGGGCCGCACCACTCAGCCGCAGACTGTACTGTACCTCTGTCTGGAGGACACCTACGCCCGCATCCAGGGGCGTTTGTTCCGCCTGACCGAGGATTCCGTTCCCAGCCGGTTGTACTTCCAGACCGGAAGCTGCGCCATCGGGGACGGACTGGAACTCCAGATCGAGAAATTCCTGTCCCAGCACCCCGAAACCGGCCTGGTGGTCATCGACACCTTGCAGAAGGTCCGCACCGCCGACCCGAACAACGGCGCTTACGCCAGCGATTACCAGGATATGAGCGCGCTGAAATCCCTGGCGGACCGCCGCGGCATCGGGTTGCTGCTGGTGCATCATCTGCGCAAACAGGGCGCATCCGACCCGTTTCAGCAGATTTCCGGGTCCAACGGCCTGATGGGTGCCGCCGACACTATCTGGCTGCTGCAGCGTCAGCGGATGAGCGACACGGCCCGGCTGCTGGTGACGGGCCGTGACATGGACAGCTGCACCCTCCACCTGCAGACCCGGGATTGCATCTGGCAGCTGTTGGAGGAGGAATCCGCTGAGGAGCAGGTCCGGAAGGCCGTCCCGGACTATCTGTGGCGGGCGGCGGACTTTGTCCGGCGCGCCGACAGCTGGACAGGCACCGCCACCGAACTGCTGACCGCCGCGAGCATCACTGAGGTGCAGCCCAACCAGTTCACACGCAAACTGGTGGAGCACTTCTACACGGTGTTTGCCCCGCAGGGCATCCGCTACCAGTCCCGGCGCACCTCCAACACCCGGCTGCTGTGCTTCACCTGTGACGGGGATGACGGTCATGACGGTAGTGACGATGATCCCGGCAGATCCCCTTTACCGTCTGGTACGGTACCGGCTGGTGAAGAGGGTGCGGCCCCCGTACCGTCATCGTCGTCATCACCGTCACCGGGGCCGCATCACGGTAGCGAGCATGGGCTTTGTGTTGCCGACGGGCAACCCTTCGCCGCGGCGGACACCGCCGCTCCTACGGGGACGACCCCGAACCCCGCAATCTCACGGGAGGCTGCCTCGTGAGAAACCGCACCGTGGGCATCAACGTGCGGGTGACACCGGCTGAAAAACACCGGATGGAATCCGCCGCCCGGCGCTGCGGTCTGACGCTGTCGGAATATCTTCGGCAACGGGCACTGGGGTACACACCGCAGTTTCATCCGCCCGCGTCTTTGTTTTCCGCTCTGAGAGAACTGGACGCGCTGGCGGACCGTCTGCCGCCCGGGGACGCGCTCCCCTGCCGGGCGGCCACAGACCAGATCCGGGATGCCCTGCTGCCGAAGGAGTGATCCCTGGCCGTCACCAAGATCTGGCCGGTGCGGGACAACCTGCGCCGGGTTGTGGACTATGCTGCCAACTCGGAAAAAACCGAATATGGCGCCCTTGCCCAGGCGCTGCACTACGCCGGGAACGATGCCAAAACCACCTTGCCGGAAAGCGCAAAACTGGTGAGCGGCATTCATTGCCGCCCCGAAACCGCCTGGGCGGATATGCGGGCGGTGCAGCGGAAGTTCGGTAAGACTGAGGGCGTGGTGGCGATGCACGCCTACCAGAGTTTCCAGCCCGGTGAGGTGACTCCGGAACAGTGCCACGCCATCGGAGTGGAGCTGGCCCGGCAGGTGTGGGGCGGGCGGTTCCAGGTGCTGGTGGCCACCCACATGAACACCCACTGCCTGCACAACCACTTTGTCATCAACGCGGTGTCCTATGTGGATGGCAAAAAGTACGAACAGCGCCGCAGCCAATACCGGGAACTGCGCCGCGCCTCCGATGCCCTCTGCCGGGCACAGGGGTTGTCGGTGGTACAGCCTCAAGGCAAAAGCGCACCGCGTTCCCTCTACGAAGCGGAACGCCGGGGTGAGCCCACCCGGTACAACCGGATGCGGGAGGCACTGCGAACCGCCCTCCAGCAGACCAGCACCGAGGAGGACTTTGCCCTGGCCCTGCGTCGGATGGGCTACCTGTGGCGGCGGGAGGAGGGCCGCAAGTACGCCACGCTTCGCTCAGTGGACGGCGGCCGCCCGGTGCGGGTGCACCGCCTGGGCCCGGAGTTCGACTGGCCCGCGCTGGCCCGGGTGCTGGACGCCCACTATTACCAGTTCGGCCCCCACTATTACAGCCTGTTCGGCGGGTATGACCGTCCCCGGCGTCCCCCCTGCCGTTCCTGGGCCAAGGTGCGGTACAAGGGTCTGCTGGACGAACTCTTCGGAAAGCCCCACCTGGGCCGGCAGTATCTCTACTTCCGGTACAAGGTGCAGGCCAAGCCGAATCCCCGGGCGTCCATCAACTGGCCGGAAATCGAAGCGATCTGGCGCAACGTGGAGCGCACGCTGGAGGAGATGCACCTCTGCTTTGACCGGGATTTCCACACCACCGACGAGGTGGAAGCCCACCGCCGGGAACTGGCGGCGCAGATCGACGCTCTCTGCAAGGAGCGCGCCGACTGTGCCCGGCTGCTGCGGCACAAGGTTCCGCCGCCCGGCACCGCTGAGCACCGGACCGAACTGACCCGCCAGATCAAGAAGCTGCGGCACGAGGATGAAGTCTGTGACAGGATTCTCCGAAGGGTACGAGCCACCACCGCCTGCCGCAAGGCGTTGGCGGAACAGGCCCGCCAGCGGGCCGAGGAAAAAGCCCGCCACCGCAAACGCCGCCGCGGTCTGGAGCGCTGAACCACAACCATACCAAAAGCCCGCGCCGGGAAGTTCCCGACGCGGGCGCTTTGGTAGATTCGTACCCAAAACAAGGGCGTATCCTTGTGTAGATTTGTGAATAGCTTTTGCCAAAGATTCCGGGTATTGTTGTGTTGGACCCGGAAACCCGTACAAACGAGTATGAAAGG
>ERZ1643251.1407-NODE-1407-length-27393-cov-23.088595_pt1 | contig 27393 bp, 19 predicted proteins | sample MGYA00579261_ERZ1643251 | MGnify/ENA primary metagenome ERZ1643251 (study PRJEB29033, sample SAMEA4952267) | chicken gut metagenome | biome: Broiler Chicken; feature: Gastrointestinal Tract; material: Caecum | place: Ireland | collected 2018 | study: Broiler... | reverse complement strand
CCCCCGGGCGGCCGTAGGGCGGGATGCCCTCATCCCGCCGCACCCCGCGGCGGCGGGAACGTTCCCGGTTTTGAATTTCGACGGTGCGGCGGGCGTGAACGCCCGCCCTACGGGCCGGTGCCAACATGGCGGCCCGCCGGGAAACCGCAGGCCCTGCGCCGCCACAAACCCCTGTAGGGGCGGATTCCATATCCGCCCGGTTCGCGGCGGCGCAAGGTTCCGCGGGAGGGCCATGGCCCTCCCCTACAAACCATGGCGAACACCCGGCCAAATGGCGCCGCCCCCGGCCGCTGCTTTCACAGCGGCCGGGGGCGTGCCTTTTTATGGTGTTGTTGTAACGGGGAATGTCAAAACGGTTATTCGGCGCCCTGCAGCGCTTCGCGGCCCTGCTCGCCGGTGCGGATCTTGACGGCGTTCTCGACGTCGTAGACAAAGATCTTGCCGTCGCCGATGCTGCCGGTATACAGCGCCTTGCGCACGCCGTCAAGCACAGCGTCCACCGGGATGTCGGCCACAACGACCTCCACCTTCAGCTTGGGCAGCAGCCGGGCTTCGATGGGCAGGCCGCGGAAGGTCGCCTCGTGGCCCTTCTGCACGCCGTAGCCGAACACGTTGGTCACGGTCATACCGGTGACGCCCAGCTCCTCCAGCGCCTTCTGCAGCTGGGCAAAGCGCGCCTGGTTGGTGACGATGCTGAGCTTGGTCAGCGCGCCGGATGCCGCGCGGTGCTCGACCGGCACGGCCTGCTGCACCGGTACGGCCGCCGGGGCGGCCGGGGCGGCGGCGGGCAGGGCCTCCGCGCCCAGGTCCTCCACCGGCAGGGCGGGGGCAAAGTCGGGGTAAGCCAGGTTGCCGTGCTCGCCGATGTCCAGCCCGGCGAGCTCTTCCGCCCGGCTGACGCGGATGCCGACGGTGTGCTTGAGCGCCAGCCAGACAAGGCCGCTTGTCACAAAGACAAACGCGCCCACGGCCAGCACGCCCAACACCTGCACGCCCAGCAGCCCAAAGCCGCCGCCAAAGAACAGGCCGTTGCGGGTGGAAAGCGTGGTGACGCCCTCCTGCGCGAACAGGCCGACGCACAGCGTGCCGAACACGCCGCAGCACAGGTGCACGGCGGTCGCGCCGACGGGGTCGTCGACATGCAGGCGGTCAAAGAAACCGACCGCAAACACAACCAGCACACCGGCGATGGCGCCGATGAGCAGCGAGCTTTCGATGCTGACATAGGCGCAGGAGCCGGTGATGCCCACAAGGCCCGCCAAACAGCCGTTGACCGTCATGCCCAGGTCTGGCTTGCCGACGACCAGCCAGGAGGTGACGGTGGAGGTGAGCACGGCCGCGATGGCCGCGGTGTTGGTGGTGACCAGGATGTGCATGACGTCCGCCGGGTGCTGGAAGCTCATGGTGGAGCCGGGGTTGAACCCGAACCAGCCCAGCCACAGGACGAACAGGCCGATGACGGCCAGCGACATGTTGTGCCCCGGGATGGCCTGGGGCTTGCCGGTTTTATCATATTTGCCGATGCGCGGGCCCAAAATCAGCGCCCCGGCCAGAGCCGCCCAGCCGCCGACCGAGTGCACGGCGGCGTCCCCGGCGAAATCCATAAAGCCGAGATCGGCCAGCCAGCCGCCGCCCCAGATCCAGTGCCCGACGATGGGGTAGATGACCAGCGTGAGCACAAAGGAAAAGAGGATGAACGAAAGGTACTTGATGCGCTCGGCCACCGCGCCGGAGACGATGGTGGCCGCCGTGCCGCAAAAGACGAGCTGGAAAAAGAACTTGCCCCAGAACGGCACGGTGGAAGTCAGCGTATCGTCATAAAAGCTGAGGTCCGCGCCGCCCAGCACAAACAGATGCTCGGTGCCGATGAAGGGGTTGTCGCCGCCGAACATCAGCCCCCAGCCCAGCAGCATAAAGCCCAGCGAGGACACGGCAAAGACGATAAAGTTTTTGGACAGGATGTTGACGCAGTTTTTGGCGCGGGCAAAGCCCGCCTCCACCGAGGCAAAGCCCAGGTTCATAAAGAACACGAGGATCGCCGCCAACAGCACCCACAAAGTGTCGATGATGGAAATGACGTCGGTCATAAGCAGAATTCCTCCCTCTATGTTTGGGTTTCCGCCGCCGGGCAGGGGCTTGCGGGGTCTGCACGGCAGCAGAAAAGGGGCGGGCCCTGCTTGCAAAACAGGACTCGCCCCTTTGCGAGTGGTTCGGGATGCGCACCGGAACACTTTTCCGGGCAAAAGAAAACGCCGGAGAGAAAACTCCCCGGCGCCTTTGCCATGCCCATAGTATACGCCCGGGCCCCCGGCCCGTCAATCCCCGCCCCGCATTTTTGGCGCAGGTGGCCGTTTTGCACAAGCCGCACCGCCCGCCCATTGTGCAAAATGCGCAAAGGCGGGCGGTTTGCGGGTGTGGGCGGCGGGGGAGGGCGAACCGCCGGGAAGTGTGCTGCCCTGCCATATCCAACGATACAGCACAGCCCCCTGCCTTACAGACGCCGAAAAACGGCTATGCTTTTGTCCCTGCCCGCTGTATAATGGGGACAGCGCACAACAGATGTTTCACAAAAGGAGACGGCCATGCAAGAAAAAATCTATCCCACGCCCTGCGGGGGCATCCATTACTGGGTCAGCCAGGAGCATGACCCTGACGGGGTCACGCTGGTTTTCCTCCCCGGGTTGACCGCGGACCATCGGTTGTTTGACAAACAGGTCGCCTTTTTTGAGGGGAAATACAACCTGCTGGTTTGGGACGCCCCCGGCCATGGCGCTTCCTGGCCGTTCCGGCTGGAATTTTCCCTGATGGACAAAGCAAGGTGGCTGGATGGGATTCTGTGCGCGGAAAACCTGCGCCGCCCGGTGATCATAGGGCAGTCCATGGGCGGCTATGTGGGCCAGGCCTACGCGGAGCTGTTCCCCGGCAAACTGAAGGGCTTTGTTTCCATTGACTCCGCCCCGCTGCAAAGAAAATATGTGACGGGCATCGAACTGTGGCTCCTCAAACGGATGGAACCGGTCTACCGCCATTACCCGTGGAAATCCCTGCTGAAAACCGGGTCAAAAGGCGTAGCCACCTCCGCCTACGGGCAAGCCCTGATGCACGAAATGATGATGGCCTACGACGGCGACCGGGAGCGGTACGCCAAACTTTCTGGGCATGGGTTCCAGATACTGGCCCAGGCCATGGAAGCCGACCTTGCCTACAAGATCCCCTGCCCGGCGCTGCTGGTCTGCGGAGAAAAAGACCGCGCCGGTTCCTGTATCCGGTATAACAAGGCATGGCACAAGCACACCGGTATTCCGCTGGTGTGGATCAGGAACGCCGGGCACAATGCCAACACCGACGCCCCGGACGAAGTGAACGCGCTCCTTGTAAAATTCCTCGAGCGGCTGTGACGGGAGGCCATTCACACTTCCGGCAGGGCGCCCGGGCCGGGAGACTGGATATCGCCCTGTGCAGATACCGGCCAATTCGCGTTTGCGCAGGAGAATATGATTTTGTGTTTCTTGCACCGGGCGCCCCGGCCATTGTGACCGCGGCCGGCACTGCTGTTTTTGTGATCAAACAAAAAAGAGCAGTGCCCAAAAAGCACTGCCCGCTGCCGACGGGGGGCGAACCTCTGGCCTTTGGAGTCGGAGAACTCAGATATCCAAACCGAAACGGCGTCCGAGTGTGATTCTTTGCCGCTTTTGCACAAGGTTGTACGGTGCGCAAAACGCCGGCAAAGTCTTTTCCCGTGCCCGTTGGCGGCGCTGCGCGGCGTTGGTAGTCAAATAGCCGTCAGCCCTGCGCAAAGCTGGCGGTATGCTGCTCTTTTGGGGCATCCCATTGTTTGTTGTCAGCAACCTGTTTCGCGGTCTGTACGCTTCCCTGGAAACGGACCTGTGTTCGCTTAAACGGAAACTTATGCTGTATACGGCATAAGTTAAAGGTGATGTTATGATCAAAGAGAGATTGCTATTTGAACCGCTTGAGTCACAATATGTGGAATGGTGAAATTGCCTGCCCCTTACACCCCTGACAATGCGGGAAAGATTGATTTCTTCCGTCTAAATTGACGTATGTGCCAACTTCAAAGATACAAGAAGCATATCGCCGTTTTTATCGCCGCAAAATGGCGATAAAATAGCGGCGATAAATTCTATGTAGCGTTCAAAGCGGCAGAATTTCTCCACTTGGTATCACAAGATGAGACTTCGCGGAGAAATTCTTGCAAATATCGGCGCACTCACGCTGGCGCAGTATGCACACTTTGGAAGCGGCGGTTGTTTTCCAGCAGTTCTGCAAACGTCACCGGGGCAAAACCGTTGACATCCGCCCCGGCATTCAGTGCCTGGTCCATCTGCGCCAGCAGCGGCCAATAGATGCCGTCGGTGTTGTTGTGGATATGGCCATAGATCAGGTAACTGCCGTGGGCCACATGGTTCCAGGTCATCATGGGATAGTGGCACAGGACCAGGCGGTGCGCGCCGTCGCTGCACTCCAGCAGGGGCTGTACGCTTTCAAAGTAGCGCTCCACAGGGACCTTTTTCATCCAAACCGGGTCGTGGTTGCCCACGATCAGGTGTTTTTTGCCCGGAAGCTGCCGCAGATAGGATTCCGGGTCCTTGCAATAGAACATCAGATCCCCCACGATGTACACCGTATCGTCCGCGCGCACACGCCGGCGCCAATTCGCCAGCAGGGCGGCGTCCATTTCCTCTACGCTGGCAAACGGGCGCGCGCAGTGGCGGATGATATTGGCGTGACCAAAGTGCAGATCCGCCGTAAAAAAGACCATCTGCAACGCCTCCTTCTGGTGCAAGAAATCTCTCTATGGACGGATATTGCTCCTTAAAATACCATTTAGTGGTCTGTGCCTTTCCCCGGCCACAGGTAGCCCCCTGCCTGAGGGCCGATGCTCTTATACGCCTCTCACACGCTCTTTGGCTCGCCGGGTGCGCCGGTCAGCAGGCGGGCCATGGCGGGGATGTCCATGGCGCGCAGCGTCAGGTCGGTGCGGGGCCAGAGGTCTTGCGGGGAAAGGTTCGAGCGCACATACAGCGTGGCCAGCCCGGCGCGGCGCGCGCCGTCGATGCCGCACCGGCCATCGTTGCCGACCATGATGCTGCGCGCCGTGCGCGGCTGGGCAGCAACGCCCCCGGACATATATCCGGGGGCGTTGCTTTTTATGCTTTTTGGGGCGCCGGGCCGGTGGAGCCGCGCAGCACCAGCGTGGCGTGCAGCAGCAGGCTGCTGATGGGCACGCCGTTCATCAGGCTGGACAGGGCATAGTACCCGCTTTTGCCGATCTGCAGCCGGTCCTGCCGGATGGTGGAAAGCGGCGGCGCGGTGTGCGCGCAAAACGGCAGGTCGTCAAAGCCGACGATGCTGATGTCCCGCGGCACGTTCATGCCCAGTTCCTGGCAGCGGATCATGACGGTGTGCGCCAGCAGGTCGCTGCTGCACAAAATGGCCGTGACCCCCTGTTCCAGCAGCCGCGGCAGGTGGTCGTCCAGCGTTTCGGAGGAAAAATAGCTCGTGCCCGCCAGGCTGGCGTCGTCGGGCAGCGAATTATCGCGCAGGGCGTTGAAAAAGCTTTTGTAGCGCACCTGGTAAATGTGCGAGCCCAGCGCGCTGCTGAGGTACCCGACCTTGCGGTGCCCCATGGCCCGCAGCGCCGCCACCGCCTGGCCGACGGCCTCGTTGTTGTCCATGCCCAGCGTGGCCACCGTCGGGTTTTGCCGCACCAGGTTATCGTACAAAACGGCCGGGGTGCGGCTGGTGCGGAAGTCCCGCAGCCAGGGGTCGCTCAGGCTCAGGCCCAAAAACAGCGCGCCCAGCAGCCCTTCGCGCAGCATGTATTCATCGTAGCGGACGCCGCGCTCGAGCTCGGGGCTCAGGTCGATGACGCGCACGTCGTAGCCCGCGGGTTCGGCCATCTGGCGGAAGCCGGTGATGATGTCGGCGCCAAAATCCTCGGCGCGGGCATAGTCCATATTTTCAATAAACACGGCCAGCGTGCGCACCGCGCCACGCCGCGCCCGCGTGTAGCCCAGCGCCACGGCGGTCTCGACGATGGTTTTGCGCAATGTTTCGCTGATGTCCGGCGCACCGTTGAGCGCCTTGGACACCGTCCCCTTGGATACGCCCAGCTGTTTGGCGATCTGCTCCATCGTGGCCATCGCGGTCCCCTCCTTTTGCCCGGTCGGCGCCCGGCCGTTTCCGGTTGTTTCTGCTGCAAACTATTATACGCGATTTTACGCCAAAACGCAAACGCGCCCCGCAGCGAAACGCCTCGCAAAAAGTTTCGCTATTTGTTTCGTAGCGTTCCCCGTCAAACCGCCCAACTTTTGGCTGCGCGCCTTGTGCAGGGTTCACGAAAAGCACGTTTTTGGGCGTTTTTTGCTTGACATTCGCCGGTGGGGGGTCTATAGTTTGAATTAACGAAACAATACGAAACGCTTTCGGGCAACTGAAAGCACAAACAGGACGGAGGAATGCCTGATGCGCAAAACAAGATCCGCGGCGGCGCTGGCCCTGGCGGGGGCCGCGCTGGCTGCGCTGACGCTGACCGGCTGCGGGGGCGAGGGCGGCGCCGAAAACGTCCGCCTGATGGTCTGGAGCCCTTCGGAGGACCAGTCCAAAGACGCAGGCGCGTGGCTGCAGACCTGCTGCGACCGCTTTGCCGAGCTGCACCCGGAGTGGGACATCACCTTTGTGTATGGCGTGGCGGACGAAGCCACCGCCGCCGGTACGGTCAGCCAGGACGCCGAGGCCAGCGCCGACGTGTTCATGTTCGCCAACGATACGCTGACAACGCTGACCGATGCCGGGGCACTGGCCAAGATCGGCGGCAAATATGCCGATGAGATCAAGGCCACCAACAGCGAAGCGCTGGTGGACAGCCTGACCATGGACGGCTATGTGTACGGCGTGCCGTTTACCACCAACACCTGGTTCATGTACTACGACAAGAGCGTTTTCAGCGAGGAAGACGTCAAGAGCCTGGACGCCATGCTGGAAAAAGGCGTGGTCAGCTTCCTGTTCACCAACTCGTGGTATCTGCCGGCGTTCTATTTCGGCAACGGCTGCACGCTGTTCGGCGACGGCACGCAGGAGGAACTGGGCGCCGATTTCGGCGGCGAGAAGGCGGCCGCCGTGACCAGCTACCTCATTGACCTGTACAACAACCCCCACTTTGTGGTGGACGCGGACGGTTCCGGCATTGCGGGCCTGCGCGACGGCAGCATCAACGCGATGTTCACAGGAAGTTGGGACGCCGCTTCCATCAAGGAAATTTTGGGCGATGACATGGGCGTGGCCGCGCTGCCCGCCTTTACGCTGAACGGCGAGCAAAAGCAGATGTACGCCTACGCCGGGTCCAAGGCCATCGGCGTGAACACCAACACCAAATACCCGGTGCAGGCGGTCGAGCTGGCGCTCTACCTCGGTTCGGCTGAAGCGCAGCAGCTGCACTATGAGCTGCGCAACGTCATCCCCTGCAACACCACGCTGCTGGCCGACCCGGCCGTTGCGAACGACGCGCTGGTCGCCGCGCAGAACGACACGTTTGACCGCACTTCGATTTTGCAGCCGTTCGTCCCGGCCATGAACAACTGCTGGACGCCGGTGGAAAACATGGGCAAGGGCATCCGCAACGGTACCATCACCGCGGCCAACGCCGCCGAACAGACCGAAGCGATGAACGAGGCCATGAACAGCGACGGTATTTCTTAAAGGGAAAGGGAGGCTATACGGATGAATGCGATCATGGCGGCGAAAATGCGCCGCAACCTGGAATTTGATACCCCCTACACCGTCACGAACGCCCTGAGCAAAGGCGGGGCCGAGACCAAACTTTCCGCCCTGGTCATGGGCCTGGGCAACATGGCCCACAAGCAGGTGCTCAAGGGCCTGCTGTTTCTGGCGGCCGAGGTTGCCTATATCGCCTTTATGGTCACAAACGGCGTACACAACCTGCAAATGCTCATCACGCTGGGCAGCGTGGAGCGCCAGGAGGTGTGGAACGAGGAACTGCAGGTGTTTGAATACACGGCGGGCGACCAGTCCATCCTGCTTTTGCTCTATGGCCTTGCGACCATCATTTTGACCGGCGTGATGTTCTGGGTCTGGCGCGGCACGCTCAAAAGCGCCTACAAGGCCGAATGTTTTGACAAAGCGGGCAAGCATGTCAACACCTTTCAGGAGGACCTCAAGAGCCTGCTGGACGAAAACATCTACCGCCTGCTGATGACCCCGCCGATGCTGTTCATCACGGCGCTGACCATCCTGCCGCTGGTGTTCATGATCTGCATGGCGTTCACGAACTACTCCAAGATCGACAACCATCTGGTTCTGTTCGACTGGGTCGGGCTGGAAAACTTCGCCGCCCTGTTCGATTCCAACTCGATTTTGGGCTCCACGTTCTGGAGCGTGCTGGTCTGGACGCTGGTGTGGGCGTTCTTTGCCACCTTTACAAACTACATTGCGGGCATGATCCTGTCCATCGTCATGAACCGCAAGGATACCAAGGCCAAGGGCTTCTGGCGGTTCTGTTTCGTTCTGCCCTGCGCGGTGCCGATGTTCGTCTCGCTGCTGATCATGCGCACCATGCTGCAGCCCGAAGGCGCAGTCAACGTGCTTTTGCGCCAGCTGGGCTTGATTGCCGAAGGCGCGAGCCTGCCGTTTTTCACCGACCCCACCTGGGCGCGCATCACGGTCATCGTCATCAACATCTGGGTCGGCGTTCCGTATACGCTGCTGCAGCTGACCGGCGTGCTGCAGAACATCCCGACCGAACTGTATGAGGCCGCCAAGGTGGACGGCGCGAACGCCGTGCAGACGTTTTTCCGCATCACGCTGCCCTACATGCTGTATGTCACGACGCCCTACCTGATCGCGACCTTTACCGGCAACGTCAACAACTTCAACGTCATCTACCTGCTTTCGGGCGGCGACCCGGTCACAGACCTGGCCTCCACCGCCGGCAGCACCGACCTGCTGGTCACCTGGCTGTACAAGCTGACCATCGACAAACAGTATTATAACGTCGGCGCGGTCGTCGGCATCCTGACGTTCATCATCCTGGCTGTCGGCTCGCTGCTGACCTACCGCAACAGCAAGTCCTACCGTGAAGAAGGAGGCATCTGAGCATGAAACAGAGAAGCGCCAAGGGCATCCGCCTGCGCAACAACATCATCGTGCACACGATTTTGGCGATTCTGGCGGCTGTGTGGATGTTCCCGGTGTTGTGGGTCGTCCTCACGAGCTTCCGCGGGGAGAAAGGCAGCTATGTCTCAAGCTTCTTCCCGAAAACCTACACGCTTGACAACTACATCAAGCTGTTCACCGACACCACGCTGCTCAACTTCCCGCGCATGTTCATGAACACGCTGATCATCGCGGTCTGTTCCTGCCTTCTGTCCAGCTTTTTTGTGCTGTCGGCCTCGTTCTGCCTGAGCCGCCTGCGCTTCAAGCTGCGCAAGCCGTACATGAACATGCCCATGATCCTGGGGCTGTTCCCCGGTTTCATGTCGATGGTGGCGGTGTACTTTATCCTGAAAGCCGTCGGCCTGACCGAGGGCAACAACGTCCGCTTTGCGCTGATCCTGTGCTACTCCGGCGGCGCGGCGCTGGGCTTCCAGATCATCAAGGGTTTCTTTGACACAATGCCCAAAGAACTGGACGAAGCCGCGCTCATTGACGGCTGCACGCGCTGGCAGATCTTCACCCGCATCATCCTGCCGCTTTCAAAGCCCATCATTATCTACCAGATCCTGACCTCCTTCACCGCCCCCTGGGTCGACTTCATCTTTGCCAAGGTCATCTGCCGCGCCAACGCCGACCAGTACACCATCGCCATCGGGTTGTGGCGCATGCTGGAGAAAGAATACATCGACAACTGGTACACCAGCTTTGCGGCCGGTTCGGTGCTGATCTCCATCCCCATCGCCATTTTGTTCCTCAACCTGCAAAAATACTACGTCAACGGCATGGCCGGCGCGGTTAAAGGTTGAGATTTTGACCGCCGCCTGCGGCGGAAGGAGAAATTCCGGGCGCAGCAGGAGGGAACCTGTTTTGAACGCGCCAGCGCCGGGTCGGCCCAACCGCAGGCCCGGCGCATTTTGTCAAAAAGGGAGGGGGCTTTTCGCCATGCAGGGCGCAACAGCCACAAAACGTCTTTACGATTCGGCGGCGTTCGCGCGCCGCTACCATACCGACGCCCCGCTGGGCGCGCTGTGGACGCCGCAGGCCACGACCTTTGCGCTGTGGGCCCCCACAGCGCGGGCGGTCGCGCTCTCGCTCTACCGCAGCGGCACCGGGGGCGAAGCGTTGTGCACGCTGCCGCTGGTCCGCGGCGAGCGCGGGGTGTGGCGCGCCGCGGCCGAGGGCGACCTCGACGGCGTGTACTATGACTATACCGTCACCGACGCCGAGGGCGTCGCCCGCCGTACCGCCGACCCATGGGCTGTGGCTTGCGGGCGCGACGGCGCGCGCAGCATGGTCATCGACCTGCGCCGCACCGACCCCGAAAACTGGGCCGCCGACGCCGCCCCTGCCCGGGGGGCGGAGGATATCATCTATGAAACGCACGTCAAGGATTTTTCCTTCGACCCGGCCAGCGGCGTGCCCGCGGCGTACCGCGGCAAATACAAAGCCTTTACGCTGGCAGATACCACGCTGCACGGCGACGGCGTGCACCCCACCTGCGTTGCCTACCTGCGCCGCCTGGGCGTGACCCATGTGCAGCTGATGCCGGTGTTCGACTACGGCTCGGTGCCCGAGGGCAGCGACGCCTACAACTGGGGCTACGACCCCGTCAACTACAACGTGCCCGACGGCAGCTACGCCACCGACGCCGACGACGGCGCGGTGCGCATCCGCGAACTGAAAGAAGCCGTGCAGGCATTGCACCAAAACGGCCTGCGGGTTATCATGGATGTGGTGTACAACCACACCTATACCCTCGATTCCTGGCTGTGGCGCACCGAGCCGTGGTACTTCTACCGCCAGAACGCCGACGGCACGCCGTCGGACGGTTCCGGCTGCGGCAACGACCTGGCCAGCGAGCGCAGTATGTGCGCGCGGTATATCCGCGAGTCGGTGCTGTACTGGGCGCGGGAATACCATTTTGACGGCTTCCGCTTTGACCTGATGGGCCTGCTGGATACGGCGCTGATGCAGTCCATCCGCGCTGCGCTGGACGCCGAGTACGGCAAGGGCGAAAAACTCGTATTTGGCGAGCCGTGGGCCGCCGGGCCCAGCGCCGCGCGCCGCGGCACGCACCTGGCCGCCAAGCGTGCGCTGCCCGGTTTGGGCGCGGGCGTCGGCGCGTTCTGCGACGCGACGCGCGACCTTGCCAAAGGGCACATCCTGCACGCCGAGCGCCCCGGCTTTGTCAACGGCGGCACGGCGCGCCTCGACGATCTGGCCGCCGCCGTCACCGGCTGGGCCGGGCGGCAGGGCGGGCGGTTTGCGGTGAATACGGCCGGCCAGACCATCAGCTACCTTTCCAGCCACGACGACTGGACGCTGTGGGACAAACTGGTCATCACGATGGACCCGGGGCAAAAGTTCGACGCCCCCACGCCGGAAATTTTGCGCGCCAACCGGCTGGCGGCGGCGTTCTGCTTCGGCTGCCAGGGGCATCTCTTCCTGCTTTCGGGCGAGGAATTTGCCCGCACCAAGCAGGGCGTCAAGGACAGTTTTAGCGCCCCGGCAACGCTCAACCGGCTGGACTGGGCGCGCGCCTGGGCCGCCCCCTGGCAGGGCCTGGCCGATTATTACCGCGGGCTGTTTGCGCTGCGCAAGACCCTGCCCGCCCTGTGCGATAAAGACGAAGCCGCCAAAGCCCGGCTGCTGCGCGCCTGGCGGCCCGGGCGCAAAAGCGCGGCCTTTTTGCTGGATAACACAGGCCCCGCCAGCCGCTGGCCCCGGCTGCTGCTGGCCTACAACGCGGCCGCCCGCCCGCGCGCGCTGGCTCTGCCCGCCGGGCGCTGGCAGGCGCTGGCCGACGGTGAAACCAGCTGGCTGTGGCAGGCGGAAAAACCCAGCATCTACACCACCCGCGCCGAAGTGCCCGCCGGGTGCGCGCTGATCCTGGGGAACCTTTGATGGAGAGTTAAGAGTTTAGAGTTTAGAGTTAAGAGTTTAGAGTTAAGATTTGGTGGATCGCCGCCCTGCGGGCGGCTCAAAAAAATATAAGAGAAACTTTATAGCCGTATTTTGATCGCGGCCGCCAGGCCGCGTTCCACATCTTAACTCTTAACTCTGAACTCTAAACTGAAACGGGGGTCTTATGCCATGCAAACCGATCTGATTTTGGGCCGCCCCGATTTTGCCGATGCTGCCCGCGCGCAGGAGAACTGCTTTCTGCTGGCCAACGGCCTGGGCGGCTACTGCGCGCTGTCGGCGGCGTGGTCGGCCACGCGCGGCGACCACGCGCTGCTGATGGCCTGCACAACACCCCCGGCCGAACGGCTGGACCTGGTACACCGTTTGGGCGAGACGCTGACGGTGGGGGAACAGAGCGTGTTCCTTTCCACCCAGGACCGGACCGGCGCCGAGGGCGAGGACGGCTGGCGGCGCCTGGCGCTGTTTGACGCCGCCGCGCCGCGCTGGGTGTACGACGCGCTGGGCGTGCGGGTGACGCGCCGTGTGGCGATGGCGTACGGCCAAAACACCGTGGCCGTGCAGTACACCGTGCAAAACGGCGCGGACGAACCCTGCACGCTGGCGGTGACGCCGTGGCTGCGCTTTGTGCCCAAGGGCGGGCGGCTGACGCAGCGGCGGCGCTTTGCCTGGGGCGGCGGCGTCATCGAGAGCGGCGGCGTGCGGCTGTACTATGCGGTGGAACACGGCCGCGCCGAAGCCCGGCCCCTGCGCTTTGAACACGAATATTACCGCCACGACGCGCCCGACGGCCGCACGGCTACCGGGCTGGCCGCCGCCGCGGGGCGGTTTGTCTTTACCGCCGCGCCCGGCCAAACGCAGACCTTTGCGGTGGTGTTCGGCCTCGAAGCGCCGCTGCCCAAGGCGCGCGCGGTGCTGGCAGGGCAGGCCCACCGCCGCAAAGCGCAGGCCGCGGCCGCCGGGCTGAAAAGCTCGCTGGGGCAGGCGCTGTCCGCCGCGGCGGATGCCTTTTTGGTACAGCGGCAGTCCACCGGCGGCATGACGATTTTGGCCGGGTACCCGTTTTTTGGCGACTGGGGCCGTGATACCATGATCGCACTGCCGGGGCTGGCACTTTCCACCGGGCGGTACGCCGACGCCAAAAGCATCCTGCGCACCTTTGCCGCGCACGAGCAGGACGGCCTGATGCCCAATCTTTTCCCGCAGGACGGCGCGCCGCCGCAGTACAACACGGTGGACGCGGCGCTGCTGTTTTTACACTGCCTGTGGCTGTACCACCGCCGCACCGGCGACGACGCCTTTGTGCGGGAAGTCTGGCCGGTGGCGCAGCGCATTGTGCAGCGGTACTGCGCCGGCACGCGCCACGGCATCCGCCGGGACGCCGACGGCCTGCTGTGCGCCGGGCAGGGGCTGGACCAGGTGACCTGGATGGATGTGCGCATCGGCGCCCACCTGCCCACGCCGCGCCACGGAAAACCGGTGGAGGTCAACGCCTACTGGTACAACGCCCTGCGCCAGATGGCCGACCTGGCCCCGCTGGCCGGGGCCGACGCCGCCCCCTATGCCGCGCTGGCCGAACAGGCGGGCGAAAGTTTCCGCCGCGCGTTCTGGATACCGGGCGAAAACCGGCTGCGCGACGTCGTCAGCGCCGTGCCCGGCCCCGCCGACACCCAGCTGCGCCCCAACCAGATCTTTGCCGCGGCCATGCCCTACACGCCGCTGACAAAGCCGATGGCGGCGGGCGTTGTGGCCAGCGTGCGCCGCGCACTGTGGACGCCCTGCGGCCTGCGCACGCTGGATGCGGCCGACCCGGCCTTCCACCCCGTATACGGCGGACCGCAGCGCGTGCGGGACCTCGCCTACCACCAGGGCACGGTGTGGCCGTGGCTGCTGGGCGGGTACTGGCTGGCCGTGCTGCGCCTGGGCGGGTTTAATGCGGCGTCCCGCGCGGCGGTGGCCGATGACCTGGCCGCGCTGGCCCCGGCCCTGCGCGAAGGCTGTATTGGTCAGCTGCCGGAAATTTACGACGGCGGCGCGCCCGGCGTCAGCCGCGGCTGTTTTGCCCAGGCCTGGAGCGTGGGCGAGGTGCTGCGCGTGTGCGAGGCGCTGGAACGCCCACAAGCTGCCGGCTTTGCCGGAACCTGGGCGCAGGAAGCAGAAACGCAGGATACGTAAAAGGAGGGTTTTCACATGACGTTTTGGGCACAGAAACACCGGCCCGGATGGTGGAAAAACGCCGTCCTCTACCAAATTTACCCCAAGAGCTTCCAGGATGCGAACGGCGACGGCATCGGCGATCTGCCGGGCATCACCGCGCGGCTGGACTACCTGCAGACGCTGGGCGTCGACGCGCTGTGGCTCAGCCCCATCTTTGCCAGCCCGCAGGTGGATAACGGCTACGACATCAGCGACTACCGCGCCGTCGACCCGATGTTCGGCACCCTGGACGACCTGCGCGCGCTGATCCGCGCCGCGGACGCGCGCGGCATCGGCATCGTGCTGGATCTTGTGCTCAACCATACCTCGGACCAGCACCGATGGTTCCAGGAAGCGAAAAAGAGCAAAGACAACCCCTGCCACGACTATTACATCTGGCGCGACGGCACGCCCGACGCCCCGCCCAACGGCATGAAAGCGACGTTCGGCGGCCCGGCCTGGACCTGGGTGCCGGAACTGGGGCAGTATTACTTCCACCAGTTTGCGCCGCAGCAGCCCGACTTAAACTGGGAAAACCCCGCCGTGCGCCGCGCGCTGTACGATATGATCAACTTCTGGATCGCGGAGGGCGTCGCGGGCTTCCGCCTCGACGTCATCGACCAGATCGCCAAGGAACCGGACAACGGCATCACGGCCAACGGCCCGCGGCTGATGGAATTTCTGCGCGAGCTCAACCGCGAGACCTTCGGCGACAAGGACCTTGTGACGGTGGGCGAAGCCTGGGGCGCCGACCTGGCGCGGGCGCGGCAATACAGCGCGCCGGACGGCAGCGTGTTCAGCATGGTGTTCCAGTTTGAGCAGATGGTGCTGGACCAGGACGGCAGCAAGTGGAAAGCCCGGCCCTGGGCGCTGCCCGAACTGAAAGCCAGCATCGCCAAATGGCAGCAGGGCCTGCACGGCGCGGGGTGGAACAGCCTGTTCTGGAACAACCACGACCTGCCGCGCATCGTCAGCCGCTGGGGCGACGACGGCGCGCACCGGGCCGATTCCGCCAAGGCGCTGGCCGTGGTTTTGCACGGGCTGCGGGGCACGCCCTATATTTACCAGGGCGAGGAACTCGGCATGACCAACGCGCCGTTTGGTCCGCAGGACTGGCGCGACCTGGAAAGCCTGAACGCCTACCGCGAACTGTGCCAGGCTGGCACACCGCCCCCGCAGGCGCTGGCCGCTGTGCAGCGCATGGCGCGCGACAACGCCCGCACCCCGATGCAGTGGACGGCGGGACCCAACGCCGGGTTTACCACCGGCACGCCGTGGATGCGCGTCAACCCCAACTATACGGCCATCAACGCCGAAGCCGCACTGGCGGACCCCGCCTCGGTGTTTTACACCTACCGGAAACTCATCGCGCTGCGCAAGGCAAACCCCGTGTTTGCGGCGGGCGATTTCACGCTGCTGTGCCCCGGCGATACGCAGGTGTTCGCCTACCTGCGCCGCGGCGGCGGGCAGACGATGCTGGTGGCCGCCAACCTGAGCGGGCAGGACGCCGCCTTTGCCCTGCCGGAAGAATTTGCCGCCGTGCCGCCGGCGCTGGCCACACAGGGCGCGCCCGAACCCGGCACGCTGCGCCCGTGGGAGGCGGCGGTGTATATTTTGTAAGCGCGGCGGTTTAAGCGTTCTAAGACCCGCCGAAACAAACCGATTTTTCACCCCTTGAAGGAGGTCTGCAACAATGAGAGCAAGCGGTATCCTGCTGCCGGTCAGCAGCCTGCCGGGGCCTTACGGCATCGGCTGCTTTTCCGCCGCGGCGCGCGCGTTTGTGGACTGGCTCGCCGCAGCCGGGCAGACGATGTGGCAGATCCTGCCGCTGGGCCCCACCAGCTACGGCGACAGCCCCTATCAGTCCTTTTCCACCTTTGCGGGCAACCCCTATTTCATCGACCCCGACACCCTCGCCGCCGCCGGGCTGCTGACGGCGGCTGAGTGCGCCGCGGCCGACTGTGCCGCCGCGCCCGACGATATCGACTACGGCCTGCTGTACCAAAAACGGCGCGGCCTTTTGCGCCGGGCGTTTGCGCGCTGGCGCGCGGGCGGCGGCGAGCAGACGCCCGCCTACGGCGCTTTCCTGCGGGCGAACGCCGCCTGGCTCGACGATTACGCGCTCTTCACCGCCATCAAGGCCGCGCAGGGCGGCGCGCCGTGGGACGCCTGGCCCGACCCGCTGCGCCTGCGCGCGCCCGCCGCCCTGGCCGAAGCGCGCCGCACGCTGGCCGAGGACTGCGCCTTTGAGCGCTTTATCCAGTTCGAGTTCGACGCCCAGTGGCGCGCGCTCAAAGCCTATGCCAACGGCAAAGGGGTGCGCATTGTCGGCGATATCCCGATCTATGTCGCCTTTGATTCGGCCGATACCTGGGCCAACCCGGCGCTGTTCCAGCTGGACGCCGACCGCCGCCCCACCGGCGTGGCCGGGGTGCCGCCGGACGGCTTTTCCGCCACCGGCCAGCTGTGGGGCAACCCGCTGTATGACTGGCCTGTCCACGAAAAAACCGGCTACCGCTGGTGGATCGCGCGCATGGCGGCCTGCTTTGGCCGCTACGACATCGTGCGCATCGACCATTTCCGCGGCTTTGACGAATATTTCTGCGTGCCCGCCGGGGCCCCCGACGCCCGCAGCGGCGTGTGGCGGCCCGGCCCGGGTATGGCGCTGTTCCGCGCGCTGCGCAAAGCCCTGGGCGACCGGCCGGTCATTGCCGAGGACCTCGGCTATCTCACCGACAGCGTGCGCAAACTCGTCGCGGATTGCGGCTTCCCCGGCATGAAGGTGCTGGAGTTCGCCTTTGATTCGCGCGACAGCTCCGGCGCAAACGACTACCTGCCGCACAACTACCCGGTCAACTGCGTTGTCTACACCGGCACCCACGACAACGAGACGGCCGCCGGGTGGTATGAGAGCATCCTGCCGCAGGAGCGCGCGGCCGTGTGCCGCTACCTGCACCGCGCGCCCGGCGCCATCGAGCCGCTGGCCCGCGACCTTGTCTGCACGGCGATGGCCTCGGTGGGCCGGTGGTGCGTCATTCCGCTGCAGGACTGGCTCGGGCTGGACAACCGCGCGCGCATCAACCACCCGTCCACGCTGGGCGGCAACTGGCGCTGGCGCGTGACGGCTAACGCCCTGACCCCCGCCCTGGCCGCCGAGATCCGCGCCGTTACCGCGGCCTACGGCCGGCTGCCCGAAGCCGCTGTATCCGGGACATCCGGGGCATAAAATTACCGGCCGGCAGGCGGCAGACCGCCTGCCCACAAAATACAGAGCCAACGCCACCCATCACCGGGAGGGAACGAACATGGAACATTTCGATACGCCGAACGAACTCAAACAGCGGCTGTCCGCCGTGACCGCCGCCCGCTTTTCCAAAACGCCCGAAGCCTGCACCGACGCCGAACTCTGCCAGGCGCTGCTGGCGCTGACGCAGCAGCTTGCCGCCGCGCGCCCCGCCCCGGCCGAAACCCCAAACGGGCGCAAGCTCTACTATTTTTCGGCCGAGTTCCTCATGGGCAAGCTGCTCAGCAACAATCTGCTGGCGCTGGGCCTGTTTGCGCCGGTGCGGGACCTGCTTAAAACCATGGGCCGCTCGCTGGCCGACCTGGAGGAATATGAGCCGGAACCCTCCTTGGGCAACGGCGGGCTGGGGCGGCTGGCCGCCTGCTTCCTCGATTCCATCGCCGCGCTGGGCCTGCCCGGCGACGGCGTGGGGCTCAACTACCATTACGGGCTGTTCCGCCAGAAATTCTGCGAAAACAAACAGTGCGAGCAGCCCGACCCCTGGCTGACGCCCGAAAGCTGGCTGCTGCCCACCGGCAAGCGCTACACCGTGGCGTTCGGCGGGTTCGACCTGGACGCCGTGCTCTACGACATCGCCATCCCCGGCGCGCAGCAGCGCACGGCCGGGCGGCTGCACCTGTTCGACGTTGCCGACCCGGCCCCCGCCCCGGCGCAGGGCATCGACTTTGACAAACGCGACGTCGCGCACTGCCTGACGAGCTTCCTATACCCAGACGACTCGACGCGCGACGGCCAGCTGCTGCGCGTCTACCAGCAGTATTTTATGGTGTCTGCCGGGGCGCAGCTGATTTTGGACGAGCTGGCGCAGCGCGGCTTTGCGCCCGAAACGCTGGGGCAGCACGTCGCCATCCAGATCAACGATACCCACCCCTCGATGGTCATCCCCGAACTGATCCGCCTGCTGACGGCGCGCGGCCTGCCGTTTGCAGACGCCGTCGCCCAGGTCGAGGCCGCCTGCGCCTACACCAACCACACGATTTTGGCCGAAGCGCTGGAAACCTGGCCGCTCGAGTTTATCGGGACGGTCGCCCCGCAGCTCGTGCCCATTCTCCGCCAGCTGGACGCGCTCTCCCGCACCCGCAGCGGCGATGCGCGCGTCGCCATCCTCGACGCCGGCGACCGCGTGCACATGGCGCACATGGACATCCATTTCACCCACTCGACCAACGGCGTCGCCGCGCTGCATACCGAGATCCTCAAAACCAGCGAGCTCAAACCGTTTTACGACCTCTACCCCGAAAAATTCAACAACAAAACCAACGGCGTGACCTTCCGCCGTTGGCTGCAGGTCTGCGACCCGGCGCTGGCCGGCTGGATCACGGCGCGCATCGGCGACGGGTGGACGCGCGACGCGGCCGAACTCGAAAAACTGCTGCCCTTTGCCGACGACGCCGCCAGCCTGCAAAGCCTGCTGGAGGTCAAGGCCCACAACAAGCGCCGCCTGGCCCGGCTGCTGCAAAGCCGCCAGGGCATCGAGATCGACCCGGGCTCGGTGTTTGACATCCAGGTCAAGCGCCTGCACGAGTACAAGCGCCAGCAGATGAACGCGCTGTGGGTCATTTGGCAATACCACGAGATCAAGGCCGGCCGCCGCCCGGCGCGGCCCGTCACGGTGCTGTTTGGCGCCAAGGCCGCCCCGGCCTACACGATGGCCAAAAACATCATCCACCTGATCCTCTGCCTGCAAACGCTGTGCGAAACCGACCCCGACGTGCGCCCCTGGCTGCGCGTCGTCATGGTGGAAAACTACAACGTCACCTGGGCCGAGGCGCTGATCCCCGCCTGCGATATTTCGGAGCAGATCTCGCTGGCCTCTAAAGAAGCCAGCGGTACCTCCAACATGAAGTTCATGGCCAACGGCGCGGTGACGCTGGGCACGATGGACGGCGCCAACGTCGAGATCGCGCAGCTCATCGGGCCGGACAATATTTACACGTTCGGCGCGTCCAGCGATACGGTCATCGACCTCTACGCCCGCGGGGGCTACCGCGCGCTGGACCACTACCACCGCCCCGGCGTCGAGTATCTGGTGGATTTCCTGCTCTCGCCCGCGCTGCTCGCCATCGGGGACGCGGCGACGCTGCACGCGCTGTGGCAGGACATGAAGTACAAAGACTGGTTCATGGCGCTGCTGGACGTCGAGGACTACATCGCCGCCAAAACCCGCGCGCTGGCCGGCTACGAGGACCGCGCCGCCTGGGCCAAAAAGATGCTCACCAACATCGCCCGGGCGGGCTATTTCAGCGCCGACCGCACCATCGCGCAGTACAACGCCGAGATCTGGCAGCTGTAAGGTGGAGCAAACCCTTTTGCTGCGATGCGACCCGCACGCCTATGCACTATGCAGAAGCGTGCGGGTTTTGTGCGGGCGTAGGGGATATTGGGCGCGCCGCGCCCCAAAAAAGCCCCGCAGGGGCTTTTTTGCCCGCCGGGACGTAAGACGGCGGTCGCCTTTGCAGCTGTTCGAATCCCCTCTCTGCCTCCCGTAAAATCTCATACAAAATAAAAAAGGCAGCGCCCAAATGGGTGCTGCCTGCTGCGGCCGGGGGGATTCGAACCTGCGGCCTTTCGGGTCGGAGAACTGTGACGGGCAGGCAAATGCCATGATACAGCGCCGGAAATTGTGTAGTGTGCACAACTTTCGGCGTTGTTTGTGGTGGTTATAAAAGAATGTTGGAGCGTACAAACGATAAGTGGAACAGGCTGGGGAGAAGAAGTGGTCAGATGGTGGTCAAACCCTACCTCTCTAGCCACTCTGTTGCCGTCCGATTGGTTTGCTTGGGACAGTGGGGGCACTGGAGTATGGATGTAGTAGAAGAGATAAAAGGAGAGAAAAAACTGCTTTTTACAAGGACCGGCAATTAGTTTGCGATTATTTGACAAAAACTGGATGGATTTTTCGGTTTTCATACATAAAGAGTTTTGGTAAACAGCAAGGTTTTACCAAAGCTTTTCCCGGGCATGGTGGAAAGAAAAGGAACGAGAGTGATAACATTGATTTCGCGCCAAGAACGAAATCATCAAAAAGATACAGGGGCAAACAATGCCCCAAGGGGAAACCGGAATGAAAATAACCATCGAGCATCTGACGAAACAATACGGAGATTTCAAGGCGGTGGACGACCTGAATCTGGAAATTCAGGATGGGGAACTGGTGGGCCTTCTGGGGCCTTCCGGCTGCGGAAAATCCACCACGCTGTTCATGCTTTCGGGCCTGACCGAACCCAGCGGGGGCCGCATCCTGTTCGGGGATAACGACGTGACCACCATCCCCCCGGAGGACCGGGAGATCGGGCTTGTGTTCCAGAACTACGCCCTGTACCCCCACATGACCGTGCTGGAAAACATTATGTTCCCGCTGATCAACCGCAAGGTCCCCAAGGCCGAAGCCCGGGACCGGGCGGAAAAGATGGCCGAGGTGGTCCATCTGGAAGGTCTGCTGCACCGCAAACCCAAAGCCCTTTCCGGCGGGCAGCAGCAGCGTGTGGCCATTGCCCGCGCCCTGGTCAAGCGGCCCAAGGTGCTGCTGCTGGACGAACCCCTTTCCAACCTGGACGCCAAACTGCGGGTGGAGACCCGGGAGGAGATCCGCCGCATCCAGCAGGAAGTGAAGATCACCACCATCTTCGTCACCCATGACCAGGAGGAGGCCATGAGCATCTCCGACCGCATCGCGGTGATGGACAAGGGGGTGCTGCAGCAGTACGAAAAGCCCCAGGAGATGTACCTGAACCCGGTGAACGAGTTCGTGGCCAACTTTTTGGGTATGCCCCAGATCAATATGTTCGAGGGGGACATCACCACCGACGGCGTCTGGCTCAACGGGCACCTGCTGCGCCCCCGCCAGGAGATGGCCGCCGGGCAGGACCTGCCCAACGGGCGGTACCGCATGGGCATCCGGCCGGAAAACTTTGAGCTGACGGAGCAGGGGCTGGCGCAGACCGCCTCCCATGTTCGGATGACCGGCCGCGACCTGCTGGTCTTCTTCCGTATGGACAATACCGAAATGCGGCTGCTGGCCCACTCCGACCGTCAGCTGCAGCGGGGCAGCAACTTTGCCGTGCGGGTCCGTCCCGGGCAGCTGTGCGTGTTCGGGGCCGACGGTAAAACCCTGGCCAAAGTGTGAACGGGGGCGGTACTATGCAACACAACCAGACCGTCCGCCGCCGCCTGCAAAACGGCAAGGGGTATCTGTACCTGGCGCCGTCCCTCATCATTCTGCTGGTCTTTACCATCTACCCGCTCATCAAGGCGTTCATGATGAGCTTCTGCGAAGATTACAGCATCATCAACGGCAGCTTCAAGGGCGTCAACCTGCAGAACTACCAGGACCTGTTTGCCGACGACGTCTTTCTCAAGGCGCTGAGTAACACCAGCATCTATGTGGTGTTCGTGGTGCCGGTTTCCATCCTGCTGTCCCTGGTCATTGCTGTACTTATCCACAACGCCGCCCGGGGCAAGGCCATCTTCCAGACCCTGTACTTCCTGCCCTACGTCACCAGCGTCATCGCCATCGGCATCGTGTGGAGCTGGATCTTCAACAGCAACTACGGCCTGCTGAACTACTTCCTCAGCCTCTTCGGCATCGACGCCATTCCCTGGCTCAACGATCCCCAGTATGCCCTGGCGGCGCTGATCATCTTCAGCATCTGGAAGAGCCTGGCCTTCAACATCCTGATCTTTCTGTCCGGCCTGTCCTCCATTTCCCAGGACATCTACCAGGCTGCCCGGATCGATTCCACCCCCCAGATGCGGGTGTTCTTCAAGATCACGGTGCCCCAGCTGCGGCCCATCATCGTTTACGCCTTCCTCATGGGGCTGATCAACGCCTTCAAGGTCTACAACGAGGTGTTCTCCCTGTTCCAGAGCAAGGCGGGGCCCGCCAACAGTGCCATTACGGTGGTCTACTACATCTACGACAAATTCTACAACAGCGGCGATTACGGCGTGGCTTCGGCGGCGGCCGTGGTGCTGTTCATCATCATTCTGGTGCTGACAATGGTCCAGAAATTCATTGCCAAGGAAAAGGAGGCGGCCTGATGAAATCCCGCAAACCGTCGGCCGTTGCGGCCCGCGTTGCCCAGTATGCGGTGCTGTGCCTGGGCGCGTTCTTTACCCTGCTGCCCTTTCTGTGGATGATCAGTTCCTCTCTCAAGACCCCCGCTGAGATCGTCAGGATCCCGCCGGTGATGATCCCCGAAACGGCACAGTTTTCCAACTATGCCGAAGCCTGGGCGGCGGCGCCTTTCGGCCGGTATCTGATCAACACCGTCATTGTCACCATCCTGACTACTGCCGGGGTGCTGGTCACCTCGGTGCTGTCGGCCTTCGCCTTTTCCCGGCTGAAATTCCCCGGCAAGGACCTGGTGTTCTCCCTCTTCATGGCCACCCTGATGATCCCCGGCGAGATGCTCATCATCACCAACTTCATGACCATCACCAAGCTGAAGTGGATCGATACCTACCAGGCCATGGTCATCCCCTGGATCTCCAACGTCTTTTACATCTACCTGCTGACCCAGTTCTTCATGCAGGTGCCGGATACCCTGTACCTGGCCGCCAAGGTGGATAAATGCAGCGACCTGAAATTCATGCTCAGGATCATGGTGCCCATGAACAAGAGCGCCATCACCACCATTGCCATCCTGAACATCATCGGTTCCTGGAACTCCTTCCTGTGGCCGCTGCTGGTCACCAACAGCCAGGAGATGCGGGTGCTTTCCACCGGCCTGATCCGCTTCCAGACCGAAGCGGGCACCTCCTACGAGCTGATCATGGCGGCGTCCTGCATCCTGGTGCTGCCCATTGTGATCATCTTCCTTTTCCTGCGCAAGTATGTACTCGAAGGCGTGGCGTTCAACGGCGTCAAAGGCTGAGCCGCCCATTCGATTACACATATACAGACTCTCACCATCCAAGATACAAAACGGTAAGGAGAAGAAACAACATGAAACGTAAATCCATCCTCTGTGTCACCCTGGCCGCGGCTCTGGCCGCCGGTTCCCTGGCAGGCTGCGGCACCCCCGCTTCCGAAAGCAGCGCCGCTTCCGCCGATACCACCTCGGCCCAGGCTTCCGCTGAGAACGGCGCCGCCATCCAGCCCTGTGAAGTGACCTTCTGGCATGCCATGACCGGCCAGCAGGAGACTACCCTCACCGAGCTCACCGACCAGTTCAACGCCGAAAACGAATACGGCATCCAGGTGACCCTGGTCAACCAGGGCAGCTACAACGACCTGTCCACCAAGCTGACCGCCAACGCCGCCGCCGACACCCTGCCGGACCTGTCCCAGGCATACAACAGCTGGCTCATCCCTTACCTGGACAAGGTAGTCCATCTGGACGATTTCGTGGCCAACGATTATGATAACTATGAGGATATCATGGAGGGCTACCGGGAAGAGACCAGCCAGTTCGGCTTCATCAACGCCATGCCCTTCAACAAGAGCACCTACGTCTACTTCTACAACAAGACCATGTTCGACGAACTGGGCCTGGAAGCCCCCGAAACCTGGGACGACCTGCTGAACATCGGCAAGACCTTCCAGGAAGAGAAGGGGATGGTCTCCCTGGGCTTTGACGACATGGCCGGTATGCTGGAAGCCACTCTGCGCCAGAACGGCAGCGACTATGTGAACGAGGAAGGCGCCCAGTTCAACACCGAGGCCGGTCAGCAGGCCCTGGATTTCATCATGGAAATGTACAACAACGACTATGCCCGTCTGGTGGGTGAGGACAACTACTTCTCCGGACCCTTCAGCAACCAGCTGATCCCCGCTTACGTGGGTTCTTCCACCGGTGTTTCCTACATCACCCATGAAGGCTGGGAACTGGGTGTGGCACCTCTGCCCGGCAACACCGAAAAGGCTGCCAACACCGCCGGCACCAACATCGTCATGTTCTCCAAGGACGAAAACCAGCAGAAGGCTGCCTGGGAATACCTGAAATTCCTGACCAGCACCGATGCCACCGTGAAATGGGCCATGGACACCGGCTACCTGCCTGTGCGCACCTCCGCCTATGAGTCCGAGACCTACCAGGAATTCATGGCCGGCGACGCCACCGCCACCGCTTCCTACGCCCAGACCGACGCCTTCTTCTCCTCTCCCGCCTTTGACGGCAGCTACGACATCCAGAACGCCGTCAACGCCAAGCTGGAAGAGCTGATCCTGAACAAGGCGGACAGCACCACCGCCATGCAGGAACTGGTGGACGCCGTCAACGGTGCACTGTAAAACAAACTGAAACATCCGATGGAAAAGCGGGGGAGCGCAGCCGCGGGGCGGCCTGCCTCTCCTCTTTTCCTTCACCGAACAATGAGGGGTGCACAATGACAAAAATCACGTTTTATAAGGGGCTGCGGGTGATCGGCGGCACATTTGTGTCGGTGGAGACCGACCGGGCCGTCTGCATGTTCGACTTCGGCTTCACCGTCAGCGACCGGGCGGACGAGTCCATCCGCCTGCGCCCGGACCACATCCCCCAGGACTATGTCCGGGCGGGGATGCTGCCCGCGGCCGACGGCATCTATGAACCCCAGGCGGCCGCCGACCTGGGACTGGTGCCTTACGGCGAGACAGAAAAGCCCCATTTCTTCCTGATTTCCCACATGCACATCGACCACATGGGCGGGCTGGATATGCTGGACCCCCGCATCCCGGTGTACATGACCGAGGAATCTGAAACCCTCTACCGCCGTCTGGCGGCGCAGAGCGACCTGACCTTCCGGGAACATCCCTCCTGCATCGGCGTGCCCGACGGGCAGTCCTTCTCGGTGGAAGACATCACCGTGCAGGTCCTGCTCATCGACCATGACTGCGTGGGGGCCTGCGGCTTCCTCATCCGCACCCCCGACGGCACCATCTGCTATACGGGGGATTACCGCTTCCACGGCTACCACCCCGACCGCACCGCCGCCTTCGGCGAAGCCTGCCGGGGGGCAGATGTGCTCATCACCGAGGGGGTCACCGTCAGCTTCGGGGATGTGGATATGCTGTCCCTGACCGCCCCCGACCCCCATGATCGCACCGAGGCCGACCTGCTGGAAGAGACCGCCGCCTTCTGCGCCGAAGCGCCGGGGCTGGTGGTCGTCAACCCCTACAACCGCAATGTGGAGCGCATCCACAACCTCACCGAACGGCTGGCCCGGCAGAACCGCCGCCTGGTCCTGGATGCGGTGCAGGCCGATTACCTGGCCGCCTTCTACCCCCAGGACCCCATGTGCGTGTATGCCGAAACGGTGTGCGGCCACGCCGTGCCCGAAAGGGCGGTGCTCATCGGCCGGGACGAGCTGCTGCGCCGTCCCGGGGCCTATGTGCTGCAGCTGGATTACCGGGATTTCTACGAGCTGTTTGACCTGAAGCCGGTGGTCAGCGGGTATCTGCATATGGACGGCGCGCCCCTGGGGGCCTATGATCCGTCCTACGGCAAGATGCTGCTGCAGCTGGAAGCCATGGGCATCCCCTTCCGGTCCATGGGCCTGGGCGGCCATGCCCGGCCCTACTACCTCAAGCAGATGGTGGATCTCATCGCCCCTAAGGTGCTGGTGCCGCTGCACAGCCAGCGCCCTGAGCAGGTGGCCTCCCGGTGTGCGGGACGGCGCATCCTGCCGGAGGAAGGCCAGACCCTGATCCTGGAGAAGGGAGAGGTGAAAGCATGAAGATCCTGGTAGCAAACGATGACGGCATCCGCTCCCCCGGGCTGGAACACCTGGTGCGGATGGCCAGGAACCTGGGCGAAGTCTGGGTGGTGGCGCCTTCTGGCCAGTGCAGCGCCATGTCTCAGCGGATCTCGGTGTTCGGCACCCTGGACCTGCAGCCGGTGCCGGATTACCCGGTGGAAGGGGTCCGGGCCTGGACGGTGAGCGGTTCCCCGGCGGACTGCGTCAAGGTGGCCCTGGCCTGTGTCATGCCCGAAAAGCCGGACCTGGTCTTTTCGGGCATCAACCAGGGGTACAATGTGGGCACCGACATTCTGTATTCCGGCACCATCGGGGTGACTATGGAAGCCCTGGCCAACGGTATCCCGGCCATGGCCTTCTCCACCGAAAACGGGGAGGACCTGCGGGTGGCGGACGCCTGGATGCTGCCCCTGGTGCGGGAACTGCTGGAACAGCCCATCCACCCCTGGGAGGTGTGGAACCTGAACTTCCCCTCCTGCGACCCCGACTGCCTGCGGGGGGTGCTGTACGACCGGTTCCCTTCGGCCATGCAGTTTTATCATAACCGCTACACCCCCGAACCCTTGCCCGGGGGCAGCAGCCGCCTAACCCTGTGGAGCGACCGCTGCGCCGAAGCGGAACCCGGCAGCGATATGCAGGCGGTGTTTGACGGTTATATCTCGGTGGGGCGCGTCCGCTGCGCCCTGTTGCAGCAAAACAACCAAGCCTGAATCAAAAAAGCCCGTCCTGTAGTTTCGCAGCGAGGCATACTGTTTCCCGTTCCCGTACCAAATAAAAAACAACGCGTTTCTTTGTGCAATTTGCTGGGGGATATATAAGAAAAAGGCCTCCCCCATAAGGAGGAACCGGTGAAACGGGACGTTTATCTTGCATTTCCATTAAAATGGGCGGAACAGCGACAGTAGATTTGTCACAGTTCTTCAAAAAAGAACTTGACGATATTGAGCTGACGCGCGGAAGGATTTGTTCCATTGACTGCAAATTCTTGTGGAAATGGCGATAATTCGTTTGCTTTTTGGCTTGTGGAGCTTAGTTGTCCGAAAAATAGTCGGCTATAGTCCAGTTGGACGTAGTAGTCTGGTCGGAGAACTGTGACA
>ERZ1643251.1405-NODE-1405-length-27402-cov-5.366366_pt1 | contig 27402 bp, 26 predicted proteins | sample MGYA00579261_ERZ1643251 | MGnify/ENA primary metagenome ERZ1643251 (study PRJEB29033, sample SAMEA4952267) | chicken gut metagenome | biome: Broiler Chicken; feature: Gastrointestinal Tract; material: Caecum | place: Ireland | collected 2018 | study: Broiler... | reverse complement strand
GTCTTTTGCGTCCTGCTATGGAGATTGTTCAATCCTGTATTCATAAAGACATCTATTATGCTGCCGTAAGAACGATATCTTTGTCAGGAAAATGCTGCATTAAGGCGGCTGTTTTTAAGATTAAGATTCATGAGAATAGGGTTTACAATCTGCTTTGTGATGAAAAATATGAAGATGAACTTCCTCAGGAGCAGGAGTGCCCGCTATCGATTCTTCGGCTTTTAAGCGATACAAAATCTGAAAATGCATTAGAATGGCGGAAAAAATGTTATGCCTTTCATGGTATACTAAAAGAAGAGCAGGGTAGAAAAAAGGAGAACATATTCCCATTTCAAAAAAAGCCACAGTACGGCAAACGAGTCCACGGATTGAAAAAAGGGGATTCGAAAAACAATTTATATAAGCAAAGATCGAAGTATAAAATTGCCAAAGGCTGTCATGTAATCTGATTTTCATATTTTAGGCTTTCAAAGCCATTCATCAGAAGAGAAGCGGTGGAATTTGACAAGTATTCTCCGCTTCTTTTTCTTTATAATTTTCTCTGCGATAAAATTACTACAAAAATGCGATTAAATTGCGGCTGTAATGAAATTGACAGACGATTTCGATCAGTATAGAATGATATCGTAAAGTTTTGTGCATGCGGAACGTATGCATGGAGAGCCGCAAAACCTTATAATAAAGCAAAGCGAACAGTCCGAAAGGGCTGTTTTTTTGTGCTTTAAATAATGAAGGAAGGAGGCTGGTGCTTGTTTAAGCTGATACGACAACTTCATAAGGGAACGGGAAACCAATTGGGGAATCCATCTGCAGGTAAGATGACAGAATGGATTCCCCAGTTTATGTTTATTTGTTTTCTCGTAGCGGGACTTACAGCATTTATGATTCAGCCTGTATTTGCCGAAGATATTTTTACAATGGCAAAAGATGCAATGCAGAAAGTTTATAATGATGTAATCGGTATTGCGACAGTTGCTGCGGTGGTATGCTCTGCAGTCTGCCTGTTTTTAATGAATTTTTCTAAATCAGGCAGGACCGTGGACGAATCGCGGATCTGGCTAAAGAGGATCATTATCTGTTGGGCGGTTCTGATGGCTTTGGGTGCGATTGTAAATTACATGGAAGAATTGGTTCCAAAGCAGGAATTTACATCTTAATCATTATTAAAATCAGGAAAAAGCCGGCGCTCTCCCGGTCAGTGAAAGGAGGTATATGACGGCAGTTGAGCTGGCTGATAGAGCTATTAATTGAAGGAATCCGAGAAGTTTGTTCACAGTTTCTGGTTGACATGATGGATCTGTTGACCAATATGTTTACGGAATTGGTTTCTTGCGATTTAAGCCTGTTTGAAGATCTGTTTGGCGTGGTAAAAGATTTGTATGAAAATGCAATCCTGCCACTTGGCGTAGCAATCTTGCTATTAATCCTGGTATGGCAGTTATTTAAAACAATGTTTGGAAGAGGCGGTGTTACAGCAGAAGACCCTGTGGAATTGGTCTGCCGGAGCTGTATCTGCCTTTTTTTTGTAATCTTTGCCAGACCGCTTGCAAATTATATTTTGAGTGTTGCAGGGACCCCGTATCAGTGGGTAGCCGGAACAGAAATTGAAGTAGAGAGTTTCTCGGATTTTGTAAACGCTTTGGATGTTCTTTCTGCGGGGCTTGGAATTAACACATTGAGTATTACGATCTTAATGCTGATCATGCAGTTTGTAGTTGCATGGAACTATTTCAAAATGTTGTTCATTATAGCGGAGCGGTATGTACTTCTCGGTGTGTTCTCTTATACTTCCCCGCTTGCTTTTGCGACCGGCGGTTCCAAAGCGACAAATAACATTCTTGCATCATGGGCTAAGATGTTTGGCGGTCAGGTTGTTTTGATCATTATGAATGCATGGTGCATGAAGATGTTTTTAAGCGGCTACGGTAATCTGATGGCAACCGGTTTGGGATTTACACAGTTTTTCATTGCTACTTTGTGCCTGATCGGATTTTGTAAGATCGCATATAAGTTGGACTCCTATATGGCAGCACTCGGTGTCAATTTAGGAAGGCCTTCCAATGGAATTGGAGCAATGGGACTTATGATGGCAGCGAGTCGATTATTCTCCCATACTTCAGGTTCGTTTAGTGGAATGGGAAGTTCTTCTACAGAAAACGGAACTTCTTCAAATAACGGAGAAGGAGACGTCAATATGGCAGAAGGAAATGGCCCGATACCTATGAGTCCTGGCGGTGTGGAACCGGAAGAAATGAACCAGTCACCAGTGCAGGAAACAGAGGCAGAAAGTACGGAAGCCTTTACAGCAGATGCAGGATATGAAGAACCAGATAGCCAGGATGATGTTTTGGAAGAGATGGGAGCAGCTCCGGAAATGGATCAGGCTGAAGTAAATACTGCAGGAGCAGATGCATTCTTTGAAAATGGTGGAGATCAAACGATACAGTCTGATGAAGAAGGCAATCCTGTGCCAGGTGATGGGAAAGATACGATGTTTGCGGATGCCGGCATGATAGAAAACGATGAAGAAACAGCAGGGAACTTTGCAGGTACTGTGGAGGATGAGTCAGAACAGGGAACCGCTTATGCAGAGAGTGTGGAAGACAATGAACCGATTCCTATGGGTGAAGGAAATGAAGAGTGGACAGGCCAGACGATGGAGAACGGAGAAGGAGTACCGGATTATCCGCGGGAAGATGAAGAAATGGAAATTCCTGGAATGGATCTCGATTCTGGAGGAATGACGGAAAAGGATATGGATCTCGAGGGTGTTACCAGCGGCAGTGCTGGCAGCGGACTTTCTGATGGAGAGTACATTTCCGGAAACAGCACTCAAGACCTTCATTCAAGTGGACCAGGCATCCTCAATGAGATCGGAGAAAGCACCGTATCTGAACCGGGCTTTTCTGAAACAACGAATCCGGATATGGAAGTATCTGGACGTATACAGGAGCATAGCGATAGTGATACGCTTTCTTCCCGTGAGGCAGGGAAGGGTGAAATTCATGGAAAGGATTTTCGCCGGGATGAGTTTTTAAGAGAAGGATCACCACTCACAGAGCAAGATTTCAAGGAAATGGGAGGTATCCCGTCATCTGAAAAATATCAGGAACATTTTACTGACGATTTCCATACTGTTCCGAGATCCAGAAGAGATATTCACCGTAGCAGAAAAGACGATACAGAGTATTGACGGGAGGTGAATCTGGATGCAGGAGGATAAACAGAATGGCTCTGTTGCAGATGGGGCAGCCAGTGCAGCTCATGGTGCACAGGCCGCATACTCTGTGATTTCAGCCGCAAAGGCTGGTGGTGCCGCCGCAGGAGCGGCAGTAGGAACAGCAACGGCAGGCCCTCTGGGAACAGTTGTGGGTTTCCTAGTGACAACGAAGACTTTTTGGAAGGTGTTAGGAAGTGTTTTTGCCGCGATCCTTTTATTCATCTTCATTATCGTCAATTTTATCGGAATCCTTTTATCCTACTTAGGTTTCATGGATGCAGATTCTTTTGCAAATCAGGCTCAGTCGGAAGAGTTGAACAGCATGAGAAGCCGGATTGAATTAATCCTTGAAGAAGAGACATACCGCAATGAAATCCTTTCGATCATCTCTCAGGAAAGGGATAGAAAGCTACAGGAAATAGAGGCAGATTGGAGTACGAATTATGCGGATTATACACTGGAGATTGTGGATGAATACGAAACAAAACTTAAAGATAATCTTGCATATTATCTTGCTATCTTCCTTTTGGAGCAGTGGGATGAGAGTACCCAGAGATCGTTTTTGGGATATTCGGGAAGCTTAGATGCTAATCTGCAGACAGATCTGACAAGTCCGTATGATGCCTATTTTGAGGAGGCTGCAAATACATATAATGTTCCCGTGGCACTTTTACTTGCAATGGGACAAGTAGAATCTGGTTTTAATCCGAATGTGGTGTCTTCGGCCGGAGCGATTGGCATTATGCAGTTGATGCCTGGAACAGCAACGTCGCTCGGAGTAGATGATCCTTATGATCCAAGACAGAATATTATGGGCGGCGCAAAGTATGTTTCTCAATTGATCGATCAGTTTCAAGATTTCCCGAATGCATTGGAACTGGTAATCGCCGGCTATAATGCAGGTCCGCAGGCCGTTGTAAATGCGGGCTATCAGGTTCCTGCCTATAAAGAGACACAGAATCACGTCCAGAAAGTGATGGGATATTTAACAGTATCAAATCTGGATACAGACGGAGATGGGCAGGATACGGAAAATCTGGATAACTCTTATGCTCTGTTAAAAACAGCGGTGCAGGAGAATGTAGGCAGTTTCTTTTCATGGTCTAATACAGGGGTTGAGGAAACGACACAGAAGCAGACAGTATATTATCTAAATACAGAAAGCGGAAGAACAGAAATCTCAAAGGAGACTTATGATGAATTAAAAGAGAACGGTCAGAATGTTATTTCGGAAGAGAAGGATGTCGAAGTTAAGCGTGTGGAATATACATTGGCACTGTTGCTTAATTCGCAGCTATCGGGTACTGCGTCAGGGTATGAATACAAATATGTTCTTGATCAGCCCACTTTTGAACTCGTTCTCCGTGTCCTGCAGGTTATGCAGGATGGAGTAGACGCTCTGAGAGATGCGTTTTTCTCTCTGTTTTCCTGGACTGATTTTGTGACAGGAGGAAGTATTGAGGATTCCTACGTGGGGAATATTGACGTTACAGGTGATGTGATACATTACGATACGGTCGGGAATGGTGTAAAGGAGGTCGTGTATTTTAATCAATTGGAGGAACCATGGGCAAGCCTTCCGTATGCAAGCAGTACAATCGAAGACTCGGGATGCGGGCCTACATCCATGGCAATTGTGATCTCAACTCTTACTGGAAATAATGTGACCCCGGAAATGACAAAATCCTTTGCAGAGAATAACGGGGAATATGTACCGGGACAGGGAACCAGCCATTCATTTATCGGTAATGCTGCAGCCCACTGGGGATTAACTTGTGAACGTGTCGGAAAGGGTCGGATGGACGATGTGGTACAGGCGTTAAAAGAGGGCAAAATGGTCGTGGAAATCTGTGAAGCCTATACAATCACTGGCGGGAGCAGCGGACACTTTATCGTTTTGACCGGAGTGACCCGTGATGGTTATATCACGATTGCTGATTGCGCCAGCAGAGAAAGGACCGGCAAGGTTTATAGTGTGGAAACAATCAAAAGCTATGGACGGGATCTGTCTGCCGGCGCTTTCTGGATTATTGGAAAGTAGGTGAAAAATATAATAGTGAAAAAAATCACAGCGATACTCTTGCTTGTTTGCGCCTTATTCGTTTTGACCGGTGCTTCTGTATTGGCGGAAGATGAACCCTCTGACCTGCCTGTAATTACCCAGTGGGATCAGGGAAAGGGATATGATGCTTCGGGGAGTATGCTGAAGGATACGTGGGCCCTTGATTCCGTAAATGTAGACGGAAAATATGTTTTGTTTGGTGCAGATGGAGAAGTACTTCAGAAAGCAGATAAATGGCAGGAGAGAAACGAAACAGAGGAAAACTATTCGATTACGGACCAGAGTACAGGAATCATAGCGGTGCGGTGCAGTACTTTCCCGGATTTTACGGGGATTGTAGAAGGTGTCCTTGAAGAAGAAGCAGGAACCCGCTATTCTTTTGAACTTGATCAGGAGAATGGATATAGCAGGAATGTGTCGGTCAGTGCCGGGAGTTATCGGCTTTTGCTCACGGCGTATGATGATAAATTTTATTATCAAACTAATTCTCAGGAAGAAGCGGTTGAGATACAAGGAGAAGGGTTTGAGATTGTAAATCTGCAGGTGACTCAGGAAACTACGGGAACTGTGAGTGTCCAGGAAGGAAATGAGCGTAAAAACAATGTTCTTTCCAATGAGGTGCAGAGCCAGAGGGTATCGGAAGATGAACTGGAAAAAATGGGTGCATTTTTGCTAATCACCGTTCTTATTTGCATAGCGGGCTACGGAATTTATCGGAAAAGAAAGAAGACATATACTTGATTTTTGAAAGGGGGCATGAGATGTCAGACAAGGAGAGAGTGGATATCTATACGATACCACCAAATTTCGCAGAATCCGGGAAGTGGTTTTCCGGAAGAATTGATGCGGGAAATGCAGTAGAAGCGGCAATTTTGTCGCTTTTTTTAGTGAGGCTTCTTCTGGAGCTGCCGATAGATGGTGAAATGAAAATCTACGCAGGTGTTATTTTTATTCTTCCGGTCACCATTTTTGCTGTGATTGGAGTGCAAGGGGAGCGCCTAACCTTATTCTTGTTCCATGTTCTGTGTTTCCTAAAAAGACGCAGGGTGCTGACGAAGCCAAGCGGGAAGTATCAATTAGAGCGGAAACGCAGGATAGAAAGGCGAAATCGCAGGATGAAGAAGAGAATGCTGCGTAAGAAAGGAGGTAATGGAGATAAGCCAGGAAATCAAAGAACTGGAAGCAAGATTAAGAGAGGCGAGAAGAGAAGAAAGGCAAATGCAAAAGGAGGAAAGGCTTCACCGGCAGAGGCAGAAGAAAGTTGAGAGAGAGCAGAGCCGGGAGGAAAGCCGGACGCGGCGAGAGATCCAGATAGAAGAAGAAAAGCTGAGGCGTTGCTTAGCAAATCCTCAGCTTGAAAAATCGAAGCCTGATTCGAATCAGAAAAAGAAGCATAGTGTCAAATCAAAAGTAAAGGATGAAGAACAGGATCTGCTTCCAATGACTTGGGCAGCGACCTATCTCCCAATCCGAAAAATTAAGAACGGGATTATTTATACGAATGATGGAAGATATGTAAAAATCTTGGAAATTTTGCCGATTAACTTCCTGCTCCGTTCGCCTTCTGAACAGAGAAATATTGTTTTTTCTTTTTTGAGTTACCTGAAAATAGCTCCTGTCCGGATGCAGTTTAAGATTGTGTCCAAAAAAGCCGATATTGCGGAATATCTGGAAAAGATTCAGGAAGAGATTGAACATGAGGAAGATGAACAGTGCAGGATTCTTCAGGAGGATTATGCAAGACTGATTCGTTCAATCGGGACGAAGGAAGCTATTACCAGGCGGTTTTTCCTGATTTTTGAATACCATTCTTATGATGGAAATCGGAATCCAAAGGAAAAGGATGTATATCTGAATATCCGATCAGCAGTGCAGACAGCTAAAAAATATCTGGCAATGTGTGGAAACGTGGTCCTGGAACATGAAAATGAATCCCGTTTCTGCGTAGATGTACTGTACCAGATTTTAAATCGGAGAACAAGTGTTACAGTACCACTATCAGAGAGAATCCGGCAGGTTTCAGAATGGTATCGAAAAGAGAATGGAAGAGAAAGCCTTTCCCGTTTGCCGGTTACAGAATTATTTGCCCCGAATGCCATTGATTTTAGGCACCGGAACTATGTAGTATTTGACGGTGTGTACCATACTTATTTATATATCCCGTCAAATAAGTATAGAATCCGTGTTCCAGCAGGATGGTTGTCCCTGCTAATCAACGCAGGGGAAGGGATCGATGTGGATGTATTCTTTTTCAAGCAGGACAAAGCAAAGTGTGTGGAGCGGATTGGACGGAGGATCCGGCTGAACCGGTCGAAGCTGAAAGAGACATATGATACAAATACGGATTATGATGATTTGTCAGAGTCGATTCGGGCAGGATTCTATTTAAAAAACGGGCTGAGTGGAAGCGAAGAATTCTACTATATGGCGACACTCATTACCGTTACCGGACATTCAGAAAAAGAGGTGGAATGGCGTGCGAGGGAGATGGCCAAGCTCCTAAGTTCACAGGACATTGGAACTGCCAGGTGTATCTTCTCAGAGGAAGCGGCATTTTTATCTTCACTACCGATTTTAAATCTGGATCAGAACCTTTACAGGAAATCAAGAAGAAATGTTTTGACTTCCGGCGTGGCGGCATGTTATCCATTTGTAAGCTATGAGATGTCAGACCGTGACGGTATCCTGATGGGCGTTAATAAGGCAAATAACTCGCTTGTGATTGTGGATATTTTTAATTCGGAGATTTATAAGAATGCAAATATTACAATCTTAGGAACCAGTGGAGCAGGAAAAACGTTCTGCCTTCAGTTGATGGCGCTGAGGATGCGGCGAAAAAATATTCAGGTATTTATTGTCGCACCGGAAAAAGGGCATGAACTGGCGAGAGCCTGCCAGAATATCGGTGGAGCTTATCTGAAAATTGCACCTGGATCGGATTATGGAATCAATATCATGGAGATCCGGCCCAGTGATCAAAGTGCCAGAGTCATTTTAGATGGGGAGGCTTCCCAGAGATCAGAACTTGCAATGAAGATTCAGAGCCTCCATATCTTCTTTACGATCCTGATACCGGATATTACTCATGAGGAGCGGCAGCTTTTGGATGAAGCCTTTATTCTTACATACAAAGAAAAAGGAATTACCCATGATAATGCAAGCCTCTGGGATGAAAACAACCCGGGGAAATATAAAGAAATGCCGGTATTGGGGGATCTGTATAGGATCCTCATGGAAAAAGAAGATACAAAACGGATGGCAAACATCTTGAACCGTCTGGTCAACGGTTCTTCGTCTAACTTTAACAGACGTACAAATATAGACCTGGATAATAAATATATTGTCTTAGATATCTCTGAGATGCAGAGTGATCTGGGGCTTGCAACATTTACAGCTTTGGATTTTGTGTGGTCGAAAGTGAAAGAAGACCGGACAAAAGAAAAAGCTTTTTTTATTGATGAGTGCTGGGCGCTGCTTGCCGACAATGAACTTACTGCAAACTATATCCTTGAAATATTTAAGACGATTCGTGGATATGGAGGAGCAGCGGTTTGTGCAAGCCAAGATCTGGAGGACTTCTTTTCACTGAAAAACGGAAAATATGGAAAAGGAGTATTGAATAATTCGAAGACGAAAATAATCCTGAACCTGGAGCACAAGGAAGCAGAGATTGTGAAAAATGAGATGGATCTTTCAGAGGCGGAGGCATTGGCAATAACCAGATTCGAAAGAGGAAATGCTCTTATCTCAACAAATAGTAATAATCTGTTGGTTGAATTTAAAGCCAGCCAGTTGGAAAAAGACCTGATTACCACAGACCGGAAAGATTTAAAGGAATTAAAAGAGCGGTTGGAGAAATATGGCGGTCAGGCATATGGAAGAAAGGGGGCATAGAAATGTAATTGGCAATGTGTAATTTATGCGTAAAGAATACGCATTCGCTATTTATAAGCAACAGGAATACGCAATCATTGCGTATATCCATGGGAAAGGAGAATGCATTGGAATACATAAATAATCAAAAACAAGTCGAGAAACAGATCCTTGAACTGGTGAAAAAATACAATGTTTTATATAAGAAACAGCTCTATGAGTTTTTTGCAGTAGACGGCTGGGATAAATTTGTGGGGAAAGCACTGCATTCTTTATTAAAGGATCGGTTTCTCTATCTCAATGATGTGACACAGATGGTGTACCAGCATGAGAAAGCCTATGAGTTTAGGGAGAAGGGAACACTTATGGCCTTTTGGGTATTGATATCCTTGATGAAACAAAAGAAAATAGAGAACCATTTCTTGTCCTCCAGAGAGGAATATCCGGTCCGGATTATTTTTGTGGGAGATGCGGAGATTTATGATATCTTGTATGTTTCTGAGGAAGAGATCCAACTGGTAAATAACCTTTTTTCACGAAAGAGAATAGAGGGGTGCCAGTATGTAGTGATTGTAGAAGACAAAAAGTTGATTCCGCAGCTTCAAATTCCTGATGCAATTGGGTTTTGCACAGTTTCAGAAGATGATGGAGGAGTTGAGTATTATCGCAGAGACGAATGAAAAGGAGGTCTTACAAAAATTAAAAGCACAGCTTGACGCAGGACAAAAGGCGGCCGGTCATGTAGAGCAGATGCTGGCAGAATCCAGAAATCTACTGCTCGCATATTCGAGAAAAACTGTAAATATCCATTATGAGAATCTCAGTGATATGATCGTGGAAGCAGCGAAGAGCTCAGAAGTTTTGACAGAAAAAATGAGGCGGTTAGTCTTAGAAATGACGTTGGATACAAGGAAATATGAGCGGTATAAATCTGATGTAGTACTGATTCATGGAATTAAGCTGAAATATCAGGATGAGATCCTGTGTATTTCTCTTCCGGTCTTAATCCCTCATAGAAAAGCAGAGTACACAGACTATATTTACCGGCCGCTTTATACTGCGTTCCAGCACTGGTGTATGCAGCAGGCGGAGAATAATCAGGTGATTCCAGAATACAAGAATTGTACCGTCTGTTTCTTCCATCTTTATGATAAAAATCTTCCTCTTTATAGGGTACGTGATCATGACAATATGGAAGAAAAACACGTCCTTGATGTAATTGCAAATTTCTTCCTGACATCTGACAGTGGATACTACACAAGTACTTACCATGAGACACGGATGGAAGAGAAGGACAGGACGGTGATCTACTTGATTCCGGCGGAAATTTTCCCATCCTGGCTGCAGGAAAAAAGGGAACAAACGATATCGAATTTTTTATAGACGGAGCTTCTGTTTTTTTCGATAACGGCAAAACATACGAAATGTTATGAAAATACGGGGGGTGAAAAAAGGATTCCTTAGTGGAATCTACCCAAGTATGAAAAAGGTAGGGTACGCATATGAGCAGACACACTGCAGGGGAAAAGATGGAAACAAAAAGGGATATACTTTTAAAAATGATCGCAATATCAGGAGAACTACCGTCATATTTGACGGGTATAGTCGTTGGTTCGCCATCCTATGCCGCCAGCCTGGTTACTGCGTTGAAGAAGGACGGATATATACATATCAGGTCGAAAGATGGCGTCAGAGGATATATTTTAAGTAAGAAAGGGAAAACGTATCTGTTAAATCATTATGAGACGGACATGCGGGACTATTTGACAGGGGCGAGCGAGACAAACCATGTAAAATCGGAGAAAGAGAAAAGGCTCCGCCTTCATCGCATGAGTCTTGCATGGACGCATTTTTTTTTGCAGGGGTGCATTATCTTTTCATCTGAGAAACCAGAGATTTTTAGTGAAAGTTTTTTCAAGCAAAAGGAAACGGGAACCTATTATGGGAGCCAAGAGCTAAAAGGAGGAACAGATAAAATAAAAGGCTCCAGAGCTTGTGGACTTTTCATAAAAAAAGGAGAAGCTTTCGTGGTATACCAAACAATGGAAAATCTGCTGAAGTGGGCAAAAAAAACAGAGCATGCAATGCGTGCGTGGGTGGAAGGAAAAGCGCTCCGGCATAACCTGTCGTGGGGAAGTGATGCGATTTTTTTGGGAAATTCCATGGCGTTCCTACTCCAGATCCTTGAAAGCACTGGAGGGATAAAGAACCAATTGTTCCAGGTGGACGAAACTTATGAACATTACTATTATATTCCGTGTTTTTCAACGCCGTCTTTCATTCAGACGGACCTTATCGTAGATGGTAAAACTACCAAGCATTTTAAAAAGTTTTTATATACCATGCTGGATGAGGTGGAGGATCGGGAGTTTTCTGTCTATGCTGGGTATCAGAAACAGAGAAGGGTCTATTTCTGCTATGAAATGGAATTAAAGCATCTGATTCAGGTGAAAATGGAACTGGAGAGGAAAGGGAATGGGGTTGTGGTCTGTCTGGATTATCAAGCGGAAACCTTAAAAGAATATTTTGGAGAGGAGGTGGAGATGATGGTTCTTGTTTGCAAAAAAGTAAAACAGTATCTGGACATACAGAGATCGTAGATGCATATCCTTCGGGAACGCACTACAGGAGGTGGCATAAGCCATGCAGAGCCAATTTCATACAGGAAGCTTGACAGTAGACCAGATGAGCAGGCTCCATATTTCTGGCAATGTCATTCCGGTAACCTGGTTTAAGACAATCAGGAAAGCGACGGGAAAACCAAATCTGAATGCAATCATTATTCTTGCGGACATCGTATATTGGTATCGGCCTGTGGAGATCCGTGACGAATTGACCGGAGAATTGATTGGGTTAAAGAAAAAATTCCATTCGGATATTCTGCAGCGAAGCTACCAACAGATTGCGGATCAGTTTGGGATTACGAAAAGAGATGCTACAAATGCAGTGGTAGAACTGGAAAAGCTCGGAGTGGTGAAACGGGTTTTCAGAACTTTGCGGCTGGGTGGACAACAGATTCCTAATGTGCTGTTCCTTGACCTGAATGTAAAAGTATTGGAACATCTTACTTATCCGGACGGAGAAAACCGAGGGTATCCCTCAAATCGGGGACACCCCTCACGCAAAATAGTGACAGGTACTACTGAAATCGGTCAGAGTGCTTCTCCGTTTTGGGAGGGAGGATACTCTGAAATTGGAGAGACAAATACAGAGAATACTAAGAGAGATTACTCAGAGAATACTCCTTCAGTTTCTTATGCTGAGACAGAGGAACAGGTCAAAAAGCAGATATCCTATGATGCGTTAAAGCGGGATTATCCATATGATAACAAAATCGATGAGATTTTAGGAATCTTGCTGGATGTGATGACAAGTTCAGCGGCAACAATCCGTGTGAACCGAGAGGAGAAGCCGGCTGAAATCGTAAAGGCACAATTCGAAAAACTAAATAAAGAGCATATCCAGTTTGTACTTAGCTGTATGGAGAAAAATACAACGAAGGTGACGAATATCCGGGCATTGTATATTACAGCTCTTTATAACTCAGTGAATACAATTTCCAGTTATTACAGCAGTCTTTATAACTATCATATAGCATCTGGGCTGCTGGGAAAAAGAAAGGAGGAAGAGAACGGGGAATATCTTTGATAACCGGGGGCTTTTAAAAAAGCTCCTATTTGGCGTCCTGTTTGTGGCGCTTACTTTCTACTTTGGCGGTGTATTAGAACGACTGATCCATTCGAAAGTAGAAATCAATCCGTTCATCTGTATCCGGCAGGGAATCACAACCATACAGGGATTAAAGTGTTCTGTCTGTGCATTTTTGGTCATTCTGCTGATCGCAGCAGTGATTGTATGGCGAGGTAGAGGAAAAGAGGTTTTAGAGACGGATGAAGACAGAAACTTTGATTATTCGGTCAAAGGAACCTATGGTACCGCTGGTTATATGAAACGGGAGGAAGAAAAAGAGATCCTGAATATTGACAAAAAACTGGACGACGTAAAGGGAATCCTTTTCGGAAAAGATCTGGATACAGGAGAATATATAAGTCTTCCCGTAGATTCCAGGCTCAATAGAAATCTGGCCGTATGCGGCAGCCAGGGAAGTATGAAGTCCAGAGCATTTGCCAGAAATATGGCGCTTCAATGCGTGCGGCGAGGCGAATCGATGTTTATTTCAGATCCAAAAAGTGAACTTTATGAAGATCTGGCGGCATACTTTAAAGAGCAGGGCTATACTGTCAAACAGTTTAATCTGATCGATCTTTCTCATAGTAATGCGTGGGATTGTCTTGCAGAAATCGATGACGGCAGTATGATTGATGTTTTTGTGGATGTTGTGATCCGAAATACAACAGATAAATTCGACCATTTTTACGATAATGTGGAAATGGACCTTCTGAAAGCTTTATGCCTGTATGTATATGAGGAATATCCGGAAGGAAAAAAGACATTCCCGGAAGCGTATAAGTTACTGCTTAATAAATCCGTAGAAATGCTGGACAGTATTTTTGAGAGGCTTCCTACAAACCATCCGGCCAGAGGCCCGTATCAGTTATTCAGTAAAGCGGAAAAGGTGAAGGGGAATGCAGTTTTAGGACTTGGAACACGACTGCAGATCATGCAGAATAAACTGGTCCAGCAGATCACAAGTAATAAAGATATAGATCTGACGCTTCCTGGAAAACAGAAGTGTGCTTATTTCTGTATTACTTCTGATCAGGATTCTACCTTTGATGTGCTGGCAACACTGTTTACCTCTTTCCTTTGCATAAAACTGGTAAGGTTTGCAGACCGCACAGTAGAACGGAAACTCCCGGTAGGCATGAGTTTTATATTGGATGAATTTCCAAATATCGGTGTGATTCCTGACTTTAAGAAAAAGCTTGCGACAGCCAGAAGCAGGGGGATCGGGATGAGTATCATTTTTCAGAATATCCCCCAGATGATGAACCGCTATCCGGAAGGCCAGTGGGAGGAAATCATCGGAGGATGCGATATGTCTTTGTTTTTGGGCTGCAACGATATGACAACGGCTACATATTATAGTTCCCGTTCCGGGGAAGCAACCGTTGCGGTTGCATCCTGCAGGAAAAGTTATTATACTATACGGATGACGGATTATGTACCGGAGTATTCAGAAACCTCTTCCGTAGGAAAACGAATGCTGCTTTTGCCGGATGAAGTTCTGCGGTTCCCTTTGGACGAAATGCTTTTGATTATCCGAGGGCAAAAAATCCTGAAGTTAAAGAAGATGGATTATACAGAACACCCGGATTCCAGACATCTCAAACTGAAAAAAACAGAAGATTTTATACCAGAGTGGTATCAAAAGATGCAAAAAGAGAAGATTTCTTTTGAAGAAGCAGATCCGGAGCAGGAGCGTTCTCTGCGTGTTCAGGCGGAGGAAGAGAAGCAGGAAGAAGAAATTTTGACTCTGCAGGAAGAACTCCCGAAAAAGAAACCGGGAAAGAAAGCCGGGGATGCAGCATCCGTATTCAAGGTGGAGGATCTGTTTGGATAATATACAGGAGGTTGTATACAATATGGATGTCAAGAAGAATACACTGACCAGACATACATTCCGGAAACTGCTCTTTCAGGAATTTGGCATAGAGATCGGAGAGGAAGAATCCGAAAAGATAGAATTAGCGGAATCCTGTATTGAGATTTATAACAGCATGGAAGAGTTTTATGAAAAGACCGGCTGGGATAAGGACAATCCGGAACACAGCAGCCAGGAATATCTGGAGCAAAACCATATCTGCCGAGACATTCAGGGCAAGATCTGGTATTTTTCGAGAATCCGCTGGGAGGAAGGTTTAAAGAGTCTTCTTGCGGAGAAAGGAACTCATGAGTAGGCAGCAGGCGGAACTGTTGCTTGGTTGAAGCTTACAATTTCATATGGAGCAAAGAAATACGGGCACAGGGAAACAGTCAAAAAGGCTGTTTTTTTGTGCCTTTTTTGAAAGGAGATTATATGGCAGAAGCAATGAAAACTGAAGAAAAAGAAATGCCCAGGGCAGTCATGCCAGGGTCAGTCCTCACAATCGAAGTGGACTCCAGCATTGAGAGCAGTCAGGAAAAGGAAGAAGCCAGATGGCACCAGCTCTTAAATGCCCAGAGGACACGAAAAATTTTAACCGGACCGCTTAGCGGCATTGAAAAACTGGAAAGCGGCTGGACGGTGGCCGTGACTTATTTCAACGGATACCGGATCATTATCCCCATGTCCGAAATGATGATCAATTTAAAGGGCGATGGTCGGGAGAATGCGGATACCTTGAACCGTCAGGTCAGGATTGCCAATAATATGCTGGGTGCGGATATCGATTTTATCATCAAAGATCTGGATGAGGCGTCCAGAAGTGTGGTAGCTTCCCGCAAGGATGCAATGCTCAGGAAGCGTCAGATTTTTTACTTTACTGATAATGAAGAGGAACAGCCCATGATCTATCCTGGAAGGATGGTAGAAGCAAGGGTCATTGCCGTTGCACCGAAAGCGGTCCGTCTGGAAGTGTTCGGAGTAGAATGCTCAGTCCGGGCAAGGGACATGGCATGGGAGTGGATGCCGGATGCTACAGAAAAATTTCAGGTGGGGGATCTGGTACTGGTCTGCGTGAATAAAGTGGAGGCTCCGGATGTTGAGAATGTGACTGTCATGGCGGATGCAAAAGGCGCAACAGAGAACACCAATAAAGACAACCTGAAAAAATGCCATCGGCAGGGGAAATATTCCGGTATCATTACCGATGTTTATAAAGGAACTTACTTTATCCGTCTGGATCTTGGTGTCAATGCAATTGCCCACGAGTGCAACATGACAAATTTGCCGGGAAAATGGGACCGGATCGGATTTGTCGTTACCCGGATCAATGAGGCATCAGAAGTGGCAGAGGGGATCATCACGAGGATGATCAAGCGCCATGAATAAAGTTTATAAAAATTTTAGAAAATTGCCTTGAAATACAATGCCCAGATTTTTTATCATGCACCATACATAAAGAAAGGGGGAATATCCGCATGAAGAAACGGAAGAAACAAACGGAAGTTTTCTGCCCTTATTGTGGGAGAAGAGCTGTCATTCGACCAATCACTTATGTTGTTGGAGAAAACCGGAGAATCTTCGACCCTGACCAAAAGGTTTATGTATGCAGTGCATATCCGGCGTGCAATGCCTATGTGGCAGCCAGCAAAAAGAATTTGAAACCGCTTGGGAGCCTGGCAGACGGAGAATTGAGAAACTTACGGATCCAGGCTCACCGGGCGCTTCGGGGACTCTGGCAGAATGGCTATCTATCCGAAAAGGATGCGTACCACTGGTTAAGCGGGAAACTGGGGCTTCCTGAGAAGGATACCCATATCGCAAAATTCAGCCACTACTGGTGCGAGGAAACGATCCGTTGCTGTGAAGCATACATAGAAGAACGCAGGGAACTGGAGCAGAAGGGCAGGAAGATGACAAAGAGCAGAAAGGAAGGAAGCCATGATACTAAGGGCAACAGAACGTGACATGTATAAGCTGATGGATTACAAGGAAACATGCCTCATACGGGCGGGTATCTGCATGGGAGGGGCCTGCATCTGCACTGTGCTGATGGCCTGCATAGGAGTTTCCTGGGAACCTCTTTATCTTGTGGTCCTGCTTTCCGGTACAGCAATTTGCCTGTTCCGGGAAGCAATCGTAGCGAATGACCGGATCATGCAGACCAAGGATTGCTATATGGAACTGGAAAGCGACTGTCTTGTGGTCAGACAGCCTCAGAAAAAGGAACATTATGAAGCCTGCAGGATCTTTTTTGACGAGATAGAAAAGGTCGTCGAAGGCAGCCAGGCTGGCGAAGCAGAATTTTATGTGGTGATCCGCAGGATGAAGGACAGAGATCGGAAGAGTTTTATCCTTCTGGATGATACGGAAAAAGAGACGCGGATCTTTCAGGTCCGTTCCTTTGGGTATAAGAAAGAGGATTTCCAAAAGCTTTACCGGAAACTCCGATGGGAGGTTCCGGGCCGCGTCCGTATTTTTGGGACACGGAAGCAGACTGCCTGGTTCCGAAAGAAACCGGGAAAGGGCTGGAAACTGTTTTTGGCAGCAGTTTGTCTGTATGGGATTCCGAAAGCCTTTCTGCTTCTTATATGAAGGAGAAAGATATGGGAGAGTTTTATACAGCGATTGGAGTCAAGCAGGAATCCGGCCCTTTTTGTGTAATCAAGCAGGGAGAACGGGTATTCTTAGCCCGGGCAGAACAGCTTCTTTGGACGACTTTGCAGGGGCAGTTTCTTGAAAAAAATGAAATCTATCCTGAAATGTGTTTTGAGAAAGCAGGAGGCTGTGCGAAAAAGGCAGATGAAGAAGAGGTTTCCTACTGTCTGAGAAGATTAACAAACCGGAGGCTGGTTGTAAAAGTTATGGCAAATGGTGCAGAGGATGCACAGAAAATGCTCCTGAAGAGTTCCGTAGTGGTTCCTGCGGCACCAGTTTTTGAGATAGCCGCTTCTACTTTCTTTCGAAGGGCGTTTGGTGAGCCGGGAACAGTATCTTCCCATGACAAACTCTGGCGGAAACAGTGGGAGCAAAGAGAGCGGTCTGTATTAAAGATGCTGGGGATCTTTGGGGATGTATCAAAGTACCTGGAGGCCATAGAAGGTTCGCAGGAAGCGCTGCCAAAACGTCTTTTAAAATACTGGGATGTGCTTGAGATGTATGACAGAGAATCTTTCCTTCGGACGCTTTGCCGGCTGCATGAGCAGAAAATGATTGGGATTTTAACAGTACAGGAAAAAGAGGTGTAAGATGAAGAAATTAAGAAGATTACTGTTGAAGATAAAGGCAGACAGGCTATTAAAGGCTGCAGACCGTCTGGCTGCAAGCATGGAAGAGTTTCCATATGTTTTCAAGGACAGGATGCTGAAATTGTCACTCCTGTCCTTTTTTCTTGGGGCTGTAGGGACTTATGCAGGGATCCTGATCGGGGAAAGAAACTTTATCCTGTTCTCATGGGTGCTTTGCGGGATCAATCTCTATCAGGCTGCCAGACTATACCGGATTGTAAAGCAGAAAAAATATGAAGTGATAGAAGGGCGTGTGTCCCAGATCAGAGGGAAACATGGGATTGGCAGGACCTGCAGAGTTTTTATCCAGACAGAAGAGGGAGAAACGAAAGAATTTGTCTTGGAGAAGGGAAGCCCTTTACAAGCCGGGAAATACTATCGGTTTTACTTTGACGAAAATCGCTGTCTCACTTCAGGGATCCGTTCTTTAGATGCCATGCTCAATGTGAATTCGTTTTACGGAGTGGAGGAAGTCAGCAGGGAAGAAGGCTAAGAAAGGTGTGGTTCAAATCCGCACCCTTCCCATCGTGTTGCCATACACGAAAATAAAATAGAAAAGGAGAGATGATTTTATGGCAGACAGTAACAAAATGAAAGGAACCGTCAAATGGTTCAGCGCAAGAAGAGGATATGGTTTCATTACAGACGAGGATGGAATCGACTATTTTGTGCACTTTTCTGAGATCCAGTCAGAGGGCTTTAACACCCTGCGGGGCGGGGGAAAGGTCCTGTTTTCTGTTTCTGAAGATGAGAAGGGCAGGAGCCTTGCGAAACAGGTTGTCCCTGCCGAGATGCCTGAGGAAACTAAGGAGGACTGACAGGAGCGGGCGGCGGAAAGTTTACGCCGCCCCAAGCAACATTCTACAATAGTATAGGGAACATTCCCTGATATTCTAATAAATACAAAATATGTCACAAGTGAGATTGACACATACAATATGTTGTGCTAATCTTAAAATGACTTTTATTTTATGGGAAAATGAAATCGATATTTTCCTAAGTCACTTTTGTTCCGGGAATAGCCGGAAGAAAACTTTAACAATTGTTTATGATTGGAACAAATAGAAAGACACAGAAAAGAAAGAAGACTCTTTTTTGTGTCTTTTTTTGTGCCAGAAAAGGAGGAATCTGTGGAGAACAAAAAAAGAGATGAAACCAGTACATTTCCAGTACGGGATTGGGAATGCGGAAAATTTCCGTATGAGAAGGAGGAAGGATGAAGTTTGAGCATAATGCAGCGATGATTGGTTCTGCACGATTTCTGGAAGAGCAGCTGAGGAAGAAAGAGATCAGCTATAACCGTCTATCAATCGTGGAAGAGCTTACAGGCTGTGATTCAGAGTTTTGCGGGATGGCAGTGGATTTTTTAGACAGTTACTGCAACAGCGACCAGAAAGAAGAATTGGATGAATTATTCTGTGGTCTGACAGGGCAGCGGATTGGAGACTTTTTAGAGCGGCGGATCCAGGTCCTGTTGCTAAAGTGGCAGGAATGTGTGGAAGAACCTATGGAACTCTGCCTGAATGGAAAGCATTTTATACTCATCGGGAAATGCACAGAAGAAGAGAAAAGAACCCTGTTTCCATCCGGCAGAAGAGCAGAAAAGCTGACCGTTGCGTGGAAGAAGCAGGGAGAAGAAACATATCGGGCATATTTACAGGAAATCTTTCTTTGCAGAGAGGATTTGCGGCTGTATCTGGGGTCCGAGAAAGGATTGATCCCAGGAGGGACAGAAAGGAGGAAACGATATGCTGGCAAGTATCCTGTGGCAAGGCAGTCTGCCTGAAGAAGATGAGATCAATCAGATGAAGGAAGAAGGATACCATTTCGTGGAACAGGCAGACGGTTTTCGGATTTGCCTGCCGTTAGACAACACGCCTTCCGGAAATTATTATGAGGACGGTTTTTCGACAGGATTTAAGAAAGAAGTAGAACTGCATCAGTACCTTGCAGAGACGGAAAAGAGGGCACAATGGATTACGGTGCCAAGCAGAAAAATGCGTGTATATGCTACAGGCCGTCTGGTTGGGGTGCCAGAGTCAAAGGAGGATGAACGTTGTGTCAGAATCTTCCGTGACACACAAAAATCAGCAGGCCTAATGTTGAAAACAGACCGGGGAGAAGCTTACCAGATCGGGAAGACTGCAATCAGCACTTTGGAGAGCAGGGCGAGGATCAGCGGGAATGCACTTGGAAAAGTGTCCCGGCCGGTGTTCGCTGAAATTTTGAACCAGTGCCTGAAAGTGGCGAAAGGAAAGGCTCTGATCCGGCTCTCAGAAGGAAAGGTACGTGCGATCCATTCCGCAGAGAAAAACGGATATCAGGTATTCCCTTTGTCCGAACTGTTTATGCAGGCATCGGTCTATATCAACGGAGAATATCAGAAAACGGAGTTCCAGGAAGGGTATGCGGATCAGTCCATGGTGACGGCGGTATGGAAGGTTTCAGATGAGCGTCTGGAAGAAGTCTACAGTGAGATCATGGAGAAGTACGGAAAACAGGTACGGGGCAAATTAAGCGCAACGATCCGGATCTGCTCTTCGGATGTAGCGGCTTCCGGAGCCAATATCTTCTATAGCCTGCAGGAAGGTAAACATGAGATTGCATTGGGAACAGATATGCGGCTGAAGCATGACCACAATACGCACATGAAAGAATTCAGTACGAATCTTTTATCAACCTTTGAGTGCTATAAAACGGTGATCAAAAAAACAGTCGAGAAATTGGTTAAAATACCGATTGAGAATCCGGCGAACACTATGATCGGCGTGATGAGCAGGTATAAATTCGGGAAAAAAGTGACTGCAGAAATGGTGGAGCGCTTCAAAGCAACATTTGGGGAAGACCCCTGCAGCGCATATGAAGTTTACTGCGGGATCAGCGAAGTATTGTTTCAGGCGCAGAGCCAGGGAGCAAGCGGCAGGAGCCTGGTGGAGTTAGAGGAGAAGGTAGCAAAATGCCAGAGTGTAAAGTGGCAGGACTATGACATTCCCGGAGAAGTGCAATATTAGACAGATATAGGAGATCAGAGGGAAAGGAGACAGGATGAATCTTAAGAACGGAAAAGAACTGGAACGATTGGTTGCAGGAACATATTTAAACAGTATGTGTATCGACAGGGGCAAGACTCTGGCAGAAGAAATGGGAAAACAGGGAACTGACGTAAAAACGGCATTTACCTATCTCAACCTTGCGTGGCTGGAGATCTTAAGTAAGATGGAATATCATGATGCGCGAAACGAGGCATCGGTGCAGCTGGCGAAAGAGATCTATAACCGTCCGGTGGAGCCTCCCAAAGTTACAAGTTTAAAGGAGGTATCTGAAAAAGAAACAGTCCGAAGCGTTGATTCAGAATCGCCACGGGATGTTGCGAAAGCGTTGTCTACTTATCTTCGGACGGATTCGGCAGGACGGTATGCAGGATTTTTACAGGCGCTTATGAGCGAACATCGTACCCTGCAGCAGAGTTTCACCCGGATGGGGATGTGCTGGCTTCGTGCAGACTGCAGGAACAGGAAAAACCTCTCCTGGATCTGTGACATTGATGCACATTTACCGTTTATCTGAAGGCTGAAAGAAAGGAGCAAAATACGATATGAAAATGTTTAGGGAACCAAGAGTAGAAGGAATCCGGTATGCCAGGTTCCTGCTTCGTATGGCTGAAGACTATAAAGCGAAAAAAGGAGCAGGCAACACTTGGGAAACTCAGAAGTTGTTGCGGCAGATCCGCGGTGACAAGCGGAAAAAGACAATATGTCGAAATATGGATTACCTGGTATTAAGCTGGATGCAGTTTTTGACGACTCTTCCGGAATGGAAGGAAGAAGAGCTGTGGGCGGTGAAGGTAGCAAAGATGGCTGTCATACAATTTCCAGACCTGCCAAAGTGCAGGCCTCTCTTCCGGGCAAAATGGAAACAGCCGGGAGGCACAGAAGCTGAAGAAATGCGGAATCTGTTATGCAGGATTTCTGACCGGGAGAAAGATGAGTTCATGCAGGCATTCTGGATGCAGCTGAAAACTGCAAAGCGGGAGAAACAGCAGCATCTGACCGAATTCTTTTTAGAATGGATCTGGGTAACCCCGGAAAAAACGCAGGTATTAGAGAGTCTCAGGTACTGGGCTGCGGATTACTGCCTGCCATTTGTATGAAAGGAGGAAAAGGATAAAAATGAAGAGAAAAAGAAAGCCGGGATGGGCAAAGAAGACGACAGAGGGACGCCGGATGTTCCGGTGGCTGAGAAGAAGGAAAGAGCAGACACTTACAGAACGGGGATGTCAGTTTATTAAGGTGTACCATTGCCCGTTTATTTTTATTTATGGGCAGACAGCGGAAAAGGAGCGGTATGTATGCCGGGACTTTCAGTTTCTGGCAATCTTTAACATGGATACCTGGGAATTGACGGATGTTTCTTATCAGCTTCGGAGTTTCTTAGAGATTCCGGAAAACCAGAAGTTCCGTTTCCAGCAGAAATGTAAACGTCAGACAGAGCGTGAAATCCAGAAGTATGCCATAAAGTTGCTGGGGGAAGAGGAAGGATGGAAGGAGAAAGCGATTGTTCCATGGAAGAGGACTTCCGTTTTATGCAGGTACAGAGACTGGATCAGGAAAGAAGCAGAGATACAGGCTGCAGGGGGCGAAGAATCAGAACGGTTCAAAGAGGACATCCGGCAGTTTACTTTTGACGGGGACCGGGATTATTTCGATTACCGGACGTATCTTTCCTATCTGAAGAATCCGGAAACCTTTATCTTCCGATATGGCCGGAAGTTCTGCAAAAGGATCAAAGAGCAGTACTGGATCAATCGGATCCTGAAAGAAGCTGTGGAGCAGGAGAAGATACGGTATCAGGAAGAGAGACGGGAGCGGATCGCTCTGATTACGCGCATCCGTGAAGCAGTAAAAGGGATTGATGATGAGGTTGCTGTGATTACAGAGGCAGGGAATGGTACCTATGATGTGTTCCATATGGAACCGGAAATTCTTCGGAATTTCCTTGGTGTTTATCCTATTTCTACAATCTGCGGGAAAGAGAAGCGGGATCTGCTCAAAAAGTATGGAAAAGACAAGGCGTGGGATATCACCGAGATCTGGAAAGTGGGCATCCGGAACCGGTGGCTCTACGAGGCGGAAAAATCAGGAATATCCGATATTGCATAGGAAAGGAGAAGATTATGATTCGGAGAAAGATCAGGCAGTGCCTTGCATTAAGGAAAACGAAACAGAAACGTGAAAAACGCAGGCCGGGAGCTTACCGTATGTTCCTGTTGGATCTGGATGCGACGTATGGACAGGAGGAGGCAGATTCTTACGGGGTAGAACCGGTCCTTTATCTGCTACTCGACCCTAAGTGGAAAGCAGAACAGATCGCGATACGTGCGGTCCATGCGTTTCATGACAAGGAAAATGATGTGCCGATCGGGGATTTGTTTGAATATGGATTGAAAAAGAACCAGATTCCCTTTGAACGAATCTATACATTCAAGATTCCGTTCGGGAAACGGGAACAAAAGTATTTAGAGGATCGTATCTCACAGGTATATTTATAGGAGGATACACAGGATGAAAAAAAGACATATGCTGAATCTTCAGCAGAAACTGATCAAAATATCGAAAAAGCTGCCGAAGCTGATCAAGAAACATTATTCTGATGAAGTGGATTATGATTTCGTGAAGATCGATGATATCTATGAGATCATCAATCCGGCGTTTGCAAAGTACCATATCTGTATCCAGGAGATGGAAGAGAAAGATTCCAAAACAGAGTTTAAGGATGGGCGATGGATCTATACCTCCGAGCTGTATTTCTGCCTTGTGAATGCAGACCAGCCTGCTGAAAGGGAGCCGGTACATATCCATCTGATCGGGGATCATGAAGACTCTCCGGCAAAAGCACAGGGAGCAGCGTGGACTTATGGCCTGAAACACTTCCTGCTGTATAAATTCCAGATCAAACAGGTGTCGGAAGACCCGGATATGAAAGGCAAGCCGGCAGGCGGTGCATCAAAACAGGCGGAGATACCGAATCAGCCGGGAACAGGCAGAACCGCTTCTGGAAGACGGAAAGATACAGACCCGAAGAAAGCTCCTTCCGATGTAGTCGGAAAAAGCCCTTTGTATGGACGGCTTGCAGAAGATGCAGGGAAGAGGAAAAATAGCGCGGGCGACCGGACTGGAAATGGAGACAGCAGTGCCAAACAGATGATATCTGCGGCACCAGACCCGGCAGAGATCTTTGAGAAAACGTCAGGTGATGCAACAGAACGTGGCGATAAGAAAGCCGGAGCGGAGCAGAAGACTGCAGAGTATCCGGACAGTGACAGGAAGGAAGTGGCACATCATCCGAATGGAGATGGTGAATCTGGAGGGGCTAAAGAGACAGCTCCCCACACTTCATCGGGAAAAGGACGGGTGATCCCTATGCCTGGCGCAGAAAAAGTAGTCCAGGGCAGTTTCCGGAGTACAGATGAAACTTCCCGTCAGGAGAGAAAGGTTCCTGACGAACCGTCTGGCAGCAGTGTGAATCCGAAGAAGGATGAAACACCAGTGGCGCAGAACGAACTGCAGGAAGCAGGCAGCGATCCTGAAAGGGTGCATGATCTACCGGAACAGAAAGCAGAAGAGAGTGCTCTGAGAGAAGAAGAGTTACCTGCGGAGAAGAAAGCAGGAGAGCAGGTTGAGGCTGTATCTGGTGAGAAAAAGGATGCTTCTTCTGGCGGAGACGGAACGGTAACCGTGAATGAGGACCCGAAGGAGCCGGATGATCGAAAAGGGAAAGAGCCTATCAAAGAAGATGGCGAAATTGCAGAGCCGGCGAAAGACAAGGAAGACGATAGAAGTGAAGAACAGGATGCGCCAGACAGTGATAAAGTACATGACAAAGAGAGAAGAAAACGAAAAAAAGGGCGGCATCACAAGGAAGGGGGCGGTGAAGATACCGCCCAGATGAGCCTGTTGGATTTTGCGGGTTCTTTTCGAGCAGATGAAGAAAGTACAGGTTCTGTTCTTACAGAGAGTGAAGCAGGAGAAGAGAAGAATGCAAATGCAGAAGGAAGTGCTCCTGAATCTGTAGAAAGCAGAGGAAATGAACCAGAGAACAGGATAGATGTGCTGAAAGAAGCAGAGAAACCAGAAGTGTCGGGAGATGATCGAAAGGATGAAGCGGATGTCCCTGCAGAGGAAGAAAATGCGGATACATCAGGAACCGACGAATCATCCAAAGATGAGAACGGCTTCGCAGAGGCAGAAGAGGTTCCTTTTGATGAAGCAGACGAAGAGGATTTCTTTAAAGCACTGGAAGAGGAAATCCGGGATGAGGAAGAAAAGCCTTTGACGCTTGAGGAAGCTCTGCAGACCATCTGCCCCTATGCACTATTTGCCGGGAAAACGTTTGAGGAAATGCTGGAAAGCGATGCAGGGCGTAAACAGCTTTCCTGGTTTGCAACAGAATACATGGGATCGGATTTCCGTGTTCGTGATGCAGCAAAGATGGTATTAGAAAATCTGGAACAGAAAGCGGCGTAAGCCTATATTTCGGGGAAAGAGGAAGGAAAGCTCCTTCTTCTTTCCTGATTTCAAAAGGAGTCCATCCTCACAAAGGAAAGTGGTAGTGAAATGAAAAAAAGAAAAACTCAGGATGAAGAATATACTGCGCCTTTTACGATCATGGATGTTGCCGCCTACCTGGGGATTGAAAAACTGGAAGACTGCCAAAAAGGTTATCGGGTGAAAGATCCGGAGAATGAAGCAAATGTGGTCTGCCCGTTCTGTGGGGATGCCCGGGGAAAGGCGAGCATCTGCGTGTGCGGTGGCGGCCAGGTAAAAAATGTCTTTCACTGCTATGACTGCGGCAGCGGTTATAACATGGTCACCCTCTATGCAGAACTGAAGCATATGAAAGGAAAGGACCGCTATAAGAGAGCATACCGCGAGCTTTACCGGAAAAAGCAGCGTCAGGGAAACGGAAAAATGAGGTCCCGGAAAGCCATGCAGCAGGAGTCCCAAAAGGTAAAGAAAAGAGCCGGAAGCCAGAAAAAGAAGATGGCAGAGCCGCTTAATAGAGAACAGGTGGATCAGACGTATCGCGCGATGCTGAAATACCTTAAATTGAAACAAGTGCATCGAAACGACCTCGTCCGGAGGGGCGTAAGTGATGAGATCATTCAGAGGATGATAGAGAAAGGGTATCGAAGTATCAATGTGGAAGGAAGCATGTCCATTGCAAGGCGTTTGATCAAAGACGGCTGTAAGCTGGAAGGCGTGCCTGGATTCTTTAAAAACTGGGATGGAGAATGGGATCTTAACTTCCATGACGGAAACCGAGGGTATTTATGCCCGGTCTATGATATCGAAGGGTTTCTCCGGGGATTCCAGATCCGCCTTGACCGTCCGGTAAAAAAGAACAAATATGTCTGGCTCTCCAGCAGCGGCATGGAAAAAGGGACTGCTATATCAAGTCTGGTAGGGGTATCCGGTGTACCAAAGGGAGAGAGCATCTTCCTGACAGAAGGAATCCTAAAAGCGGAAATTGCTTCCCAGATCAGGGGAGACTGTTTCCTTGGAAACCCAGGAATCGGAAACTGGCGTGATCTTTCTGAAGTTTTAAAAGCTGCGAAGGAGAGAGGCGTGAAGCATGTGTATGAAATGTATGACATGGACAAGATGCTCCGTCTGACCTGTCAGGAGGACTATGATGAAAGATGCAGGGAATGCGAAGATAAAGAGGAACATGGGAATCCGGAGTTTGAGTGCCCGAGAAAACGATTAAAGAGAGACACGATCCGGAAAGGATGTAACTCGGCTTATCGTGTCTGCAAGGAGCTGGGCCTTACCTGCAAAAGGGAACTGTGGGATGTAGGGGAAGACGGACTTTGGGATGAACATGAAAAAGGAATCGATGACTGGGAGACAAAAGAGATCCGGAAGAAATGCGATACTGCATAAGCGTGGCAGAAACCGCCTCAGAAAAATGTGCAGGGATAAGATTTAGGTTATGCAAAAGGGGAACTTATTTTAAGTTCCCTTTTTGCATGGCTTAAAAGCCATGAGAAGGGAGGTTTTTATGATCCGGGACAGACCTGAATCATGCGGCAGGGCGAATCTGTAAGAGACGGCGGCTTTACGAAAGGCAAAATAATCGCCCTGCCCTGTAAGGCCGCCATTTTCACTTTTATGAATGAAGATTTGGAACGAAAGGAGAGAAGTTTACTTGAAGAAAAACTGGAAAACGAGACTGACTGCAGGATTTCTGGCTGTTCTGCTTGGCTGCTCTGCGCTTCTTAGTGTACCGACGGACACTGCATATGCGGCAGCATCACAGAGCCAGGAAGACTCCCAGGCAGAAGATCTGACCATCGAGAAAGGGGAAGCGGGTGAGGAAGCTGTCCTGGGCGGAGGAGATCCCCCGGCCCGCCTTC
>ERZ1643251.1404-NODE-1404-length-27431-cov-5.499160_pt1 | contig 27431 bp, 24 predicted proteins | sample MGYA00579261_ERZ1643251 | MGnify/ENA primary metagenome ERZ1643251 (study PRJEB29033, sample SAMEA4952267) | chicken gut metagenome | biome: Broiler Chicken; feature: Gastrointestinal Tract; material: Caecum | place: Ireland | collected 2018 | study: Broiler... | reverse complement strand
ATGAGGCATACCGGGACGAATACTCCAAGAACCCAGTCGTGGATATGGATCAGGTGGAGGAGTATTTTAATCAGGCTGGCAAGTGGGCTGGCGACACCATCGGAGATGCCGTGTTTCCCGAGAAATGACCGACGCCCCGTCTTCCCATTATGGGAGGGCGGGGCTTTTGTTTCCTGAAAATTACATTTACCCAATCGGCATATATTTCTCCAGTTCACGATTTTGGAGAAACAAAATTTTCAGGAGGTACAATACATATGGCTACCATTTCTCGACATGACCACTCCAATACCCCCGGCGCTATCAAGCGCCGCAAGGCCGCCCGCCGCCGCTGGGCCGTCGCCTGTGTTGTAGCCTTAATCGGCATCATTGGCGTCGCGCAGGCAGTTGGCGGACCGGTTCCCGCAGAGGCTGTTGGGATGGAGACCCCGGCACCCCAGGTGGCACAGATGAAGACCATCGCCGCTGTCCCTGGCAAGCTGCCGGAGCCCACACTACAGCCTTCTGAGGAGGCTATGGTAGAGGAGCCGGTTGCTGATGAGACAGCTGCTGAGACCCAGGCTACTGCGGCCCCCGTTGAGGTCGAGCCTGAGCTTCAGACGGTGGAGGCTGAGCCCGAATGGTTCACCATCGAAGCCACGGCCTACTGCTCCTGCGCCAAGTGCTGCGGGGAGTGGGCCAACAAGCGGCCTGGCGGCGTCGTCTACACCGCCGACGGCAGTGTGGCCCAGGCAGGCGTCACCATCGCCGCCGACTGGGATGTGTTCCCGGCCGGCACCGTGCTTTACATCGAGGGCCTGGGCGAGCGGATCGTTCAGGACCGCGGTGGGGCGATCAACGGCTATGATGTGGATGTCTACCACAACGACCACAACGCGGCGCTCCAGTTTGGACGCCAGCACCTCCAGGCATATGTCGTCTCCTATGGCGGCTGAGCCAAAAAAGAGCCCCAGACGGGGCTCTTTTTTTTCTTGCTCATTTGCTAAAGTATTCTTTTTTTTTGCAGTGCAGCCGTATATCCAACAAGGGCGATGCCGCTTCCCACGATGCCGATGAGGGCAGCGGGGATGAGGCCGGGCGTGATGAATCGGGTCAGAAAATCCTTCGGGGACAGCCCCAAACTCAGGGCCTCACCCCAGGTCATGGGCCGAGGGTCCAGTGTGATCTGGGTAATAGGCGTGCCTGTTTCGGCATCCACCTTCTGGATGGTATAGCCGCTGGCGGTTGCCGTGGTGGGCGCCTTCTCAGGGATCTCGATGATCTCCCGCCCGATTGCCAGCTGGGCGCCGAAGAAGGGCTCCTGCAGGAAGGTGGTCTGCTGCAGCTGGGTGACCGAGATTTGCCGGGTCTCGGTACCAGTGATGCCCACGCTAAACGGGAACGCCAGCAGGATGGTGAGGGTCAGGAATACGACAACAGCGAAGCATACAGCGTTGAGCTCGGCAATGCTGAATCGATTGGTTCTTTCCATAATCCAATTTCTCCTTTTTCATTGGTTTCTCATCTCCGAATCGAAGACTGGATTGTTGTATTCACGGGTGTGGATTTTTATTATGCCCTTCCCGATAGGCCCCGCGAGAGGCTGTCGTTGTCTTTTTTACGGAGAGAAGGAGGCGGTGGCGGGCTTTGGTTTGTTGCACGGCGGTCAGCATCGCCCGTTTCAAGCCGCCGGGCCCGATGCCGTCCGGAGCGGGTATCGTGGGCTGCCCCGGAGGTTCCCTTGCTGAGCCGTCTACTTCGGCTCATCCCAAAAGGGATGCCGGCCCACAGTGTTGTACAAAACAATTAGTTGCTTGCGAGGCCAGCCTGGCGCTGCACACAACAAACAGCTTCAGATGGCGGTATCGTGCCATGCAGGCCGGGCAGAGCGGCCTGCGAGGGGCCTCGGGATGGGCGGTGCGTGCCGCCGGGTCGAAAGCCGATAGGAATCTGGCCCCTCCGTTTCTTCGTAGAAAAGACAAAGGGAGCCGGCCTCAAAATAATCTGTCGTCCACTCTGCATACACTGATCCATCACACGATTGAGGAGGAATATATATGCGCAAGGTTATAGCTCTCAGCAAACAGAGTAAGAAGGCCCAAAAAGCCTTCCACGCTCAGCAGCGCGGCAGCTGGAATGGGCTAAACCCCATCACCCGCATTGTCCCCAACGGCAAGGCGTACTCCAGAGCCAAAGCAAAAGCTGAGGCCCGCAAGGACGCCTGCCGTCCTTTTTTTTTGCTCAATTTTGCCCTGTGACTGCCCTGCAACCAAGCCAAAATTTATCCAAACGCGCAGGCATAGGATAGCATTACAAGCCAATTTAGGAGATACAAAACTGAAAGGAGAAAATGTATACATATGGCAAGCTATACCATAGAAAAATTTGGCAGCATAGCCCCAAACAGAAAAAACTGCGGGCTTGGCAATACCCGCCCCGGCCATGAAATCGAATGGGTCCACCTCAATGGCGTCTATGTGGCCAAGCGCAACATCCGCGTGAACATTTCATGGGATGCTCTAAATTCGGAGGGGCTGATCTTCGGAAAGGAGATTACTATCGACGGGAAGCCATACCTGTGCCGGGTTCCCAAAATAGGTTTGAGCGTAGATGCTCAGACCCGATGGGAGATCGAAGCAAATGAATGGTATCGGATCGTTGATGCAACCAGCCCAGATCCTGATTTCTGGAATTGGAAGAACATCTGGTCCTGGGCTGAAACAAGCCAAAAACTTACAATACCGCCATACAGCGAACATAGGGGCTGTTTTGGCTATCTTTCCGCGAAAATGTGGGGTTGGCAGTCGCCAGGTCGCAAATCCAAAACTATTGGGTGGAGGCCAATTCTGGAACCAATTTCTGAAATGATGAGCCAAGACATGATTGGCAAGCTGGTTCTGGTCAAGTTCAACGATATCGAGATTTCCGGTTGTTTGATTGAGTTCACCGACTATGACCTGATCCTGGAGTTCCCGGTTCCAGTCCCCAACATGGAGGCGGGCGCCATCCGCCTGAACAATGGTTTTCGCTGGGTATTAGCACGGGATAGAGTCAGCTATGTAGTAGAAAAGGAGACTTGAAATATGGAGATTGTTAAATTCGGAAATCTGTATCTGGATAATGATCCTCTCTTGGGGGATGTTCTGTACACCCCAAACAGTGATATCCGCATCGGGAACACGGCCTACTCGGACGATCCCATTGAATGGGTCAAAGTCCATAAATCCCTATATGTTGCCCGCCGATATCTTTTGACCCACATCAGTTGGTCTGAGTTGGACGAACAGGGATTTGTCTATGGACGGGAGATGTCTATCAACGGTCGCAAGTACAATGTGCGGCTGCTCCAGGTTGGGAGTTCTAAGAATTCTGCTCCCGCCAGCGAGTGGGACGCCATTGTCAAGGCTGCCGGCCGTGATGCGGCGTCCCTGTTTCATGCGAACCGGCCTTTCCATGGAATGGACCGAATACAAGGCAAGGATCTCTGGACTGCCGTGCGCAAAGGCCAGCAGGGAAGGGACTGGGATTGCTATGTTGATCTGAACGACCCAGACATTGTCTGGCGCCCCGTGTTGGAGCCGGTGGATATGCGGCTGAACCCTGGACCTGAGCATGTTGGGCTCCCACTAGCAGTCCGATGTCCCATGCAGTTCATCCGGGGGCGGCTGGTAGAGGCCACCAACTACGATCTGATCCTGGACTGCTCCAACAGCGCTATCGTCGATCTCAACGATGAAAGGAAAGTTCTTCGGCATCTGGGCAATGGACTGATTGCGATAGACCGAGGCCAAATCATGTATGTTAATCAAAACATTTAGGGGGGAGAGAAACTGTGGAATTAAAAACTTTTGGAACTCTTTATGTCCGCGGGAAACCTGTGAATTCCGGTCGGAACTACGCATTATATAAGGGTCGTCCAGAAATAACCCTTGGTGATACAAACCCTGGCAAAGGGATTACTTGGGTCGAGTGGAATGGACTGCTCGTTGCGCACCAGAACTTAGTCTACGGAATCTCGTGGTATGACCTCAATATTTTCGGGTTAATTAGCGGTAAACGAGTAAACATCGATGGTAAGCCCTACGATCTTCGGTTAATCGACAGGATTACCGATGACTACGATGAGTGGGATGCCATATTAGACTCTATTGAGGGGTGCTATAGGGAGGCTGTATTTTGGGATAGTAAAGGGAAATACAGCTGGACACAGACTGCGTGGGAGGGTGACTCCACTTGTAAAATCCTGCGTGGAGGGACTGAGGTTCGAGACCGCACTTCTCTATCTATCTATGATGCTCCGAAAATGGCAGGTTGGCGGCCTGTATTGGAACCGGTGAAGATCAGACTGTGTGACATGCAAGGGAAACGGGTCAAGGTTGACGGGAAATTCGGTGATGTCCAAGGTATTCTGGTCAGCTGCACCGATTATGACATTGTCCTAGCTATCCCTGGCGAAATGCCTGAGACAGCCATATGCGGCCGCTTCTGTGTAAAGCTGAAACCCGGGCTCTATGCCCTGGACCGGAGCATGGTGAAAAGTGTCGACTTGGAGGAATCAACATGACGGAGATACAATTTGGCACAATTCGCATAGACAACGACATTATGATCCCAGGGGATCTCCGCCGCAAGGATGGAGAAATCTCGATTGGAGATTCTGGGCCTTTGTTGGAATGCAATCTCCGTTGGATCTATCATGACGGAAAGCTGGTCTCTGAGCGCAGTGCCATGTTTGGCGCAAACTATGATGAGCTGGAAGTTGACGGGCTCTGCTATGGCAAGGCCGTTGTCATAGACGGCATGCCTTTCACAGTTCGGCTTATGGAAGGAGATCTGGGCAAAGACCTGCCCAGCGAGGTGGATCGTTTCCTGGATGAGTATGGGCACAGGATGCGGGAGGCGGCCCAAACAGATCCCTATTGGTGCTTGAGCACCGAGGCGACGCCTCCGATGCGGCTGTATCGCGGCGGGAGCTACCTCAGAGGAGGTCGATATGACGGATACTGCAGGGGTGATGATACCCTCGGAGCCCTGGGCTACCGGCCAATCCTGATCCCGGAGGCCTTCAATCCCCAAAGGGCGCATTTGCTGCAAGGCAAGCATGTTTACTTGTACGGGCCAGAGGGTTTTGTGGATGGCATTCTGTCTGAGATCACTGACTACGACCTCACCCTTGAGATCCCTCGTTGTCCGCCGTCGATGGTAGTCAACCTGATTGGCTGCGCTGGATTTGCAAGGGAGATCGCTCGCTGCAGAGTTGCCGTGAACAGGGATCAGGTGCGGTGCATCCAGCTGGTTCAGGCAGGGGAGAAGAGGTGATTAGGATGGCATTGCGCAGAGCTTTTGGGACTATATATCTGGACGGAACCCCTGTCCGAGAGGGAACTGCGTATCGTGGAAACCGAGAGTTTAAGATCGGCAATACGCAGGAGCTCAAGCCGATCCGGTGGTTGCAGCACGGGCCTTTGTACATTGCAGAGTCTGTTGTACTCAGCGTGATATCCTTTGCGGACCTCATTCTCCAAAAGTATTGCGATGAAACCACAGTCCTCATTGATGATGTCCCTTTCCGCTGCCGGCTTCCACAGCTGGGAGATCGCGCAGGGGAACCATGTGAATGGCTGGATTTGGCGAAGCAATTTGGGATTGTGAAAAACAGAGCAGCCAAAGACTCTTGGTTTTGGAGCCGCGGGAACCCTCTGGTTCCAGATATCTCACCAGTGAGTCACCTCCAGGATCCAGAGCAGTACATGATTTTAGACTGGCGCCTCCCAGATGACAGCGCAGGGCATCCGGTCGGCTGGCGGCCCATCATAGAGCCTGTTGGCATCGAGCTAACGGCCGACCTGATCGGGACCCTCATTGTCGCTTGGAGTGGCGAGCATGCTCTGTGTGGCAAACTTGTCGACATGTCCGAATACGACCTCGTTCTGGACAATGTGTTGTCCTGGCCGCTGATTGAAGAACCTTCACAGAGGTTTTTTAAGCCTCTGAAAGAGCGCCGCTTCGTAGTAAATAAGCAAGCTCTAACCTTGACGCACCGCTGGGTACGCGGGATGCTGGAAACCTGAGCCTGGAAACAAAACTCCGCCTTTCCTGATTGGAAGGGTGGGGTTTCTTTTGCACAGAATGAGACCAGGCAACCGGGCATAGATTAAGCCAGCTTTCAATTTTGGAGCGCAAACCAACGAAAGGAGAAAACAGAAGAGGCCAGTACATAGCTGGCTCACAGGGAATGATTGAATCTGAAAAAAGGAGATGGCCTAATATGTCGCGTCCAACAAAGCAATATATCTGTCTGGTCGATTCCTACCGCCGTCCGTCTCGCAAGCGCAATACTGCTGGGCGGTATCAGGTGGGGGCCAGAAATGAGAAGGAAGCCCGGAAATTTCTGAAAGATCGCATCGGGTTCGGCTCTATCGTCGTGCTCTCCGTGGATGAGGCCCCGAAGAAGATACTCCAGCGGGGGCAGATGGTCAAGGTGCATATCCCCGGGGCTCACATGCTACAGCCGGGGGAGACCATCGAAGACCTCCTGGCCCAGCAGACTGAATATCTCCCGGCGCGCCACGCCACGGCACCGCAGAGGGAGGCGAACCTGAATGGCTGATATCCTGTTGTTAGGATCACCCTATGTGCGGGGCAAAGTAGCCGCGCCTGGGAAATCCATGTATCGTTACCGACAGGACGCCCCCATCACCATTGGGGACACCTATTCTGGCAAGGCCCTGCGGTGGGTCGAAGCGAACGGCCTGCTGGTCGCCCAGGGGGAGGTGCTTACCAGCGTCAGCCGCAAGATGCTGGCTGCGAGCGGGCTGGACCAGGACTGCACCCTCACCATCGATGGTGATGAGTACAAGTACCGACTGCTCCGTGTAGCGCCTGGCAAAGGCGGGGATCCCAGCGAATGGGACGCTCTTCAGCAAGCCTATCCGGGGGTCTGGATGTTTAGCCGCAACATGCTAGGGTTCTGGGGTCAGGAGGGCATTTATTTCAACGAGAGCGGCTTTTCTTCTATGCGGTCTGATCGGCCGGAGGAAACTATATTTGGCTGGCGGCCAGTTCTGGAACGCATCATCCTGGTGTCACCGGACATGGTTGGAAAATGCCTGTGGGTCTCTACGGGGATGGGCTCGCTGCAAGGGGATCTGGTGGAGATGACCGACTACGATTTGGTCTTCCGCAAAGCGTTCGCTACAGATCTCCCGCCAGAGCACTTTTCGATCCTGCCTGGAGACCGGCTTGTTCTGGAAAAGGCTGTGGTAAAGCGGGTGAAGGAGGTGACCAGGAATGGCTGATATTCGGCTGCTTGGCACCCCATATATCCGTGGAAATGCTATGCAGGTAGGGAAGAAGCTCGTCCGCTATCGGACAGACGCCCCGCTGACCATTGGCGATACAGTGCCAGGCAACGAGATTCCCTGGGTTGAAATTAACGGGCTGCTGGTTGCGCAGAAAAATGTCCTCCGGGGAGTTTTTCGCCAGATGCTGTCCAACTCGGGGCTGGTTCACGGCGCCCAGGTCAGCATTGACGGATCAACATATCGCTGCCGGCTCCTCAGTGTAGACCACAAGGACGGGGGGCCAAGTGAGTGGGACGCAATCCGAGAAGCTGGTCCTGATGCACCATGGCAATTTGGCGGCGCTATCTGGGCCCAAGAGGGCCTTTGCCTCTTTCCGTCGGGTGACAGATACTGTATCCCAGAGGACTCTGGACATGGCTGGTGGCCAGTCCTGGAGCCATGTTCTGTGCTCTCTGCTGATCTGATCGGCAAGCGGGTGGAAGCGATCTATGACAAAGGCTCCCTACGGGGCGTGCTGGTCGAACTGACCGACTACGACCTAGTCTTCCAAGATGCGTTTGCTACCAATATGCCGCTTACGACAGGGCAGGCATCATGGGGGCCCGGAGGAGTAGCTGTTTTGAAGCGTGGGATTGTCGAGCGCATTGTGGAGATCTAAAATTTTTCGATTTTATTCTTATCTATGAGGGTCTGGGTCATGTGGTCCGGGCCCTCTGTTTCTTTGCCCATTTTGTAGGGATCTTCTTATCTTTTCTACGGAGAAAAGGACGGGGAATTCTTGTTTTGCTTTTGGCCCTGCGGCTGGCGTCACCCGCTCCAGGCCGCCAAGCTCGATGCGGCCCGGAATGCCTCTCCCGCCGGGTCATCACCCAGCGGCTCGCCAATCCGGACGCCTTGCAGCCAAGCGTTGTAAACAACAATTAGCTCCAGGCCCGGCGCCTCCGTGTTGTATCCAACACCCAGCCCAAAATGAGGGCATCGTGCCAAGCAGAACCGGCGGAGCGGGGCTGCGGGGGTGCCCGGGCAGGCTATTGCGTGCAGCAGAGCCAGCAACCATAAGAAATCTGGCCCGCCCTTTCTCCGTAGAAAAGATAAATAGAAACCTTACTGATCCCCTCAACCAATCAATCTCCTATGCACTACGCCCGTGGGGTAGTATTTGCTAATTACATCTCCTCTTCCGGCCGAAAGGCCGTATTTTGTACCAGCTCATTTGGACAATGAGCGAAATCAGCCGTGCATAGCATTTCCAATGCGAAAGCACATCAACTCTGCCGGCCCAGGAGCCTTGAGGGGTTCCAGTTTCCGGTAGAGATCCTTTCAAAAAGGAGGTGTATCCCCTCATGGCGAGGATCTATCGTGTCGCGGCAGACATGAGCGAAAAGGAAAAGGCAGTAGGCGGCATTCTGACCTTTGGCCAGGCCGGTTGGATCGTCTGTGGGCTTGTGGTAGGTGCGGCAGTATTTGTTGGTCTTTCCCGTATCATGCCTGCGGCGATTGCTCTGACCATCGGCCTGATCCCAGGCGGGGCCATTGCGATCCCATTTGCGTTCTACAACAAGGGCGGCCTGACCCTGGTGCAGTACCTGATGTGGCTGTTCAAGTTCCAGAAGAAGAGCAAGGCCCTGGTCAACACCATGACCTACCGCATGGACCGGGCGGCGGACTATGAACGCGAGCAGCGCGCCAAGGAACTCGAAGGATTCTAAGACAAAAGGAGGATCAAAACAACATGCCAGTTCTCATTATTATTTTACTCATGCTGGTCGTCGTGGGCGGTATCGGTGCCGGCCTCTTCCTGTTGGTGAAGAAGCTGGATCCCATGCAGAATGACAAAACTGAGAACGACAAGCTGGAGATCGCCCAGGACTTCCTGCCCTTCGACGATATCCGCAACAACATGATCATTATGCCTAACCACAACTACCGAGCCGTCATTGAATGTTCGGCGCTGAACTACGATCTCAAGACTGAGGGTGAACGCGATCAGATTGAGATGTCGTTCCAGCAGTTCATCAACTCTCTGAACTTCCCCATCTCCATTTTCCTTCAGACCAAGGAGATCGACAACACCCGCCGGGTCGAGACGCTGCGGGAGGAGATTTCTAAGACGCTGGTGGAGTTCCCCGGGATGAAGACCTACGCCGACCACTTCATGTCTGACATGGAGAACCTGAATGTCCGTATCGGCAACAACCAGCAGAAGAAGCGGTACATTGTTGTTCCCTACGACGATGCCGTGGCCCTGGATGGCCTGACTGATGGCGAGAAGGCTGCCTATGCTAACAAGGAGCTGCTCAACCGGTGTAACGCCGTCCGCAGCGGCTTGGACGCCGTGGGTATCATCACCAAGACCTTGTCTACTGCTGAGCTCATCGAGTTGGTCTACTCATGCTACAACCGCGAGGGCTTCAGCTACTCCGCCGCTATCTCCAGCAACGAGGCGTTCGCCCTGTTCGTGGATGGCGCCGACGATAAGTTCGTTGACCTGCCCCGGGTCGGCATGCTCGACCTCATCCTGGGCGAGGCCATTAACAAGCTCCGCGCTGGCAATGTGGATTCCGAGAAGAATGGACAGGGTGCGATGCAGGAGATGCTGGCCCTTCAGAAGGAGGCCACTCGGCGTATGGAGCAGATCCGGCTCAAGTACGCTGGTTACTTTGTTGACGGAGGTGAGACCTGATGGCTATTTTTGGAAAGAAGAAAAAGCAGGCTGCCGCTGAGCAGGCTGCCGCCCAGGCAGCCCAGGATCCTGAACTGATCCTGGGAGGCGCAAACAAGACCACCAAGGTCGGCGCCACCATGTTGGATAAGGGGGTTCCCACCCTCAAGGATATGATGGCCCCCGCCAGCTTCGACCGCCACGCCATGGATCACCTGGGTGTTGGCGACCGGGTTATGCGGAGCTTCCTGCTGGCCGGGTTCCCAAAGCATATCATGGTGGGCTGGGCTGACAAGCTCTATAACTACGATGGCGACCTGGATATGGCCATTCACATCAACCCCATGGATGAGCGTGAGGCCATGGATGAGCTGACCGACAAGATTACCCAGTACGAGGCCCAGCTGGATGTGGAGTCTGAGAAGGGTCAGACGCGAAATGTGACCCGCCTGGGCAACCAAATCGCCGAGCTGGTTCGGGAGCGTGAGAAGATCGAGCAAAACTACATCTCCATGTTCCAGGTCCAGATGATCTGCAACCTGTATAGCAAGACCGTAGACCAGCTGGATAAGGAGACCCAGATGCTGGACAACTCCCTGCGAGGCAAGAAGATCAAGCTCATGCCCCTGCATCTGCGGCAGGACCAGGGTTACAAGTCTGGTATGCCCTTCGGCAAGACCTGGCTGCCCAAGAACTTCCGCAACTTTTCCTCTGAGGGCCTGACCGCCTGTTTCCCGTTCTACAATGCCGAGATATCTCATCCCTCTGGCACCCTGATTGGCGTCAACCTGCAGACCCAGACCCCCATCTATGTGGACTTCTTCGACCGTCGCATCCTTGAGAATGGCAATACCACCGTCATTGGCCGGGCCGGTTCCGGTAAGACCTTCCTGGTGTCCCTTCTGACCATGCGCTCCGCCCTCCAGGGTGTGCGTACTGTCATTATTGACCCCGAAGGCGAGTATGGCACCATCACCGAGGCTCTGGGTGGTAAAGTCATCAAGATCGCCCCGGGCTCAACCACGATCCCCAATCCCTTCGACCTGGAGGATGAGGAGGTCGTAGACGAGGATGGCAAGCCCACCGGCCAGCGAATCGTAAACATCAAAGAGAAGGTGGCCGACCTGTTGAACCTCATTGGCGTGATGACCGGCGAGCTGACCCAGGAACAGCGATCCCTGGTCTCCTTTGCCCTGGCCTCCATCTATGAGGAGTTCGGTTTCACTGAGGATTACACGACCCTCTATGAGGACGATGTTGTGCTCAACGAGAAAGGCGAGTTCGTCCACCACGGCCGTAAGCGCACCATGCCCATCTTCTCCGACTTCCACCGGAAGCTGGAGGAGATTGCCAGGACCCCTGGCAACGAGACTCTTGTCTCGGTGGCTAATGCCCTGAAGATGTTCACCAAAGACGGCGTCTACGGCTTGTTTGACCAGCATACCTCTGAGGATATGGCTAACTATATGGATTCTCCTGTCATCTGCTTCGACATCAAGCAGTTGGAGGAGAATGTGCTCCGGCCCATCGGCATGTACAATGCTTTGTCCTGGGCTTGGGAGAAATTCGCCAAGAAGAACCCACAGCTCAAGAAGCGAATCGTCTGTGACGAGGCCTGGATGCTGACCAACCCCAATATGCCTGGCTATCAGTTTACTGCCCAGTTCCTGGAGACCTGCTCCCGCCGGTCCCGTAAGCGGAACTGCTGCCTGCTGGTCGCCTCTCAGAACTTCAAGGAGTTCGTAAGCTGCCCCCAGGGCGAGGCTGTCCTGTCCAACGCCGTGGTCAACATCTTCCTGAAGCAGTCGTCCACTGACCTGGATGCCGTGCAGGATAAGTTCAAGCTGTCCAACGGTGAGCGGGCCTACCTGACCTCACCGGCCAGAGGCCATTTCTTGCTCAAAATGAACAGCGAGGCGACCATCGGGTACGCCTTCCCCATGGACATCGAGAAGTACCTCATTGAGAAGCGGACCATCGCTGGCCGCAAATCGTGATTCCACCCAACCTTGCGGTAGGGGAGAGGCTGGTTGTTGGATACAACAATGAGCTCTCTCCCCACTGCGGAAAGGAGATGATTTTCTATGGCGCAATCTGTAGGGCGGCTGTCCAAGCGGCTGGTGATGCTGTTCATGGCCCTGGTCGTGCTCATGGGTGCAGTGCTCCCCAGCGCGGTGGTCACCCCGGCGCAGGCAGGTATTCTCCCAATCAGCCGGAGCTACATCCAGACGACCATTGATACCAGTAGCTGGGACATCCTGGCTGGCGTGGTCAATTATACGGCTGGTACCGGCGCAAACCAGATCGAGTCACAGCGAGTCGGTAAAGGCACATTGGATACGCTGGCGGCCTCTCAGACCCCTTCGGATTCCAATCTTGCCGACCTGTTTGATGTTGGCCTTGGTCAGGTTGGTGGCGATACTACTGAGAACCTGGTTTTGTGCTTTCCAGGGTCGATGAGTTTCTCCGGGTGGAACGACAACTCCACAGCCGAGGATACTGCCCGTGCTCAGCTGATCCGGAATTCCATGATCTACGACCTGAATGCCGCCTTCAAATTTGTATATGGCGACGAGTATGGCGCTTACACACCACAGGTAACCAGTGGGAATGATACTCCAGATGAGCGGCTTAAACAGTACGCCGCGGATATGGCATCCTTCTTGAGCCATATTCCTGGTACTCCTGGTGAATCCTTTAATAAAAACGGAGCCGTGATTGCAGATAAAGTAGAATACCCCAAAAACCCTGTGGATTCTGAGATCGCTGATGCAAATTACGGTAAGGACTATTATGTCTCTATCACTCGTACCATAAACGGCAAGTCGGAGACCCGAACCTTCCTGTACCGCATGCTCAAGGGATATGGGGTTGGTGGGACCGGTTTGCCTGAGCCATCTGGTGATTCTACCAAGTATATTCATTGGGGCACTCTAGCTATAGAAGCCATTGTCAACTACTCAAGCGCTGAAGAACTGCAGGTCACTGCAGACAATGTGTATGATTCCAAACCAGGCGCCATTGAGGGCGCTGTGGCTGACCTGTTTGGCGGCTTTATAGAGTGGATTGCCAATACGCTGGGTCTCTGGAACTTTGACGAACTGATTTTTAACGGCGGCATCCGCGGCACGAACAGCTATATTGGCGGCGTATTCCCGCGAACTTGGGAGCCGACCATCTGGACCTTCTTCTTCTTTGCGGAGGTCGCCGCTGTCATCATGCTACTCTACGCGATTATCTACAATGTGGGACGCAAGGCGATGGCGACCATTGACCCGGTTGCCCGGGCCAGTGCTATTGAGCAGATCAAGTACCTGTTCATTGTGGCCTTCCTGCTGGCAGTTATCCCAATTATGCTGCCGTTGCTGATCAGTGTAAGCTATGAGCTAACCGGGGTGTTCCACGATGCCATGGGCAGTGCGACAGCCGAGGAGCGGTTCCGCAAGCTGTCCTCGACCAGCGGCGGGCTGGGCGCTGTCCTGACCTACCTGTTGTACCTGGGTTCGGTAATCTACTTCAATGTCTTCTATGTGTTCCGCGCCCTGTCCATAGCCCTCCTGATCATTCTGGGCCCCATCTTTGTGGCTATGATGGCGCTGAGCGAGAGTAAACGCCAACTGGCGATGGCCTGGTTCAAGGAGTTCTGCGCAAACCTCTTCATCCAGCCCCTCCAGGCGCTGATGCTCAGCTTCATCCTGCTGGTGCCGGACACCGGCCGGAACATTGACTCGATCGTGATGGCCTATGTCATGATCCCGCTGACTAACCTGCTGCGGCAGATGTTCTTTGGCAACAGCGGCGGCCTGGCTGACCGCGTGGGTCAGCAGGGCAAGCATGCTGGCACGAATGTGGTCCGGACGCTTGGCCGTGGTGCTGCCGGCTTTGTGGGCGGCGCGGTGGCCGGCAGTGTCGGTGGCGCAGTTGCCGGAGGCAAAGCTGCCAAGGCCGCTCTGGACGAAGCGAAAGGCGCCGAGGGCGGCGGCAAAGAAGGCGGCAGCGCAGGCGGCGGACCCAAGACCAAAGAGGGTGCTGCTGGTGGCGTTGGAGGTTCCGCCGGCGGAGGTTCTGCTGATAGTGGCAGCGAAAAGAAAGCTGGCGAGAAGGATGCCAAGAGGGCGAAAGCCGGCGGTGGCGCCAACGGTGAACCTGTCAGTAGCGGCGCCCCGGGCGGCAAGACGCCTTTGAGCGAAAAGACAGCTGAGAACCTCGGCGAGGCCGGCGGTGGCGACAAGGATGACGACAAAGGTGACGGCGGCTCTGGCGGAGCTACTGACAAGGCCGATGGCAGCGGTAGCGGCGGTTCGTCCGGCGGCAGCGCGGCAAAGGATCCCAACCACATTGGAATGGGTAGTCGGATTGCCCGGATTGCCGGCGGCGCAGCACTTGGCGTTGCGGTCGGTGCCGGGCTTGGCGGCATCACGGGCGGCCTCAACGGCCTGATGGGCCGGAAGTATTTCGAGGGTCCTGGCGGTAAGGGAATCGTCAATCAGCTCTCCCAGGCTGCGGCCCGGAAGGGCGGTCATTTGGCGGCAGAAGGCATCTCTGGACAGAGGTTCGGAAGCTCCGCTATTAAGCCGCCGGAGACCCCGCCGCTGACCGAGAAAGAGCGCCAGGGGCAGTATTACGAGCGGAAGGGCAACTATGCCAATGGTGGCAATGCCTTTACCGATGCCCAGAACAAAGGCGATGTGCTCAAGACTGGCAACATGGACGGAGCCTCCACTTATTCGTTCAAGAACAAAAAAGCACAGGAGGACGCAGGCATTGATAATGTCGGCAAGGCTGGAAAGGGAGCTTATACCGCTACCTACAACAAGGACCAGTTGTCTGACAATGACCTATCTAACTTCGAGCAGCTTCAGAAGATCATGCAGGAAGGTACTGTAGAGGAGAAGGAGTCCCTTGCTGCTGCTGGCATTACAGGGTTTGAGCCTATCACCGGGTATAATCCTGAAACGAAGCAGGAGGAGCTGATCGGCGCATCGGTTACCTATGACGCCAAGAAGGCCCAGGAGAATTTCGGCCTTGGCCGTGCTGAAAACGGGACCCTGACTTCTACGGTCAAGGGCGACGAGGCTCCCAGCTTTGTCCCCGACGCTAACAGCTATTTGAACTCTAACAAGGCCGCCGTGAACTATGGCGCTTCGATGTTGAATAAGGATGGCTTTGATACCAAGGTTGATTCTGCGAGTGGCATGGTGACGGCCACTGCCGACGCCAAGACTTTCCAGACTACCAACATGCCTGACAACCTGATGCAGTACGCTCAGGGTGCGAAGATCGGGAAGGATGGCACTATGTCCATGCAGATCCCACAGGACGAGATGATCAAGGCCTTTGGCGGCGTCCCCACCGGGAGCAATACTCAGGTTGGACGCAGCGTAGCGGCAGATATGGCTGCAGAAGGAACTTTCATCCCGCCGACTCAGGGCAGCACTGCCACACCCAGAACCATGTCCGCCGCGGCCAGCAGCGGCATCGAAAGTCTGAAGGCTCAGAATCTCAATGTGACGCCTACAGCAGATGGCTCTGGCTACACAATCTCTGGAACAGCTCAGGCGGCTGGTTCTGCCAGCATCCCGAGCGGGCTCGCCGGGAGCTTCCGAAATGCCACACCTGACGAGCATGGTAATGTGTCCATGTTCGTCCCGACGCAGGATTTCGCAGGCAGCTATGCCGCAACCCAGACTGGGCACGCGGCAGGCTCCGTGCCTATGGCTACTATCGGAACCCATAACGCAGCGGCTTCGCTGACTGACCAGGGCATTACGATCCGGCCTGACCCCGGCAACAACGGGACCGTTAATTTGGTCGCCCAGAAGGGCGCTGACCTCAATGGCGTGAACGCTACACCGGAGGTTGCCCAGGCTGTTGCCCAGCTTAACCAGCAGATGTTGTCTGGTGGCGGCAATGTTCTGAATGTGCCGGCCAGCACTTTCAATGGTTACACGGGTGGCGCCCCGGCGGCGGAGAACCTGGTCAACGCAGGCAGCTACATGCCACAGGATGCACCGCAGCCGGCTGGGCCTCCTCCGACGGCAGCTTCGCCAATCCCGCAGGCTCCCCAGTCTACTCCTGGGTTCCCTCTGACCCAAGCGGAAGCGGCAGCCGAAGCCCAGCTGAAGACTCAGGCGGCGCCAACCCCTGCACCGCAACCGGTCACAGAGGAGCACTCCCTCCCCAGGCGTCCCGATCCTGAATCTGGCCCCCGCGATGACAACGAGTTCCCCTTCGACATCGGAGCGGCCTTTATGCGCAGCATGGAGAATGCCGAAAAGAAGGAACCGCCTCGCGGGCACGGGAATCTCGACAACCGCAACTTCAATAACAAGAATTAACCCCAGCAAGCACAGAATGCCCCGCCTGGAATCCAGGCGGGGCACTCTTTTATCCTCTCGGCCCGCTCATTTGAGCAGAGCCACGAGGGTTTCCTGTTTCTTGTTGTAGGTGATGAGCAGTTTCTCCTTTGCCCGGGTGACCGCCACATAGAGCAGTCGATGCTCCTCCTCGCTGGCGGGCCGGAACTTCTTCAGGGACAGCAGGACCACGGGCCACTCAAGTCCCTTGGCGGAGTGGACGGTGATCAGGTTGACCGCATCGGCGTCCTCGCGGGCGGTGGACTTGGTCTCCTTGACCTTGTAGTCCCGGTACTTCACACAGTAGCGATAAATCTCAGTTGCCGTGTGGAAACCCTTGGACATCACATCCTCCGCAAATGCCTTGGCGATGTAGTCCTCGCAGGCGTGCCGAATCATCCCTACAAAGAAGGTGATTCGCTCGGCCTCGCTGGTCAGCTCGTCGTACTTCTTGCCCAGCTCCTCAGCTTCCTTTTTCAACGCATCCATATCGAAGGGGTCCTCGCCCAGGCTCTTGCGGTACAAGGCCAGGCTCAGGGTATCCTCATGGTTAAGCAGGAAGGAGGCGATGGCAATGATGGCCTTCACATAAGGGGCGTCACCAACCACCTCCGGCACACGCAGGATAGTGGGGATACCAGCGTCCTCCATTTCCTTCTGGATGGCAATGAGCTCATTCTTGGTCCGGCACAGCACCGCGATGTCGCGGGGCTTGACGCCGTCCCGGAGCAGCTTCTTGGTCTGCTTCACATAGAGCTCCCGCTCGGCCTCCGGCTTATCGATTTCCATCAGAACGGGGGCGATCCCCGCCTCCTTACGATGGGCCTTGATGACCTTGGCAATCCGGGCCTCCCGGGCCAGGATGCGGTTGGCCATTTCGATGATGGGGGACTGAGACCGGAAGTTGTCCTCCAGAGGGATATCGATCATGCTGGGGAAATACTTGCTGAAGTTCACCAGGTTCTCCGGGGTGGCGTCGCGGAAGCCATAGATGGCCTGCAGCTCGTCACCTACGACCACAATACTCTCTAGGTTCTTGGCTGCCTTGGCCATTTCCAGGATCAGGCTGATCTGATTGCCGTTGCTGTCCTGGAACTCATCCACCACGATATGGCGGTAGGGGAGGTCCTCAAAAACCCCGAACGCCTTCAGCTTGAGGATGAGCCGCAGCTGGTCCTCGTAGTCGATCTTGTTCAGCTCCACCAGCTTGGCATTGTAGGCATTGTAGATCTCCAGGATCTCCCTGGCGCGGGACTGCAGGTTCATGGACAGCAGCTGTGCGGCCTGTTCCTCAGTCTCCACATGGTTGGCCTTGAGGGAGTCGATGATCTTCCCCATCTGGACCACAGCGCCGCAGACATTGGGCAGATCCATAAACGGATTGCGGTAGTCTATGGGAAGCGTGCGGTGCTTATCCAGCAGGCTTACAATGATGTCCTTCTTGAGTACATCGTCTACCAGCTGCGGGGCCTCGGTGAAGCCCAGCTTGGCATAGTGGGCGTCCAGGAGCTCCTGGCCGAAACTGTTGAAGGTCCGCACCACAATCTTGTCGGTGTCGATGTGCAGGTCCTTCAGGGTGGTGCCGGCCGCATACCGGTGCAGGCGAGACCGCATCTCCCCACAGGCCTTGTCGGTAAAGGTGATCATCAGGATCTCCTCCGGCTTGCAGCCCTCCTCAATGAGACGCAAGGTTCGCAGGGTGACGATGGTAGTCTTGCCGGAGCCGGCCACGGCGTTGACCCGGCACTCACCGGACTCAAAACCGACAAACTGGCGCTGGCTGGGGGTCATGTGGATGCTGTCGAGGGGCGTCTCCTCCACGGTTTCGGTTTCCTCCAGGCTGCGCTTCACGAACTCGGTATGGCAGAGGTCGTTGAAGATGCAGTCATAGCAATCCCGGGGGTCATCCGAGCAGTTCGCCACATCAGGCTTCTGGCCAGCGTACAGCTTTGCCAGGGCCGCCTCCTCACCAGGGTTAAAGTGGTGGTTGATGATGTTCGCGCCGGTCCGGGCCTCAAAGTTGGGGTCCAGCATTTTGCTGCTGTCCTGGCGGGCCTTCATGTAGTAGAAGCTGCCGAAGACCGGTTTCCCGGTGATCCCCAGCTTGGCTGCCTCAGCCTCGCCAGTCCGCTGCAGGGCCAGCAGGTCCGGGTTCTTCTCGGGCGGGTCCTTGCGGGAGCGATAAGCGACATCCGGCTGCTTATAGAGGTAGCGGATACACTCGATGGCGGTGCCGCGGTCGATGAGCCGGTGGGCGGAGACACTGTGGTCTTCTCCCATCACCTTGACCTTGTTCACAAAGTTCTCAGCCAGAACCGTGTGAGTCTGGTACCGCTCGAACTCCAGATACCGCCACAGCAGCACCTCCATACGGGCCTCTTCTGCCTCAGCCTCAAAAGGGAGCAGGCGGGTCGCCTTGGCTGCAAAGGCGTCCTGGATTTTCTTGCGAAGTTCTTTCTCCGTGATGTTGAACGGGCTGGCCAGCAGGACATCCTTCATGATGCCGCGCAGGATGGACGCCTTGATGACGCCCATATCCACGGTGGAGTGAAGGAAAGCCTTGCGGGGACAGGTGTTCAATTCTGTAATAGACATAGGTTTATCTCCTCCTGTTTTAGATATGTAGCCTAAGTGGGTACTGGAGAAATCCTATGCCTGGAGTGGAGAAATCATTTCAGGGATTCTGCGCATGGGATGGCCGCTTGGCCGTGGGGCGCAGCAGGGGAGAGGTTTAAGGTTGCCTTCGTCTTTTCTACGGAAAAAGGGTGGGCGGAAGGCATTTTACTGTTTAGCCCTGCGGCATGCGCCACCCGCTCTGTGCGGCCGCGCCCGATGCCTGGCGTATGTTGCCCGTTGGCACAGCTGAGGCGGGATGTTCCAGACGGGGCGTCGGGCCCTACGCTGTGGCGCTGCTTCCAGGGTGTTGTACAAAACAATCAGTGAACCTCACCACCTAAACTCCCTTGCGGTCGCTTAGATGGAGCTTATCCTCCCGGTAGGGGAGATGATTTGCCGCCCATACGGCTCTGCTCGCAGAAACCGGGCCCGAAGGCCACAGCCTCCAATGGACATGCTAAAGGCGACAAATTAGCTAGTGGCAGGCAGGCTGCCCTGCCTGCCATGGCGGGATAGGCCCGCCAGGTTCTAGCCCCGAACGGGGGACTTTTGCCGCAGCCGGCTTGCGCCAGCTGCACGGCCCGAGGCCGTCCCGTCGGAGACCTGCCGGCATATGGGCTCAGCAGGATTTGAGATTAAATCTCAGGCTGCCGCTGCCGGAGCAAGCGACATCTTGAGATCAATTAAATTAGCATAGGTGCGCAGGGTGGTCTTGGGCAACTGGTCTTCCAGCTCCGGGATCACCTTGCACCACTCGCGCAGGAAGTACCGAGCGCCGATATTATAGCTGGCGCTCAGGTCGCAGTTGTACTCCTTGCCATTTTGGAAGGTGCAGAGCTCCTGGCTGCAATGGGTTTCCTTGCGACCCCTGTCTTCCTTGCGCTTTTGAGCCGTCATGGCTGCCAGCTTGACCAGCTCAGCCGTGGAGAGGTTGACCCGCCCCCGGAGGATCTCGCCGCTGCCGTCGAAGGCCAGCCTGCTGGTGCCCCAGGCACAGACCCGGGAGATCCGGATCAGGTTGCGGTGAGCCTTGTGCTCCACCATGTCCTGGATCGCCCGCTTGCGCCACAGATGGAGGCGCTGCCTTTTGCGCCCTCTGATCTTACCGTGGAAGTTGAGAGCCTCGAACACGATGACATTGACGGCGTACTCGGCCGCCATGTCTATAATGGCCCGGGCGATGTTGGCGGTCAGCTGGTCGTTCAGATGGTTGATCTGATCCCAAGTGCGGCGGCCGCCAGTGCGCCCGTGCTCCCGCTGCTCACTGCACAGCTTGTTCAGTAAGTGGTTCATCCGGTCTTTCTCTCTGGGGAAGTTAATAAACCTTCTTCCCAGGATAGTGCCATCAGCACCCATAACTGAGCATACGGCATCCGTGTTGATGCCCAGGTCTACAGCAAGGATAGTCCGGGTATCCAGAGGCTCGTCCCGCTGGGACAGATCGCGCCATTCCTCGAAGGCGTAGCGCAGGCGGAAGCTGCAATGCCGGCGGCCCTTGCGGCGCTCTACCTCCAGGGTGGGGGCAGACGCCTTGACACTGCTCCACCACTTGGCCAGGTACTTGACATCCCGGGGCCGGCAGTGGATATCCACCCACACCCAGTCGTTCTTGACGAACAGCTTGAGCTGAACCACTGTAGTCTCACCCTGGAGCATAGCGTCCGACTGGCTCATCCCATCCCGGAAGAACACCGGCATGACATTCCGGTCGTAGGCCAGCTTGGGCTCCCGGCCCTGCTTACCGCCGGCCTCACAGTTGGCCAGGTTGCTGCGGTAGGAAGAGACTGCCCCCATAGCCGTAGCCATGACAGCCCGGCGGAAGTAGCTTGGCATCTTATAAAACTTGCCGTCGAAGTCGTACTTCGGAGCCGGGTTCTTTGCAGTTTTGTGGATCAGGGCCTCCAGAGCCGTTTTGCAGAGCCGCTTGTCCTTCTTGTAGATGGGGCCAAGGGCGTCCCACTCCTTGTTGGCGACATCGATTACGAAGGCTGTCGCGTCGCGGTAGATATCCACCGTGGCCTTGAGCGCCTTCCGGTGATCCTGGATGTGAACTCCGTAGCTGGATACAACTTTCATGTGGGGCACCTCCCTCCTGCCAGAAAATATAAGGCATTCGTTTTTGCCTTATGCCCTATCCTATGAATTAGTCGGTACTAACAGACCCCCAATTTTTGTGTGTTCACAAAAATTTAACAAACTGATGGATAAGGTGTTTTCCTATCTCCGCCTAAACCTGACGGCTTAGATGGAGCTTGCAGAAAACGATCTTCTTGTCAAGTCCGGCCGAGTCTGTTGTTGCATCCAACACTCAGTTGGTTTGCGGGTTCCAGCAGGGGAGGCCTCCCGTGGCAGCCCTATCCAGCACATCTCGGCGGCATCGTGCCAAGCAGTCCCAGAGAAGCGGGGCTGCGAAGGGACTCGGAGCTGGCGGTGCGGGCCGCCGTGCCAGGAAGCAAACAAAATCCCCCAATCTTTTCTCCGTAGAAAAGGCTGGGAGGACTTCAAACTGAACTGCGGCCAATTTGCATATCATTCGAGAAGTTTCCGATCCGGAGATAGAACCAAAGGCGATACATATGAAAAAGGAGGACTTTATGGATCATGATTTTTGCGAAAGGTTCAACGCTTTGATCCGGTCGATGCCGAGTTTGGCACTGGCAGAGCTGCAGCTCAAGCCGCACAGACGGGATACGCTCTTCGACAAAATCGAGGACTTGGTATCCAAAGCGCGGTTCCCAAAGTTCGTAGCACGCCGCATTGAAGACCAGGTTATCCAAGGCAATTTTCAGGCGATGCGCCTGCCGGCCTACCGCCCCCAGAACCGCTTCCCGCTTACCCCCGCCGCCTGGCAGAGGGAGAAGGCCCGTAAGGACCGCTACGAGCGGGCGAGCCGGGATATGGACCGGTGTCGGGAATTGTGCCTGCAGAGGAAGGCCAATGGAGGGACCATGGCGGAGATTCTGTTTCAGGAAGAAGTTCAAGAATGAGGAGGTAAAGCGATATGGCTACATTAAAAAATATCGAAAAGGTTTCTCCGGGGGAATACCTCAGTAAGTATGAGTTAGAGTACGAGACCTCGGATGGGAATCTCAAGACCTACGAAATGGTCAGCCACAACCCTGATCTCTGCCATGATACCATTGGGAAGGAGCGGACTGGTGTGGTGCTGGTGGTATTCGATCCGTCTCATGAGTACATGCTTCTTGGAGTCGAGTTCCGCATGGCAGTCAACTGCAATGTTGTCAACAACATTTCTGGGTTCATTGATCCAGGAGAAACGATTGAGATGGCGGCCGCCCGGGAACTGAAGGAGGAGAGTGGTTTGGAGCTTACAAAGCTCCTGGATGTCCTCCCCCTTTCGTTCACCTGTCCGCCGGTCACCGATATGACCACGGCCCTCGTTATCTGTGAGGCGGAAGGGGAGCTGAAACGGAGCAAAAACCCTAATGAGGAGATCACTCCGTACTGGTACAGTAAAAAGGAACTTCGGGACATGCTCCATGACCCCGGCTGCAAGTTCTCCGGTCGAACCCAGGCTTTCGCTTGGATGTGGAGTCGGTTGGTGGAGGTGTGAAAATGTTTGAAATTCAGGGGAAATATAGCTCGGCAAAAGTATTTACAAACCAGGCAGATGAGGCATCTGTTCGGCAGGTAATAGAGTTACTTAACCAGCCCTATGCTAGTGGCAGCCAGATCCGTATGATGCCAGACATCCAGGCTGGTGTTGGATGCACCGTTGGCACAACTATGAGCATCAAGGATAAAGTTTGTCCCAATATCGTAGGCGTTGACATTGGTTGTGGCATGGAAGTCGCTGTTCTGCGTGAGCAGGAGATTGATCTTCCCCTGTTGGATCAGATCATTCATGAACAGATCCCGGCCGGATTTGCCAAGCGCGCAGAGGCTCATCGGTACATTCAGAATACTCGGATTGGAGAACTCCGCTGTAAGATCAATGCTCCTACCGTTCAGGTTGGACTGGGAACTCTTGGCGGAGGCAATCACTTTATAGAACTGGATCGGGATGATGATGGCCGGCTCTATCTGGTCATCCACTCTGGAAGCCGGGTTCTTGGGGTCAAGGTTGCGGCATATTACCAGAGGATGGCCTATGACCAGTGCCGTCATCTGGATCCTGTTAGCATCGCCAGCTTCATTTCAAATCTCAAGGCTGCCGGCCGGACCAAGGAAATCGAGCGGGAGCTGAAGACTTTGCATACAACAGCTAAATCTGATGTGCCCGAGGATCTGGCCTATCTCAGCGGTTACCTGCTGGATGACTACCTCCACGACATGGAGATTGTCCAGGAATACGCTGAATGGAACCGCAATGCGATGGCGGATACGATCCTGAAGGCGATGGAGCTGCATCTGGAGGATCGGTTTACAACCGTTCATAACTATATCGACACTGAAAATATGATTCTTCGGAAGGGCGCCGTGTCTGCCCAGGCAGGGGAGAGGCTTATTATCCCCATCAACATGCGAGATGGCAGCCTCATCTGTATTGGCAAAGGTAACCCAGACTGGAATTATTCTGCGCCCCATGGTGCCGGCCGTCTTTACAGCCGGGCCAAAGCCAAAGAACTGTTCAGCTTGGACGAATTCCATGTACAGATGAGTGGAGTCTACACAACCTCGGTCGGCCAGTCTACCTTGGATGAGTGCCCGATGGCATACCGGGATATGGCCTCCATTGTGGAGAATATCGAACCCACTGCGGAGATTCAAAAGATCATCCGGCCCATCTACAATTTCAAGGCCAGGAATGAGGCAGGGGGTGACCTGGTTGGATAAAACCCTTATTTGCCAGTGGTGCGGAGTATCTGGCAGCCCAGATGATTTTGAGCTGGATGAACAGAACGGTGAAGGCTTCTGGTGTCCGGACTGCGACGGTTTCACCTACCACGACGAGACCAAGAACCACCTCCGCCGCATCCTGCTCATCTTGGAGCAGAAGGACGGCGGCAAAGCAGATCCGGTGCCCAAGACGGGTTTCAAGAAGCGCCTGTCGCCGCTGCGCTATCCGGGCGGCAAGTCCAAGCTCATCGACTATCTGGCCACCCAATTCCGCAAGGAGTCCCTCAAGACTTTTGTGGAGGTGTTTGCCGGCGGCGCCTCGGTTGGGCTGTCACTGCTGGATGCCGGTCTGACCGAGCGCCTCGTTATCAACGACACCGACCCTGGCATCTATGCCTTCTGGCACGCTGTTGTACACAACCCTGAGCATTTGCTCAAGCGATTGTCCGGGCCGGCTCCCAACCGGGCTGAGTTCCGAAGTTGCCAGGCCATGCTGGATGAGCCCAAGTATTGGTCGCAGGATAACCTGGCCTGGGCTACCCTGGTGTGTAACCGCCTGGGGTATTCCGGGATCACCAAGGCCAGGGCCATGGGCGGTAAGCAAGGAACAGACGCTCAGTTGCTGTCCCGCTGGAACGCCCAGGCCCTCCAGGAGCGGATACGGCATATTCACAGCATGAGAAGTCGTATTGAGGTTTCCTGTGTGGACGCTGTTGACCTCCTGGAGAACAGCGCCTATTGGGATGAGCGGTCCACCTGTTTCATCGACCCGCCTTATGTGGCCAAGGGGAAAGATCTATACCGCTGCTGGTACGAGGAGGAGGATCACGAGCAGCTTGCCATGGTCATCCAGATGCTGTACCAGGGGATGCCCGGGGCGGATATCGTCATCACCTACGATGACTGTCCACTTATCCGTGAGATTTACCCTTATGCGGAGGTGGCCGTAGTACCTAGAAACTATTCTATTTGGCAGGCATCAGCCTGAAAAAAAAGAGGGGAGAAGAGTCCAATGGAAAAGAAAAATCGCGTCCGCTACATTACCTGTGGGTTAGCCGACCCGGATGAGCCGATTTCACATTTCAGGCTCATTGCTGGCTGTACATTCGGATATATCCATGCCGAAGATGCTCTCAGGGTAGAGCTTCCGCCCGACCTGAAGTTGATTCAGTCTAAGTGGGATCGGTATTCTACGACTGACGATCCCCGCACCCTGCGTCAGCTCGGCGCTGTGCCGGTGGTCAAGGTGGATGGGAAATGGAAGCGGATGCCGGAGTTGTGGCCCGCGCATCAGCCACACCAGTGGTACGAGGTGCTGCGGAAGGAGAAGGGGCTCTACGGGACCCTGTCCCCGTGCGGGTACCTGAACCTGGGGCGGTATCAGGAGTATCTGCGGGCAAAACGGAAGGAGGAAGCGGTATGAGGAATGCAACCATAGAAAAATTCCCCCTCACGCTGCGAGAGGAGGAGGCAGAGAAAGAATGCCGGGCCAATTACCGGCCCCTGCAGAGCCTGCCGAAGCCGGCCCGGGTGACCCGGGCGAGACGGCGGCGGCCGATCCGGGTCGAACAGTTCCCGCTGACCGACCGGGAGCGGGAGGCTGAGACTGAGCTGGATAGCCAGGAACTCGGTGTGGTTCTACCCTTCTAATACAAAAAAGCCCTCATCCAGATGGATGGGGGCTTTCTTGTTGGACGAAAAGAATGGATAGACGAAAGCTCACCCATTCGTGGTTGCTGAGATGAGAGTTTTATGCTGGTCGCCAGCCGCGGCGCCTAGTTAAGGTGCCAAAAAGTGGCAGAAATAATTAAGTCCCCTGCCTGGACTACGGCCTTTGCTGCCCGCCGCCGGCCACGGCATTCAGTTGGAATGCCAAATGCTATGGGAGTTTACCCTGTCCCATATCCAGCTCGACTTTTTTCAGTGCTCTCCCACCGGGAACATTGCTGTTCCTCTCTTTACTATGCCAACCTAGCAAAAAATATTCCGCCTGCACGAAACCTCTTGGATTACCGTCTGGGCTACTCCAACAATCGAGCTTGCCATATCATGCCGAATCCTTCTGCATAGCATCATTCAGCCTAAAAGCACCATATTTGTGAAGGAGGATTATCTTATGAGGAAGAAAATCCTGGTTCTATGCTGCGCGGTCATGCTGACAGCTCTGAGCGCCTGCTCCCTGCCCAGCGCCACTGAAATGCGCGCGATCACCACCGACGAATTTTGGTATGGGCTGGCGGAGCAGGGATACGACATTGAAGCCAACGACCACACCTCAACCCTTGCCGAGATGGCAGGCGGAAACCTGGAGGACTGTGCCTATTACTGGGACGACCCCACAGAGTATGGCCTCTACATCTTCGACTCCAACGCAGACGCCTCGGTGTTCTTTGGCTCCGCCGTTGAGGAATACGAGGAAATGTGCAACAGTAAGCAATCCAAATCTTCCGGAGCTGTACGCATATTTAAGGGGTCCAATAAGGACGACGACTTCGCCTGTTTGGTCTACAAAGTCGATAATGTGATCCTGCTCGGCGGTTCCGACATGGATGGCGCCGACCGTATGGCAGAGGTTGCTGACTACCTAGTAACCACGGACTTCGGTGATGTAGGGTCTCATCAGGCAGACAATGCCGAGGAGTCCGATACCGGGCGCAACCAGGGCGGCGGGTTTGCCAATCCAACTGAGAAGGACCCCGTGGATACCCAGGAGCCTGTGGATCAGCAACCAGTTGAGGGTCAGCCTGCCACTGAGGATAAGGACGACAGCTTCAGCGAAAAGCTGCAGGAAATCGCTGGCGGCGACAAACTGGAGTCCGCCGGGCAAGACGGCGCCGAGTATACCATCGACTGGGGCGACGGTACTGAACTGGCGATTCCCGCCAAGGCCGGCTGGGAAGTGGACGATTCCTACGACTACACACTTTATGTGGATGACGGGGATTTCTCGGTCTCTTACTCCAACAGTAACTGCTCTACCGAGGATGAGGTAGCTGAATATCTCGTAGAGGTGTACACCTGCGATCCGGAGAACTGCGAGAAGACCAGCTACGACGGGAAAACTGTCTATGTGGGCACGAAGACCGATTCGCTGGGAAATACTTTTTATGTTTTCCAGGACATCGACCGGGAGGATTTCCTTTTTATTCGGATCGATGACTATTCCGGATCTCTTGCCGATGAGGTGATCCCTCAGTTCCTTCTTCCCTGATCCATTGCTGCAGCAGGGCCTGAATATATAGCCCCATTGGTCTTTTCTACAGAGAAAAGGGCGGGGGAGCGAGACTTGGTTTCTTGCTCCTCCGCCCGCACTTTTTCGTCCCGAGCCCCCAAGCCCGATGCCCGGTGGTTAGGGCTATTTGTTTTGCACAACAACATGGGCTCCTTTGTTGTTGGATACAGCACGGAAGCCTGCCCATTGCCGGGAACAGGCCCGCCGGGACCCTCATGACCCACCGGAGACCGAATCTGTGGGCGGCAGAGAAGGGCCCCCATGACTGGTAGACAGCCTGGCCGGGGCCCATATCTGTGTGGCATCTGGCGCGGCCGCTCGGGGCGTGTGGGGTGTGCCGCCGGGCCGACGGCGTCCCAAAAAATCCCGCCCGCCTTTTCTCCGTAGAAAAGACCCAGGCGGCCCAACACTCAACCCCAAGCCCATAGCCCGCGCATAACAAAAAAAGGCCCCAGAGAGAAATATCCATCTGGAGCCTTTTT